>JACDZJ010000159.1_pt1 | contig 29262 bp, 26 predicted proteins | sample 7365721 | NCBI WGS metagenome assembly JACDZJ01 (sample SAMN15143480, study PRJNA637477) | pond metagenome | biome: freshwater wetland ecosystem [ENVO:00000243]; feature: pond [ENVO:00000033]; material: pond water [ENVO:00002228]; isolation source: pond water containing pink berries ... | reverse complement strand
GGAGGGTCGAGGTCCCTGCGGGGACCAAGATTACCTTTTGCGTCCGAGGCGTGAGGAAGGCCTTGCGCAGGCGCGCCGGGAAATGGCCGCGGCACTCCTTGAGCGCACCGCCCTGGACGACGCGGCCATTGCCGATCTGACCGGGCTCTCCGCCGAGGCGATCCGCGCCCTGCGCGCTACACCGACCGAACATTAGGTGACCAGCACCCGGCGGGAGTGCTGCACCCCCGCCCACGGCCTGGAGCCCGTAGGATGCGGTGACGAAGGAACCGCATCGTTTGATCTGCGTGTCCGTGCGAACAACGGGAACTCGCCAGCCGCATGGCCGTTCTGCTCGCACATCTGATCAAATGGCAGTATCAACCAGCGCGGCGCAGCGTCCCGAAAGTGCGCGATCGATTCTCCGCACAACAGCCGCCCCAACTTAGCGTTGCCGGCTCTGCAGGGCACAAACCGCATCGAAGATCACCACCGCGAGCCGCGCGGCGGCGGCCTGCACGACCAGCCAGTCATGCCAGCGCGGGGCGAGGTTCTTGTATTCGGCAAGCTCCGTCTCCTCCAGGTCGTAGGGCATCGCGTGCGCGAGTTGCGCGGCCAACTGCTGTAATGGCGACTCGCCGTTGTCCTGCCGATAGAGCCGGTTGAAGGGCAGCATTGCGGCGGCCACCGCGGCATCGCCCAACGCATCCGCCAGCGCAACGAAATCCAGATAGTCCCTGGTGGCGTTGCGCCGCAGGATCAGCACGCCCTTGATGCGCAGGATCTCCGCCGCGGTGGGCACGACGATGGCTTGATCCCGAAACCCGATGACGGTCGTTTCAAGCGGTTCGTCGCGGATCAGTTGGCGCACGCCGGTCTCGATGCCGTCCAGACTGCCGAGGATCTGCACCGGCCGCTGCACCCGTGCGGTCCGCCAACCCGCGACCGCCTCCAATTGCGCCAGCACCTCGCTGAAACGCCCGCGCAGATCGGTCAACACAGGATCGGCGTCACGGGAGAAACGATGCCCCGCATGCAACGCGGAGGCGGTACCGCCGACCAGCACCGCCCCCGGCAAGATGGTCTGCAAGTGCGCGGCGGCGGCGAGCACCCGCTCCCAGTCAGGCAGCGGTGCGGTGGGCTTGGGCATAGTGCAACCAGAAATGGTGGCGCTGGGCATAGGGGTCCGCGACCCGCGCCCGGCAGACCTGCTCCACCTTGTCGAGCAGCGCGGGATCCGCGAGCACCGCCCGGCGCAACGCCGCCCAGTCATCCCAGCGCCCGCGGGCGATCAGGTCGTCGATGGCGGCCAGGGTCAGGCGCTGGTGGTTCAGATGGCGGTGTTGCATGGGGTGTGTCGGGTGGAGGGGTCGCTGAACCGATATCCGCGGAAAATCAGGAGGGTAGGACAACGGGGCCGAGATCGAGTTGTTCTTGAGTTGTTCTCTGCGATCGAATTCGACCCTGGCGTCGCCCGGGGAGCGTTGGACAGGAGATCCGTACATTGTAGCGAGTTCCGGGGACAGTGCGGCTTGGCAATCTCGCGCGAAGGAACGGATTTAGTGCCGGACCATGAGCCGGATCGAGTCGGCGTGAGGAACGCATCGTTCGCGGTACTGGACTGCGTGGCGCGTTGCCCCCGCCAAGCACGGACAGGACGACAGGACGACGCCGTTGCATGGCGGGCAGTCCCGCGCCCCGGCCTGTCTGCTACACTGATTTTCCGCATTTCAGCATTGCCGAGGTCGCCGCCATGCCCGAGACGCTGGTCGTATCGAGTCGGGGTCAAATCACGCTTCCCGCGGGTCTGCGCAAGCGCCTGGGGATTGCGCCGGGGGATATCCTGATCGTGGAGGACCGCGACGGGGAGCTGGTGTTCAAGCCGGCCGCCGTCCTGGCGGTCGAGGTCTACGACGACGAGCGGATTGCCGCCTGGGATCGGGACGATGCACTCGAGGATGCCGAGCGCGCCCGCATCCTGGACGGGATCCGGCACAAACCGTGACGCAGCTGTTTCTGGACGCCAACGTGCTCTTCACCGCCGCCCATAACCCGCACGGCAAGGCATCCCTGGTCCTGGAACCGGCAGCGCAGGGTCACTGGCAGGCACTGACCTCAACTTACGCCGCCGCCGAGGCGCGGCGCAACGTCGCCCTCACGTTCCCTGATTTTTCTGAGTACTTGGAGCAGATCCTCGTCGGCATCGAGACTGTCGGCTCCGGTCGCGCTGCGGTCTGCCCACTCCCGCTGCGAGACAAGGACAAACCCGTCTTCGAGGCGGCCCTGCTTGCCGGTGCGACCCATCTGCATAGCCTTCGGACGTGATAACCGGACGTCGGGGCGGGTTTCAAACCCGCCCCTACACGAAGGTCTGTCTGGATATCGGGTGCGAACGCTATATGGGAGCCCCCTGGTCACGACCTGGCCGGTAAGGCAGCGCGTTGGTCGGCAGTGCGGTGGCCGACATCGGCACCAGCCCGTAGGATGCGGTGACGAAGGAACCGCATCGTTTGAGCTGCCACCGGTGCATCGCGCCGCCTTGTCGCACCACGAGTGCTGGTGTCAGAATAGCCACGGCCTAACCAACTGCTGTTGCTATAACGCCGGCACGCCATGCGGCACAGCACGCGGGGAGGGCGAGCACACGGCCCCGGCATCGTCGCCGTTTGGTGCCGGCGATCCGGGGCTACGGTTGATCGACGGCGGGTGCATCCTGCCTACCGAGCGCCAGCCGGCATAGAGGATAATGGCCCCTGCGGCGGAGGTCGTCGAGCAACCCACCATCGCTGCCGGCGTCCGACCGTGATGCGAATCTCGCATGGCTTCCAGATCACCACCACGCGGAGAAGCGTTCATGTCCCGCATTGCGCCAGTCACTTTACCGAACGGCAAGGTTCTCTACATGGAGGTCGATGAGGATGTCACCATCGACCAGCCCCCGGCCAGTGAGGGCGGCGACGGCTACGTGCCGGGGCTCCCGGGCGAGCCGGTCGGCGCTGTGTCGCGACTGCGCGATGCCGCGCGTGACAGCGTCGACACCCTCACCGGTGTGCTTGAAGGCATCGTCACTGCCATTCCTGCCGCGTTTCAGCATGCCGTTGGCGCCGACATTGAAAAAATCACCCTCAGCTTTGGAATCAAGATCGCGGGTGAGGCCGGTCTTCCCTATCTGACCAAAGGCACTGCCGAGGGCAACATCGTCGTCACGCTGGAGTGTCGTTACCCATCGCCTGTCCCGCAACCGCCGACTTCAAACGGCTGATGAATGCGAACGAGCCATCGCGCGTGCCAGATCCGGGCACACCTCGCGGCACGCCACCCTACACCGTCCAGCGGAGTGATGCGACATGACGGATCTGCGTCTGCGGGGCGCGGTCGTCAAGATCTCCCGTGGTGTCAAATACGGGCCTAAGTTCGAGTACCTCGGCACCGGCGTCATTATTGCGCCCGGGTTCGTCATTACTGCGAAACATGTGGTGACGGACCGCACTGGGAAGGAGGTCAAGCACCAGCAGATCTTTATTGAATCCTCTTACGGTGCTTTTTCCGACGGCGGGCCGCAGAGCATCCAACTGCCGCGCTGCCACCCTGAAGCCGATTTTGCCCTATTGCCACTGCACGGCCGCGCAGCGGAGAACTCATGCGCGTGGCTCACCGAGGGCGATGCGCCACTTGCTGAGGGGCTGGAGGTCACCCTGTATGGCAGCAGGGGTGATGCCGTTGAGGAACTGTCGGCGCGTATTTCCTCATACAACGGATCATGTAATCTGTACGTGATCGACCAGTCGGTTTTCGGCGGTTATAGCGGGCGACCGGTGTTCTCAGGGCAACGTTTGGTCGGTTTGATTATCCGCTCAGATGAGCGACGCACCTACACGTTGCCGATCACTCGGGTCCGGGAGTTCATTCAACAGCATGTGCCGCTAGCCGAGTTTTACCACTCCATCCAGCTCATTGGCGACGCCGAGGTCGCGTGTCTCAAACGATTGCTGGCGGGGAGCGAGATCCCGGACGATATCGCCAAATTCGTGTTCAGTCGCGTCGCGGCTGACTCCCCGTTTTCTCCCGCGGAGCTTGGCGCACGTCTGTTCGATGAACATCTCGACTGGCTATCGAAAATGTACAACCGCGCCGGTGTCAGTCCGTTCCTGGTCTACTTAGGCGCCTGCCGAATCCGCACGCACTTCGATCAGCAACTGCAACCCGAGGCGCTGGCGCAACTTGAGCAGTGGATTAGCGCTACCGCCGAGCGCATTGACATTTCCGATACGATGCTGCACGAACGTATCGCGATTATCCTGGAGCCAGCCCCCGCGGCAGAGCACACGGTCTTGTTCATCAAGGTCCAACCGGAAGGGGGCCAAGTCAATCCTGCCTATTATCTGGTCGACGCTTGGATTGACAAAAAAGGTCCACTCGTCGAATGTCGTCACAACAAAGTCACCGTCGCTGCCCTCGGCGACGTGGTTAGGCAGGTGATCGACACCGCATATGGCCTTGTGCCCCATGGTACCGGCCGTGGTGTTGCGCCCTTTTGGGTCGAATTCATCCTTCCCCTCGAACTGTTCGACTGGAATCCAAACCAAGTCTGCCTGCCAGGTCACCACAGCTTGTTGCAGCAGCATCCCGTCGTATTGCGCTCATTGGAGCGCCATTACGTGTGGCCGTACACGCCCACGAAAGAGGCTGACCCCTACGCCTGGCGAGCGCGGTGCGCATCGCTGCCCGAGCATAAGTTCATGGAGCACCACGTCTGTTGCGTCAGCGACGACACCGAGTTGGAGGCCCTGAAGAAGCAACAGTGCGACGAGGTGTGGGCTTTGATTGCACCCTGTCCGCGGTGCGGCATCCACGGGCTGGTATACGACACCCTGCTGGCGGCCTTGCAGGCAGGTTTACCGTATATCCTGTGGCCGATGGTTCCAGACCTGGACCAGCCGCCGATCATTGCGTGGCTCTGCGCCAACAAGTATCAGGACTACCCCGAGCGAATGCACCTGAGACGTCAGAATCACGAACCGGCTTGGCGGGATCTGGCGTTGTTATGGGACGATCCCAGTGAAGACTTACCGATTAGCGATCCACTACACCAACCCACCTGAGCCCGCCTATGGCCTCGCCGAACGATGACTGTATCTTTCCCCTGACCCGGCAGATCTTTCGTGGCACCAACGTCCCGGATCCTGACGCGCTGAACCGGCTGCAACCGGCGCCGTCCTGGCGCCCCTTCGGCGCTCACCAGGTCGATGTTGCCGAACACCGCGGCAAGACCTACCAGGCCAGCCTGCACGAGCGCGACATGGTCAATGCCGCGCTCTATCTGCGCCGCCCGCTCTTGATCGAGGGCCTGCCCGGCGTCGGCAAGTCATCGCTGGCGCACGCGGTTGCCTATGAACTCGCATTGGACCCCGTGCTGATCTGGCCCATCACGTCGCGCTCGACCCGCGAGCAGGGGCTGTACGGCTATGACGCGGTCGCCCGCTTCCAGGACATCGCCCTGGCGGCGAAGCGGCTGGAGTTGCAGCGGCTCCGGCCGGGGGCAGGAGCTCCCGATGCGCCTGCACCCGACGACACCCCGGTGGACGATCTGCTGGCCCTCCCCAATATTGGCAGCTACTTGCGACTCGGCCCGCTCGGTACCGCGTTCCTGCGCTCCCAGCCGTTGCGCCCGAGCGTCGTCCTGATCGACGAACTCGACAAGAGCAACATCGACCTGCCGAACGACTTGCTCCATCTCTTCGAGGATGCTTACTTCGAAATCCCCGAGATTGCGCGGCTCGGCACGAGCGGCCGTGATCAGGCGGCCGACCAGACCCATCCGCTGGGGACGAGTGTCAGTGATCATTCAGACCCGACGCACCAACCTCCGGAGGCCGCGGAGCCGGTGTGGGTCATGCCCCATGACGGCGGTCCCGCCGTCGCCGTACCCGCAACCGGAATCGTCCGTTGCGAAGCCTTTCCATTGGTGATCATGACCAGTAATGGCGAACGCGACTTCCCTCCGGCATTCTTGCGCCGCTGTCTGCGCCTGACGATTCAAAAGCCCGAGGTTGAGAAGCTGCGACGCATCGCCAAAGAACATCTCCACTTCGAGATCCCTGAGCGCGCCAGCGATGCCGGCCCGGCGCGGGATCACCAGACGGTAACACTGCTGGAGCAGTTCACCAGGTTGCGCGATACCGAAAACAAAGCCGTGGCAACCGATCAACTGCTCAATGCACTCTACTTGATCAACGAGGGTATCGATCTGTCGAGCGGGGCGGCGGAGCGGCTGCGCAATGACATTTTGGCGGTCTTGACGGCCGGATGAAATGGAACAGTTGATTGCCGGCTTGAGTGCGATTCTGGGCCGCGTTCAGCCGGAGGCGGGGATCAACGACATCGCCGATTGGGCGTGGTTGGCCGCCATCGTCAAAGGTGAGGCGTCGCCCGAAGACACGGCTCGGGCCGATCATGGACATGACGCCCTTGCTCAAGGCGCGGTCCCACCGTTGCGCGACACTGAGGTCGAGCCGCCGCTATCATCCGACCCGGAGCAAACCACGTCCGAGCCCGCGCCGAGCGAGGCGGCGGAACTGCGCACGTCGGGCGCCGGCCGCGCACCCGCAACGGAGCAGCGTGGCGTGCCCTTCAGCACCCCCGGGGGGCGTGCCTTGCCGCAGCCCTTGGAGATCGCGCGCGCCCTGCGTCCGTTGATTCGCCGGCTGCCCGCCCACGACCTGCCGCCCCTTCTCGACGAGGAAACCAGCATCCGCCGCATCCTCGACAGCGACCTGTGGCTGCCGGCGTTTCTGCCGCGCACGCGACCCTGGCTCGATCTGGCGCTGGTGATCGAGGAGTCGCCGTCGATGGCGGTCTGGCAGCGCACCGTACATGAGCTGGCGCTGCTGCTTTCCCACTTGGGGGCCTTCCGCGATCTGCGGCGCTGGCGCCTGCGCACCCATCCCACTGATCGCACCGTCACCTTGCACAGCGCCGGCAACGACGCACCGCGTCGCCATAAGGAGTTACTGGACCCGGCCCGCCGCCGTTTGATCCTGATCGTCAGCGATGGCGCGTCGCCCGCCTGGTACGGCACGACCCTGCTCGAGTGGCTGCGCGATTGGGGCAACAGTCACCCGGTGGGCCTGCTCCAGATGCTGCCGGATCAGCGGCTATGGGCCCGCGGCGCACTGGGTCGAGCGGCCCGCTGGGCCGTGTCGGCGCCGGCCGCCGGGCTGGCCAATAGCCAATTACGCCGCCGCCCCTTGTCCGCACCGCCGCCGCGGACCGCATGCGATCTCCTGCCCGCGATGGCACCGTTGCCGATGACCATCTTGGATCCCGCCCGCATCAAGACCTGGGCCAGACTCGTGGCGGGGACGAACCCCGCAGAGTGCGTCGGATTCGTGCTTCGCCCCGCGCGCCCGCAAGACCCCGAACGACGGTCCGCGCCAATCGACTGGGAGGCGCGCTTGGCGGACTTCCACGCCACCGCCACGCCGTTGGCCCGCCGACTGGCCTGTCTACTGGCCGCGGCGCCGCTGCGGTTACCGGTGATGCGGCTGATCCAGCACGCCCTGCTGCCTGAGTCCGGCCAAACGCACCTGGCCGAGTTTCTGCTCAGTGGCTTGCTCAAACGCCTGACACCGGCGGAGCGTGATGCCGCCACCGTAACGAGCCAACCAACCGAAGACCCGGAACTGATCGACTACGACTTCGGGACCCCCGAGATCCGCCGTCGCCTCCTGCACGCCGGCTTGGTCACCGATGCCGTGGAAGTGCAATTGCGGATTGGCGACTACGTCGCCGGCCATCTCGGCGGACCGCGGCAATTCCTGGCCGCCCTGCACGGTGGCGCACGCGGTAGTGAGCCGGCCATGCCTGCCGGCATTGAACCGTTCGCGCAGGTGACACGGGAAGTCCTTGCGTGGTTGGGCATCGTCGGCCCCACGCAGCAATTGGATTCCGTGGTTGGCGGACCGCCGGTGATTGGTGATGGCGAACTCGTGCCGACGCCGCGAGAGGAAGCCACGGTTGGCACCGAGCGGCAGGGTCCGATCCGCATCCTGCACCTGTCGGATACCCACTTCCGGACGAGTAACACGCGGGGCACCAACCGTCGCGCCAGCCGGTCAACAACGCCCGAGATCGAAACCTTCGACTGCTTCTTGAGCCATAACAGCCGCGACAAACCAGCGGTGCCCGCACTCGCCGCGGCCCTTCGCAACCGCGGAGTCTCCGTCTGGTTGGACGAGGAACAGTTGCGCCCAAGCATACCTTGGCAAACGCTTCTCGAATCGGGCATCCGCGACTCTCGGAGTATCGCCGTGCTGGTCGGCGCAGATGGGCGCGGCCCCTGGGAAGAGGCGGAGATGCGCGCCGCTCTGTCGCTCGCGGTCGAGGACGGACGACCGGTGATCCCCGTGCTGCTTGCCGACGCCCCCTCGGTCCCTCATCTGCCACTCTTTCTGGGCGACCTTGCCTGGGTGGATCTACGCGCGTCCGCCGACTCCGACGATCCGTCCGCACTCGATCGGCTGATTTGGGGCATCACCGGAACGCGTTCCGGCGGAGAATTCTCACGCGAGCCATCCGAGTTGAAGGACCAGAATGTGGATCCAAGCGCCGCTTGGGATGCGGACCCAGTTCTACGCTCGCTTGTGGCATTCATCGGCGACGAGGTTGCGGGAGGGTTGGTTCCGGACTTGATCGCCATCACCGGCGACATCGCATCTTCCGGCACAGCCGCCGAATACGCGCTGGCCAGAGAGTGGTTAGACACGCAACTATGGCCCCGACTAACCCCCCCGGGCGCTGCGCCGCTGCCACGCGACCGGCTGCTGCTGGTGCCGGGCAACCACGATGTGGACCGCGGCCGGGTCGACGCCGTCGCCCGCATGGTCCAGAACGGACTGCTTACCGGGCAGGATCAGGACCAGATCGCCACCGTGCTTGACAGTCCCGACCAGCGAGGCACCTTGCTGAAGCGCCATGCCGCCTATCTGGAGTTCTACGCCACCTGGTTCGGCATCCCCCAACCCCTGCCCTGGTGGCAACGCAACATCGACATCCGCGGCCAGCGTTTGCACATCGCCGGGCTCGATTCCGCCTGGATGGCCTACGGCGATACCGACCGCGGACGTTTGCTGCTCGGCCGCTACCAGGTCAACCAGACCGCGCTGCACCCCGACGGCGAGGGGGCCGACTGGCGCCTCGCCCTGCTGCATCATCCGTGGGACTACCTAGCCAAATTCGATCAAGACGAAGTGCCCGGTCTGATCCGCCGACACAGCGATTTGGTGCTGCGCGGGCATCGTCATCAGGGCGAGGCTTTTCAAAGGGTCACGCCGGATCCGGACGACGCCTGTATTGAACTCGACAGCGGCAGCGTTTACGCAGGCAGTCTACACCTCAACGCGTTCCAGTGGATCGAACTGGTTCCCCATGCGCGGAAGGTGCGGGTGCATCTGCGCAGGTGCGTCAAGCAGGTCTGGGGCATTGATGAGAGCCAGAAAGGATACCCCGGCGGTACCGCAGAATTCGATCTCATCCGGACAGCGACGCCTCCCTCTAACATACCACAGCCCCAGGCGCTGGAGGTCCCGGAGAAGTACAAAGAATGGGTTCGCAAGACGTACGGACGGCTGAAAATGTTCGGCCAGGATTACGAGGAGGCGCGATCGGTCATCCTGAGCGATGTGTATGTGCCTGCGGTCACGGTTCCCGCCGTACAGTCGCGCACGGATCCGCAGTCCGGTGAACCCGTCAAGGCAGCATCGACCCTGCTGCTGCACCGGATCGACCAGGAATCGCTGTATTGCCCGGGCCCGCCCGGTGCCGGCAAGTCGACGTTTTGCCGCTGGGCCGTATTCCGGAGCATCCCGGGTGACGCACCTAAGCAACCAATCAAGCCTCCCGAGGGCTTTGAGGAACTCACCCCCAAAGAACTGCAAATGCGCCTGCCGTTGCTGGTGCTTCTGCGCGAGTTCTGGCCTCACATGGATTGCGGTCCGGGAGAGTTGATGTGGTCTCGTGCGAAGTTGGAAAAGGCCCTGGTCGATTGGGTGGACGAGTTTCACCACGGCGGGCTAGCCGGCGCAAACCTCAGTGCCCATCTCAACGCCGGGGCTACCTTCCTAGTACTCGACGGGCTCGACGAGGTGCCACGCTCCTCTACCAGGACGGACGGCAGCGAAATCTACCCGCGGAAACTGCTGATCAGCGGCCTGAAGAACGCTTTACCCGAATGGAAGCGGCTTGGCAACCGCACCCTGCTTACCGCCCGGCCTTATGGATTAAACGACGCGGAGATCAGCGACGTCGGCCTGCCTCGCGCCGACTTGCAACCTATACCTGAAGAACTGCAAAAGTTATTTATCAAACTCTGGTTTCACACCCTAGAAAGCGAGCGATTGGGCGAGGAACTTATCGAGTCTATCAAGGACCAGGAAAACATGAACCCGCTCCTCAAGAACCCGATACTCCTCACCGCGCTCTGTATCGTTTACTTCAACGGCCGTCGCCTGCACGGGGACCGGTTTGTCCTTTATCAACGAATCGTCAAGGACATGCTATTTAATCGCTACCCTGGCGAAGTCGCTCAGCGCGAGACGATCAAGGCGACGTTGGAAGCCATTGCCTACGGTATGCATACCGGCGACGGCCTGCACGAGAAACGCCTGAACCCCGAGCTACAGGCGAGCGACCAAGAATTGGAGACCCTTTTAATCAACTTCACTGAGAACACTCCCATCTACGTGAGGGACCGCGTGGATGCCGCCGTCTGGCGCGATGAGCTCCTGACACGCTCCGGTCTGCTCCGCCCCCTGCCCGACGGACGGGCACAGTTTTTTCATGCGAGTTTCCAGGAATATCTTGCCGCCGAGCGCATGGCCCGAATGGGCGGTGACTGCGGCAGCTTCGAGCAGGACATCCGCAACCGTTGGGCCGTACGCGGGTGGCACGACACCCTCTTGTTTCTCATTTCCGCCCTGGTCCACTTCCACGACATCACTTGGGTTTGGGGCCTGCTGTCACCGCTTGCCGAGAGTCTCACGCGTGCTGGGGTCAAGGCCAACCCCGCCCCCGCGGTGTTGATCGCCGCGGCCCTGGACTACCAGTATTTGTCCAAGAAATACAAGATACCGGACCAATTGACAGAAAAGTTCCGCCGGATCTGCCTGGACGCCATCGCCGACGAGGTCGAGATCGACGACCGCAAAATTCTGAGAAACTGTCTTGGCCGTCTCGACGACCCAAGTATCTTCCCCCTTCGGAGCCCCACTGCCTATGTGGAGGTCCCACCCGGCGACTATGTGTACGGCGAGAATAATGAGAAGATCAGCATCGCAACCCCCTTCCTACTCGCCCGCTACCCGGTGACGAATGGCCAGTACTGTGCCTTCATGGAGGATAACGGCTACGCGACCCGGAAATGGTGGTCCGACGAGGGCTGGGCGTGGAAAGAACAGACGGGCGTCTGCGCACCCGCGTACTGGAAAGAGCGCGGTTGGAACGCTCCCAACCAACCGGTCGTCGGCGTCTCCTTCTGGGAGGCCGAGGCCTGCTGCCATTGGGCCGGCGGTCGGCTGCCGACCGGGCAGCAATGGGAGGCCGCCGCCCGCGGCCCTGGGGGCAGCGACTACCCTTGGTGCGGCGACTGGGAGGACGGGATCTGCAACAGCGCCGAAGCCGGCCTCGGCGTCACCTCGCCGGTCGGGATCTTCCCCCGCTCGCGCCAGGCACGGTTGGGAATCGAGGACCTGACCGGCAATGTGTGGGAGTGGTGCGACGACTTCTACGACGAGCCAGGAGCCGAGCCGTCGCGCGTGTTGCGTGGCGGTGCGTTCGACGTCGAGGCCGGATTCCTGCGCTCCACGGACCGGAAGGGCTACCTACCCGCGAGCCGGGACAGGGTTATTGGGTTCCGCTGCATCCTGGACGCGCCCCGCCAGCCTTGACCCATTGACCCTTATTTTCCAACGGACCGCGAAGCGGTCCGTTCGCATTTGACAAGAAATAACAACGTGTCAGTGTCAGCCAGCACGTATGACACTGTCAGGCAGCCCGCTGCAAAATCGCTCGCCTAATCAAGCCGTCGGGCGGACAAGCGCCAGCGCAGTCCAGCGAATCCCGGCCGCCGCTGGTGGACTACGCTATCGCTTTTCCACCCTGGGGTCTTGCACTCGGCCAGGCGCCGGACGGCTACAATGCAGCTTGATGATGCGCAGCACCAGTGCCGACCCGGATCGCACGCCAGCCACCCACTTTGACCCACCGACGCCAGCCATGCCCCGACCCCGCCACCGCCGCGTTTCCCGCAAACGGCGCGCCCCGGCCGCCGGGCGCCACCATGACCACAGCTATAAGCAACTCTTCGCCCACGCTGAGATGGTTCGCGATTTGCTCACCGGCTTCGTGCGGGAGGACTGGGTCACGTCCCTGGACCTGGCTTCGCTGGAGACGGTCAAGGGCAGCTATGTCACCGACGATTACCGCGACCGCGAAGACGACATCATCTGGCGTGTTCGCTGGGCGGACGGCTGGTGTTACGTCTATCTTCTGATTGAGTTCCAGAGCACGGTAGACCCCTTCATGGCGGTGCGGATCAGCTGCTATGTCTCGCTCCTGTACCAGGACCTGATCGCGCAGAAGGCGCTGACCGCGGCCGGGACCCTCCCGCCGGTACTGCCGATAGTCCTTTACAACGGCGAGCCCCGCTGGACGGCGCCGACGGAACTGTCCGCACTGATCGACCCGGCGCCGGGTGGACTGGCGCACTATCGCCCCCACTGGCCTTACCTGCTGCTCGACGAAGGGGCGATCGTGGGCGACGCGGCCTATCCGGCCGAGGTCCGCAACCTGGTGGCGGCGCTATTCCAGTTGGAAAAGGCGCGTGACGAGCCGACCTGGCTTGCGGTCTACGCCCGGTTGGTGGCACTCCTGGACAGCGGCGCCCTGGACAGCCTCAAGCGTGCCTTCGGGCGTTGGATCTACCGCAGCTTCATCCGGAAGAAGCGCCCCGGCATCCGCCTGCCGGACATCAATGACTTTCAAGAGGTGCATGTCATGCTGCAACAACGGGTCGAACAGTGGAACGCGGAGATCCTCGAACAGGGACGCAAGGAGGGACACAAAGAGGGACACAAGGAGGGACACAAGGAGGGACACAAGGAAGGCCTTGCGCAGGCGCGCCGGGAAATGGCCGCGGCACTCCTTGAGCGCACCGCCCTGGACGACGCGGCCATTGCCGATCTGACCGGGCTCTCCGGCGAGGTGATCCGCGCCCTGCGCGCTACACCGACCGAACATTAGGTGACCAGCACCCGGTTGGACGAGATTTGCGATGACAACCAATACTAAGTCGAGCCATGAGTCGAGCCGTCTCCTTGAAGCAGTCCATGAGACCGCCCAAGACCTGCATCGCGCAGGATTTATCGACATGCGGCGGATGCGGCACTTCGACGCCCTCTGTCTCGCACCCATACCACCCTATACCAGCGAGCGGATTCGTGCCCTGCGCGACCGCTACCAGTTGAGCCAGTCCGTCCTCGCCTCGGTATTGAACACGAGCGCGTCAACGGTTCGGCGTTGGACAGGAAGTCTGTACATTGTAGCCCCTCACCGACCCGTCAGGCGGCAACCGCCTCGCGCCCAGTGCGCGGCCCAAGCTGCGCCAGGGCCTGCCCGAGTGCGGCCTCGCGTTCCGCCACCCAGCGCTCCGCGGGCAGGACCTTGCCCAGGCCCAGATGTTCGAGCCGCTGCCTGGGTTGACCGTGGCCAACCACGAGATAGACCTGGGCCCCTTGGGCGAGCGCGTCGCGGACCGTCGACTCGATCGCCACGGCGGTCGTCACGCCCAGGTGCGGCACCTGGCGCAGGTCGATCACCACCGCCTGCGCCCCGGCGAGCTTGGTCGCCTGGCGGTCGATGGCGACGGCGGCACCGAAGATCAGGGGGCCGCTCAGATACAGGAGCTTGAGACGGCCGCGGCCCTGGGCCAGCAGCGAGCGCTCCTCGCAGGTGAGGCCGGCGCAGGGGATCTCGTCGGCCTTGCGCCGGGCCGGCAGGGTGCAGACGGACTCGGCCTGGGTGTCCGCCAGGCGCCGGATGGTGAGCATGTTGGCGACGAAGAGGCCGATGCCGACGGCGGCGATCAGGTCGACGAAAACAGTCAGGGCGATGACGCCGTACATGATCGCGGCGCCTTTGATCGACACCCGATGGGCGCGGCTGAGGAAACGCCAGTCGATGATGTCGATGCCGACCTTGACGGCGATGCCGGCCAGGACGGCCAGCGGGATCTGGGCGGTGAGTCCACTGGCCCAGATCACCACCACGGCGAGGATGGCGGCGCGGGTCAGGCCCGAGAGCGCGGTGCGCCCGCCGGCCTGGATGTTGACCACGGTGCCCATGGTCGCGCCGGCGCCGGGCAGGCCGCCGAAGAGCCCGGAGACCAGGTTGCCGATGCCCTGACCCATCAGTTCCTTGTCCGCCGCCACCGGTTTGCGGGTCAGGCTGCCGGCGATCACCGCCGTCAGCAGGGCGTCGACGCAGCCGAGCAGGCCGAGCACCGCGGCATCGACCACGATGGTCTGCCATTGAGCCAGCGTGAACACCGGTAGATGCAGCGACGGCAGTCCACTGGGGATGGCCCCGATGCGCCGGATGTCCTGGTCGCCCAGCCACAGCACCGCGAGCAGGGTGCCCGCGACCAGGGCCAGCAGTTGCGGAGGCAGGTAGCGCTTCACCTGTCGCGGCAGCAGGAAGAGGATGGCGAGCGTGAGACCGCCGAGGACGGCTTCCTGCGGGTCGATGGCGCGGACCAGGTCCGGCAGCGCCTGCAGGGCAGCCGGGACGCCGCCGCCCGGTGCGGCATGCCCGAGCAGGCCCGGCAGTTGCAGAATGATCAGGATGAAGCCGATCCCGGACATGAAACCCGAGATGACGATGTAGGGCATCATCGTGATGTAGCGCCCCAGCTTCATGGCGCCGAAGGCGATCTGAAACAGGCCCGCCAGCATGACCACCGTGAAGGCCATGGCCAGACCCTGCTCGGGGTCGGCGGCCACCAGGTTGGTGACCACCGCGGTAAAGACGACGGTCATGGGTCCGGTCGGTTCGGAGATCAGGGTCGGGGTGCCGCCGAATAGGGCAGCGAAGAGCCCGATCAGCACCGCGCCGTAGAGCCCCGCCTCCGGGCCGGCGCCGGAGGCGACACCGAAGGCCAGCGCCATGGGCAGAGCGATGACCGCCGCGGTGACCCCGCCGAAGAGGTCGCCGCGCAGATTATCGAAGCGGATTTCATTCAGAATCTTCATCTGGACTCACCCGTGCAGATCAACTGGGCAGCTATACATCAGCAGACCATAATCCCGGTCATAGTCCGCCCGAAGTTGGTCGACGATCCGCGCGCACTGATCGCTGTCGGCGACGATATCGACCCGGATGTTTCCGTCCTTGCGCCAGTTGCCGGTGCGCAGTCCGTGGGTGCCGAGGCCGCGGGCCTCGGAAATGGTATAGCCGATGACACCAAGCCGCTTGAAGTCATCGATCAGGCTGTTCTCCAGTACCCCCTCGGTAATGATGGTCAGCAGTGTTTTTGGTTGGGCCGTCATGGTGCGAATACTCCCAGGCCATGGAAGAACTCGGCCAGCCAATAATAGATGGGCAGGCCAATGAAAATGTTGAATGGGAAGGTCACGCCCAAGGCCGCGCCAATGGACAGGGCCGGATTGGCTTCCGGTACCGCGATACGCATGGCGGCGGGCGCGGCGATGTAGGAGGCGCTGGCGTACAGGGTGGCAAGCAGCAGCGTGCCGCCCACTGACAGACCGAGCAGCGTGCCGGTCAGGGCACCGATTACGGCGGCCACCAGGGGCATGACCACGGCGAAACCCAGCAGGAAAGCGCCGTAGGTCTTGAGTTCGGCGATGCGGGTGGACGCGACCAGTCCCATCTCCAGCAGGAACAGGGCCAGCATGCCCTTGAACAGGTCGAAAAACAGGGCATCCAGCGGCTTGATCCCGTCCGGCCCGGCGATCAGACCGATGATCAGACCCCCGCTCAGGAGCAGGATGCTCTTGCCGAAAAAGACCTCGTGCAGCATCTTGCCCCAGCGCACCGGACCGCTGCCGTGTTTCGCCAGGATCACGCCGATGATCAGGGCCGGCATCTCCAGCAGGACCAGAAAGACGATCAGATAGCCCTCGTAAGGGATGGCGCGCTTGCTGAGAAAGGCCACGGCCACCGAGAAGGTCACCACGCTGACCGAACCATAGTGACCGGCGATGGAGCCGGCGTCGGCCCGCGACAGGCCGCCCAGTGTGCGCAGCGCGGGAAAGGCGATGAGCGGGATGGCGGCCGCCGCCGCCATGACCACCAGACTGACCAGGGCGATCTCGCCGAGCGGGTACTCGGCCAGCTTCACGCCGCCTTTGAGCCCAATGGCCAGCAGCAGATAGATGGACAGGAATTCGTAGATGCTGCCCGGGATCTTGAGATCCGAGCGCAGCAAACCGGCTGCCGCACCCAATACGAAAAAGAAGACAACTGGTTCGAATGGCATGGGCTTGACTCAACACCAGATGAATAAGTAAGGAGTTGGAAATCAGTGAAAAAACGCTCCTGATTACCGCGTCAGACTCAAATACAGAGCCGGGAGCTTTTCGGGCAGCCGCGCGACCTGGTCGAGCACCATGTAATTGCGGGCGCCGAAGATGCGCGAGACATAGTCGTCGGCGGCCGGGTCCAGGCTGACGCAGAAGGTCTGGATACCGCGCCGATGCAGCTCCTCCACCGCCTTGCGGGCGTCCTGGCGCAGGTATTGCGGGTCGCGCACGTCGTTGTCGGCGGGCTCGCCGTCGGTGAGCACCAGGAGCAGTCGCTGGTGGCTCGGCCGACGTGCCAGCAGCGTGCCCGCGTGGCGCAGCGCCGTGCCCATGCGGGTCGACAGTTGGCCGGTCATGCCGGCCAGACGCGCCCGCGCCGTGTCGTCATAGGGCGCGTCGAAGTCCTTGAAGCGGAAATACTCCACGTCGTGCCGTCCGTTGGAATCGAAGCCATGGATGGCGAAGGGGTCGCCGATCTTGCCCAGGGCGTCGGCCAGCAGGGCCGCGGCTTCGCGTGCCAGATCGAGCACGGTGCGCGCGTCGGCCGACTCGCGGACCGGATCGTTGGTGGACTCCGACAGGTCGATCAGGAGCAGCACCGACAGGTCCCGCACCTGCAGGCGCGTGCGGATGCCGATGCGGGTGTCCGGCTGCAAGCCCAGGCGGATGTCCACCAGGGCGCGGACCGCGGCGTTGAGATCGATCTCGTCGCCGTCCTCCACCCGGCGCTGGCGGATCACGCCCTGGGGCTGGACTGCCTCGATTAGGAATTTCAGTCGCCGAATCAAGGGCTGGTGCTGCTCCACCACCGCGTCGATCAGGGCCGGATCGCCCCGCTTGGGCCGCTTTTCGAGCAAGGTGGCCCAGTTCGGCCGCTCCAACTGGGTCTGGTAGTCCCACTCGTGGTAATGAACCGGGGAGGCGATCGGCTCCTTGCCCTCGCGCTCGTTGAAGCTCACACCGTCGTCGTCGAACAGCTCGCTTGCCAGCACCCAGACTTCCTCGGCATCGTCGCCGGCCGTCTCCACGTCCAAGGTGTTGAGCATTTCCATCAGGCTGACGTACTTGCGCACTTGCCGGGACTGGCCGGGCAGCAGTACCAGGTCCTGCGCCTCGTCCGGGTCGGCCCACAGATGGCGATTGTCGTCCCGGTAGAGGCAGGACGGTTGATCGGTGCGGGGATTGAATGGCAGTTCCAGGGCTCGAGCCGATTCGGCCAGTGCGAGTCCCAGTGCCTGGGCCAGGTCGGTTTCCGCCAGGCGTCCGGCGACGGCGCTGAACGCGGTGCGCGCCTGCTCCACCAAGGGATGGCTATCCGGATAGTCCGGGTCCAGCAGGGCGCGGGCGATGCGGTCCAGCAAGCCGCCCCAGCCGTCGGCGTGCTCCGCGTTGATGCACAGCAAGGGCTGCCAGATCAGCCGCAGTCCGGGGAAGGCGCGCACGGCCAGGGCCTCCACTCGGGCGTCCTCGAAAACCCCGATCAGCGCCCGCTCCAATGCACTGCGCTCGGCGGCCCCCGGATCACGACGGGAATAGACCTGGTGGGCGGCGGCATGGGCCGCGGCGGCGCGGTAGATGGCCAAGCCCGCGATCCGCTCGCCGCCGGGCAGGGTCAAGTCGTCGAAAGCATCCGGGAGGTGGATGAACGACTGCGCGATATAGGGCTGGTAGCCCTCGCGGGTCTCGAAGTCACCGGAGGTGGGGCGCAGAAAAAAATCCCGCGCCCAGAGCGAGCGCAGGTACAGCACCAACCGGCGCTGCACGTCGACGAAGAGCACGCCGCGCTGCTCTTTCTTCATCACCGCCAGGGCGTCGTCGCTCTGCAAGGCGAAGTACCGGGCCTGGGCGGCAAAGTCATGGCGATGGGCCGAGATCCCCCAGAGCGCCCAGCGGCGCAGGCCCCCCAGGGTCAGGTGGCCGAACAGGACGTCCAGGTTTTCCAACAGCGGCCGGATCGCGCGCGGAGCCTGGGCCAGTAACTGGTCCAGCAGACTCAGATAGCCCTTGAAGAGCTCGAGCTCCCCCAGTCGGGCCGCCGCGGTCGGGGCGGTGGAGAAGAGCAGCGCCAAGACCCCGGCACTGGTCTTGGAGTACATCTTGATGGCCGCGGAGAGCAGTTCCGCCACGGCTTGCTCACCGATCTCGCGGGCGACCAGGGGCGCGCCCTCGATGAACGAAACGACCAGGTCGGTGCCGCGGCCTAGCGCCTTGAGCCCCGCGGCGCCGCGGATATAGGCGTCCAGTCCGCGCGGCGAAAAGACGCGGGCGGCCTCGTGCCAGGCGCCCTCCAGCACCGCGCCGGCATGTTCGCCCAGCTCGTCGAGAACATCCTGATACTCGGCCAGTTGAATTGCCATGCTCGCCTCGCGGTACGCCGTCGCCGGATTCAGTCGGGCCAGATGCGCCGCGGATGCAGCGGTCGGGCGGGGTCATTGAGGTCCGGTGTCCGCGGGTGCGGCGCCGGGGGCGGCGGTGCCTTGGGGCGGGCGGCGGCCTTGGTCGGCCTGGAGATCGCCGGGATCGGCGGCGCGACCGACGCGTCGGCCGGCACCGCACCCTGTGGTTCGTCCGGTGTGATCATGATCGCGGTACCTCGTTCGTGGTGCCTGTGCGCAGCGACGGGGATTGCGGTTTCAAGCCCCGACCGGGGACGGGACGGCGAGGGCCGTCACCTCCGCCGCCAACCGCAGATCCTCCGGTTGCAGGGCGGAGCCCTGGGCGCCAAGGGTGACGTTGACGTAGGTCCGGCCGAAATTCAGGTCCGGATAGACGCCGCTGCGCTCGGACCAGCCGGCCAGGGTGTCGAGCCAGGCCCGGGTCTCGGCATAGGATCCGAACTCGAACCGCCGGGTCAGCAGCGGCGGACGTTGCTGGGCTTGCCAACCCGGCGCCAGCGTCGGTTCAGTCTCGGTCATCGCAGATCTCTCCTTCGTATTCATTCGGGGTCATGGACGCCGGCCGCCGCCTCAGGCCGACGGCGGCAGGGGTGCCGCCAGGATCCGGTTCAGTGTCGCCAAGTGGCGCTCCTCGTCCCGCCGCAGGTCGGCGAACAACTGCGCGGTCGCGACATCGCGCAGGCGCGCACAAGCCGCCTCAGCATCGGCATAGAGGCGGACCGCGGCCGTCTCCAGCGCGTGACTGGAGCGGAGCATCTCGCCGCGGTCGCGGCCCGGCCGCGCCGGGGCCACCTGGGTGGCCTGGGGTGTCAGCCCCAGGAGCAGCAGTCGTCCGATGATCCGTTCGACGTGTTCACGCTCCTCGTCCGCCTCGCGGCGCAGCCCCGCGGCCGCCTCCGGCAGCCCCCACAGGTCGCACAGACAGGCCTGGGTGAGATAGTGCTGGACGGCACTCAGCTCATGTCCCAGAGCCTGGTTCAGGTAGCCGACCACGCGCGGGTTTGCCAGCATGGCGCCGGGCCTTAGCTGCGGGCCGGCGCGATGTCGCCATCGCGGCCGCTGCCGCCGGCGCGCGGCGATTTGGGCAGGATGCCTTCCACCTCGCCATGCACGCGGGCGATGATGTGGGCGGCCACCAGGCCGTCGCCCACCCGCTCGCAGGCGTCCGCCCCGGCCCGCACGGCGGCATTCACGGCGCCGGTCTCCCCGCGCACCAGCACGGTCACGTAGCCGCCGCCGACGAATTCGCGGCCGATCAACCGCACCTCCGCGGCCTTGGTCATGGCATCCGCCGCCTCGATGGCGGGCACCAGACCACGGGTCTCGATCATCCCCAAAGCAATTCCAGTCACGTCAGCCATGTGCTTCCTCGATCAGTGTGCGAGTCTGCTTAAGTCCCGGCGGCGGGTGAACCGCCGCCGCTCGGCCCGACAGGCAGCCGGGGCATATCAAGCCTCGGGAGCCTTGGGCAGGATGTGCTCCACCTCGCTGTGGACGCGGGCGATGATGTGAGCGGCCACCAGGCCGTCGCCGACCCGCTCGCAGGCGTCTGCCCCGGCGCGGACGGCGGCGTTGACGGCGCCGGTCTCGCCACGCACCAGCACGGTGACATAGCCGCCGCCGACGAACTGCCGGCCGATGAGACGGACCTCCGCGGCCTTGGTCATGGCGTCCGCCGCCTCGATGGCGGGAACCAACCCACGGGTCTCGATCATGCCGAGCGCGATACCTGATACTTCAGCCATTTCTTTCTCCTGACGTTGGGGGGGAAGTGGATAGTGGTTAGTGGTTAGTGGTCAGTGGTGTTTGGTTAAGAACGGTTCACTCAGATGCCACACGAGTCGATTTCGGAATGTTCTTGCCTCGTGACTTAGCTCATTGGCCGCTGCCCTCCTCCCACCGGTCGATGATGCCGGCGATGGTCAGGTCGGTGAGCACCTGGACATCGCCGACGGCGTACCGGGCGGCGGAGCCGCTGACGGTGAAGACCCATTTGCCCGGCGGGACCCCGACCGGATCGCAGGCGACACTGAGCGCGCCGCGCGCGTCCGTGAGCACCCGCAAGGACAGATTCTTCAGACCCGGCGCGCGGCGCGTGGCGACCAGCTCGGAGGTCACTTGCATGATTTCCATGTCAGTCCCCTTGCCGGTGGTCGATGATGCCGACGACGTGAGTGTCCATATCATTCCCCTTTCCAGTGGTCGATGATGCCGACGATGGTGAGGTCCGATGGATACTCCTTGCTGCCGGCCGCCTCGCGGGCGGCGGAGGATCCGACACAGATCACCCAGTCGCCGGGCATGCAGCCGATGGCATCCACCGCCACCTGGCGGGCGCCGCCGGCCTTCTCGCGCACCACCAGCAAGGGCCGATGGCCCAGTTCGGCGATGCGGTTGGTGGAGACCAGGGTCTTTTCCACCTGCATGATTTTCATAGCGTCCCTCCGTCAACCAATTCGAGCGGGCTGCCCGCGGGCCGGTCCTGCACCGACAACTGGCAGATCAGCAGGCCCTGGCCGGACAGGTCCGGATAGCGCGCGCCGATCGCCGCCGCGACCCGCCGCACCTTCTCGATGGTGCGCTCGCGGGCACCGGGCACCTTGCTGTCGTAGCGGTAATGCACCGCGACCGGGATCGGCAGGCCCCGTTTGAGGTTCAGCCCTTTGAAGATCTTGATGCCGACGTCCAGATGCGCCGCGCCCTCCTCCACGGTATGCAGATGCGAGTAGTAGGAGATGTTGCGTAACTGCACCTCCTCGAAGCCGTCGCCGACGCTGATGTAGCGCTCCGCGTGGCCCACATCCGGGTAGCAGCCGTCGTACAGCGCCTGCACATAGTCGATCTGAGACAGGTTGTTGATCAGCAGACTGGCGATCAGTCGGCGCATCCCCTCGTGCGGTTCGCCGGTGCCTGCCCCCCAGCCGGTGGCGGCGGCGGCGGCACGGATCGCCTCATGGACCGCCAGTCGGGCCTGATCGGCCGAGAGGCCCCGGGTGTCCCGAAAGACCTGGGCGTTATCCACATAGCGGTAGGCATTCAGCGCGCCCTCGGCATCCGGGGTATGGATGCGGATGGCATCGGTATCGGTATCCACCCCGATCAGCAGCAGATCGGTGCCGGCGCCGCAGCAAAAGGAGTTCTCGATCGCCTGCCGGAACTGATTCAGACGCTCCAGCGCCGCATCGATCGCCCGATGCTCATTGCTGCCGTGGGCCGCACAGCCCTCGTGGCCGGGAGCCGAGCTACTGATGTGATAGACCGCAACCTTGAGATAGCGGGTGTTGGCGTCGGCGGTGCTGGGCACGCCCTCGCGGTAGCGCCGCAACTCGGCCGCCATCCAGTGGCGCACGTCGGTCTCGATGTCGAACAAGGCGCCGGCGTAGGCCTTGTGCCAGGTGAACGAGGACAACGGCAGGCGCAGGATGTAGCGCAATAGGCCCTTGAGTCGTCCATCCGCGCAAGGACTGATGTCGACCGCGTGGAAGCCGCAATCCAGAAAGAAGTTGCTGGCGTCACGGGCGGTCTCGCGCTGCGCCAGGAGGTCCTGGGTGAACTGTGCGATGGCCGCCCGCAAGGCGCCGAAGGTGCAGTGCGCAAACAGCGCCCTGAGATCGGGCCCGGCGATCCAGGCCGAGGCCAGCACCGCCGCGGGCAGGGCGTAGCCAAGCCGGGCCTGGGCCAGGGCCTGGGCCCGCTCCGGGAAGTCGGCATCACGCGGCAGGCCGGCGATGGCCTGCAGGGCCGGGACGATGGCGTCGAAGCGGCCCTTCACCGATTCTTCGCAGTAGGCCAGCCGGGCGTTGGCGGCCCGGTCGGTCAGGGCATGGGACCCCAGCGCCGACGACGCGCGGGCCGGCGCCGAAACGCCGGGGCCGACGGCCGGCAGGGGCCGGGCGGGCGGCGCGCTGGAGGCGACCGCGGCGGCCGCCGCCGGGCGGGTCCCAGTGGCCAGGCGGGCACGCAGTGCATAGGCATTACGGGTATTCATGGTCCATCCGGCCCCCGGTTAGCCCCGGGCCCCGCCCGAGTAGGTGACGCAGGTCCCCTTGGTATTACCGCCGCTGCTGCCCGTGACCCGCGCCGGGGGCGGGGGCGCGGGGCGCTCCAGGTCCTTGTTGCCCCAGGCGCCGGCGGCCATGGGCAGCCGGTTCTCGCCGCGCAGGGTCAGGTTGCGGCCTTGGGCCCAATGGCCCTCGGTGCCAGTGACCCGCCCGCTGCGCGCCCAGTCATCGCCGGTGATGCGCCGCCCGCTGTCCCGCCCCTCGCCGGTGATCCGGCCGACGGGTTCTTCCATCGGCACGGCCGGTGCCGCCGCGACCGCGGCCGGCGCACTGAAGGCCGGCGCGTGGAAGTCGGTGGGCAGTTCGTCCCGATAACGGAACTCCGGGGTGCCGGAGACCAGGCCCGCGGCCAGATTGACCGGACCGGTGATCCGGCTCAGGCCGCCGCTGCCGACGCTGCCGAGTGCATTGCCGGTGATGCGTCCGCGCGCCGCCCGCGCCGGGGAGACGATGCTGAAGTCCGCCGGGCCCGGGGCGGCCGACGGCCGGGGTTCGGCGTACGGCAACGGCTGGTCGGCCGGCGCCAGATAGCGCGGGACGCGGCGGGCGGCCGGGGCTGGGGGCGCCGTCTCCACCCACGCATCCGCCGCCGCGTGGCCGCCGCAGGCCCCGCCGCAACCACAGGCCCCGCCGCAGGCGCAGCCATCCGACTGACCTGGACGCGGGCCGCCGCCGTAGGGCGTGCCGGTGATGGCACTGGCGCTGCCGGGCTCGTTACCGGTGACCAATGGGCTGCGCCCGAGCATGACACCGGAGACCTGTTGTCCCCGCTCGGTCCGGCTGACGCCGACCTTGTCCGCACGCGGGGCGGGGGTGCCTTCGCAGTACGTCTGGTACTGCTCCTGACCGACGTACTCGGTCCCGGTGACGGGCTGGCACTCCCCGTGCTCGTCACCGGTCAGTTTTCGGCTCGGGTCAGCTCCGAGGCTCACCGCGGTGCCGGTCAGCGTCCGTCCAGCCAGCGTGTGCATTGCGGACACCTTGACCGGGGCGCCGTCGCACAGGCTGGTTTGGCCATACTGGGAGCCGGTCACCCGCTCACAGGCGCCGGGCTCGTTCCCCGTCACCTTGGGCGAACGATCCACCAGGTTACCGGTGATCCGCTGGCCAGCGCGACTGCTGTCCTCGCCGACCTTTGGCGGGGGCGGTTCCGGACGGGTCCGGCAGATGGTCTGGAACTGCTCGTTGGACAGATATTCGGTCCCCGACACCGGCCGGCAGGCACCGGCCTCGTCACCGGTGACCTTGACCGAGCGCCCGACCTCGGTACCCGACACCGGGCGGCCCGCCAGGGTGTGCGTCAGCGCGACCTTGGACGGCGGACCGTTGATGGTCAGACGGGCCAGCCCGGCGTCGGCGTACTGCGACCCGGTGACGGCGCGCCGGGCGCCGGCATCGGCGCCGGTCACCGCCCCGGCGCGAGCCTCATCGGTGCCGGTGACGACCAGACCCTTGCGCTCGGTCGTGCCGACGGCGACCTTCGCCGGGCGCGCGGGCAGCATGGTGTTGCCGGGGCTGCTGGGGCAGAAGTCGGCGAGGGCCTCGCTCCCCAGGTACTCGGTACCGGTGACCGAGCGGCAGGCACCGGACTCGTCCCCGGTGACGCGGGGCGAGCGGCCGACCTCGGTACCGGTCATCCGCTGACCCTGGCTGGTCGCGCTCACGCCGACCTTGGGGACGGGGGGCAGCGGCCGGGTGCCGCAGAACTGGTCGAACTGCTCGGCGCCGATGTATTCGGTGCCGGTGATCACCCGGCAGGTGCCCGGCTCATTGCCGGTGACCTTCGGGTTGCGCTCCACCAGGGTCCCGGTGACGGCGCTGCCGGAGAGGGTGGTGCCGAGCGCGACCTTGACCGGGGCGGGCGGGCGCACCCGGCCGCTGGGCCGATAGTCCGACGGGGTGCCGCGGCCGTTCTTTCCCAACTCGGCCCGCCGCTGGCGCGCCAGGTCGCGGACCGAAACGGCAGGCCCGGCCGCACCGGGGCGGATCCGGGCGGACCCGCGCCCCGCGGCCAGGCCGCGCGGGCTGGCGGGCAGCGCGGCCTGACCCCGGTGGGAGAGATCACGGCGACGCTCGCGGCACAGTTCGCGCACCGAGGCCGGCAGCCCCTCATTCGACGGGGCCGCCTCGACCAATGAACAGATGGCGTCCAGGAGATCCGCTTCCCCGGCGCCTGATTCTCCACTGCCGACCGGTTCCTCGCCGGCGCTGCATGCTTCGCTCAGCGCCGCCGGGGCCGCCAGGGGCGCGGCCGGGGAGCCGGCGAAGGCGGTGGCGCCGCCGCGCTGCCGGGCCGGGCGGGAAGGCCGGCCCTGAGCACCGGCCCGCGCCTGCGCCGCGCGGCGTGCGCGGGCGAGATCGCGGCCGTTGGTCGCCCCGCCCGGTGACACTCCGTGCGGCACCGCGGCCGGGGACACCGGGGCCAGGCTGGCGGGAGCTTCGAAGGTCTGCGCCGGGGCCGGGGCAACGACTGGATCGACGCTGCTTGGCCTGGGCGCTGGATCGGGTCGCACCGGTGCCGCCGCCCTGGACGCGTTACGCGCCCCGCTGGACGAGGACTGGGCGCGACCGCCGCGCTGGGCCTGGTCGCGACGTCGCGCCAGCGCCAGCGCCTTGCCGCTCAGCGCGGTGGTGGGCGTGGGACCAGACATGTTCGGATCTCCCTCATGCTGTGGTGCGGACCGGCCGAACCAGGGGGTCGGCAGCGGCACGGGCGGTCGACGGATTTACCGGCCGCGGTGGACGACGAACTGCAACCCCTGACTTTGGGAGAAGTTGTCGTAGCCGATCAGCCGCACATGGTTGGCGGGATGGGCACGGTGACAGGCCTCGATTTCACCGAGCACCCGATCTACCGATTGCTCACCGAACATGGGCAGCTTCCACATGTACCAGTAATATTTACCCGCACGCTGGGGCTCCACGTGCTCGATCGCCGGGTTCCAGCCCTGACTGATAATGAAGGCGATCTGCTCCCGGGTCTGCTCGGCAGTGAATTCCGGCAGATAGGAGAAGGTGCCGTATTTGGGGGTCGATTCGTAGTCCTGCATGTCGGCCATGGTCGTTACCTGATCAGTCGTGGTGAATGGAATCAGCGGTTCTGCACGTCGAGCTTGTCGACCGTGTCGAATTCGAACTTGATCTCCTTCCAGGTCTCCATAGCGATCTTGAGCGCCGGGCTGCTCTGCGCCGCCTTGGTGAGGATCGCCTTGCCTTCCTTCTCCACCGCCACACCGCGGTTACGGGCCTCGACGCAGGCCTCCAGGGCGACCCGGTTGGCCGCGGCGCCGGCCGCGTTACCCCAGGGATGACCCAGGGTGCCGCCGCCGAACTGGAGCACGGCGTCGTCGCCGAAGATCGACACCAGGGCCGGCATGTGCCAGACATGGATACCGCCGGAAGCGACGGCGAAGACACCCGGCATGGAGCCCCAGTCCTGATCGAAGAAAATGCCGCGGGCGCGGTTCTCGGGCACGAAAGACTCACGCAGCAGGTCGATCCAACCGATGGTGGCCTCACGATCGCCCTCCAGCTTGCCGACCACGGTGCCGGTGTGCAGGTGGTCGCCGCCGGACAGCCGCAGGGCCTTGGCCAGGACGCGGAAATGGATGCCGTGGTGGGGGTTGCGGTCGACCACCGCATGCATGGCGCGGTGGATGTGCAGCAACATGCCGTTCTTGCGGCACCAGCGGGCCAGGCCGGTGTTGGCGCAGAAGCCGCCGGTGAGGAAATCGTGCATGATGATCGGGCTCTTGAGTTCCTTGGCGAACTCGGCCCGTTCGTACATTTCCTCCGGCGACGGGGCCGTCACATTCAGATAATGCCCCTTGCGCTCGCCGGTCTCGGCCTCGGCGGTCTCGATGGCGTCCTGCACGAACAGGAAGCGGTCACGCCAGCGCATGAAGGGCTGGGAGTTGACGTTCTCATCATCCTTGGTAAAGTCCAGACCGCCGCGCAGGCACTCGTAGACGGCCCGGCCGTAATTCTTGGCGGACAGTCCCAGTTTGGGCTTGATGGTGCAGCCGAGCAGGGGCCGGCCATACTTATCCATCTTGTCGCGCTCGACCTGGATGCCATGGGGCGGGCCGTTACAGGTCTTCACATAAGCGAGCGGAAAGCGCACGTCTTCCAGCCGCAGGGCCCGCACGGCCTTGAAGCCGAAGACGTTGCCCACCAACGAGGTAAAGACGTTGACGACCGAGCCCTCTTCGAACAGGTCGATCGGATAGGCAATGAAGGCATAGAAACAGGTGTCGTCGCCCGGCACATCCTCGATGGCGTAGGCGCGGCCCTTATAATAGTCCATGTCGGTCAGCAGGTCGGTCCAGACCGTGGTCCAGGTCCCGGTGGAGGACTCGGCGGCCACCGCTGCGGCGGCCTCCTCCCGATCCACCCCGGGCTGGGGGGTGATCTTGAAGCAGGCGAGGATATCGGAATCCAGGGGTAGATACTCCGGCGCCCAGTAGGTGTGCCGGTATTCCTTTACGCCGGCCTCATATTTCTTCACAGCCATCGCGGTCTCCTGAGTTTTGTCACTGGCGGATGCCCGCCGGGGAGGAGCGGGATGGCGCAAGGTTAGAGTCCGCGATGCTTCAAGTTAAGCAAATAGATCTTAAGATTACGTTTAGCAAAAACCTGAGGATCGACCCGGATGACACTGCGCCACGCCACCCTCCATCAACTCCGGAGCTTCCCGGTACTGGCCCGTCACCTCAATATGACCAGGGCGGCCGAGGAACTGCACCTGACGCCCGCCGCCCTGTCTGTTCAGGTCAAGCAACTGGCGGAAGCGGTCGGGTTGCCCCTGCACGAACAGATCGGCAAGCGGCTCTTTCTGACCGAGGCGGGGCGGCTGGTGGACGCGGCCAGCCGGGACATCCTGAGCCGTCTGGCCCAGTTGGCCACTGATCTGGCCGAGACCCAGGGGCTGGAGCGCGGCTGCCTGCGGGTGTCCATGGTCAGCACGGCCAAGTACCTGGTACCGCGACTGCTGGGGGAGTTTTGCCGCGTGCACCCCGGCATCGAGGTGGCGCTGGAGGTCATCAATCGGGATGAGATCCTGGACCGGCTCGTGCGGAATCAGGACGATCTCTACATCATGGGGCGGGTACCCGAGGGGCTCAGCGTGGTCGTCCAGACCTTCATGGACAACCCGCTGGTCATGCTGGCCCCGGCCGGCCACCCGCTGGCCGGAGTTCACGCAGTCGATCCGGCCCGGTTGGAGGGCGAGAACTTCATCATGCGCGAGCAAGGCTCCGGCACCCGGCTGGCCGCCGAGCATTTTTTCGCCTCCCACCGGCTGCGCCCGCGGGTGCGCATGACGCTTGGCAGCAATGAGGCGGTGAAGCAGTCGGTGGCCGGCGGCCTGGGGTTGGCGGTGCTCTCGGAACACACCCTGGCGCTGGACGTCGCATCCGGCGCCTTTGCCATCCTGGACGTGCAGGGCTTCCCCCTGCTGCGCCACTGGTATGCGGTCTACCCGACGGGGAAGCAGCTCTCGACCGTCTCCCGGACCTTTCTGGAACACCTGACGGCCGCGGGTGCCGCCCAGGCTGCGGGGGCGCGCGACCATGGCCCTGAATTGTGATGGGCGGGTGTACTGAAGGTCGCCGCGGGCGACAGCGACGGGGTGATCGGAAGTGATGTGGTTTGTTTGCGCCGGGCCTTTCGGTAGGATGGGAAGAGCGAGAGCGATGCCCATCTGGCCACCGCGGCGCTTGATGATGGGCATGGCTCCCGCTCTGCCCATCCTACGCGCATCTGCAACCACATGACTTTGGATCGAACCCGACGGCGACTGTGCCATTTTTTGATGCCATGACGACACAAGCCCCGGTCGGTTTATGCCGACCCGTTCGGACGTTTTGAGGCAAAATCGCCTCATAGCGCGGATACGGAGGGAGGCCAAGCGCGGCCCCCTGCCGGTGCCTCTAAACACCCTGAGCATTCGCCGAGAAAGGCACTTCACACGATTGTTTTTTTCTTAACCTTTTGTCAAAACCACGCGGGCATCCTGCGGTTTATGTGGCGTGCCCTCAACGCGTTTGTGCGTTAAGAGGCAGCAGTTCCCGGCGAACGCCAACCTACTGAAAAATAAAGTGTGTTTCTTGAAAATTTCGTTGTTAAAAATTTTTAGTCTTTTTAAATCCGGTGGTTAGGAGCCCATCGCCGGGAATTGCTGGCTCTCCGGGATTTCCCGTGGAGCTTTACATTAACATTATCAATAAGATAGCG
>JACDZJ010000158.1_pt1 | contig 29350 bp, 26 predicted proteins | sample 7365721 | NCBI WGS metagenome assembly JACDZJ01 (sample SAMN15143480, study PRJNA637477) | pond metagenome | biome: freshwater wetland ecosystem [ENVO:00000243]; feature: pond [ENVO:00000033]; material: pond water [ENVO:00002228]; isolation source: pond water containing pink berries ... | reverse complement strand
TTTCTTTATGAGAACTTCCCTTTTTTCTGTTTTATTTGTCGGTCAGTAGTGAATAACTATAAATACTCAAATCAAGTTTGTGGGCATTTTTACTGAAAAAATATGTTGAAACAGCCGAAGAAATAATGCTTAAGATGAAAACTACCGCTGCTATAATTCTGATTTTTTTTGACGAAACTATGAATTTATTCAAATAATAACCCAATACCAAATACCCTGTAAACAGGAAGAATCCAAAAAACTTACTACCATAATTTCCTGACCAGCTATAAAGATTTAATGAGACTGACCTGAGTGCAAAACAGAGAATTATCCACCCCAATAACATAAATAATATCAATGACTTGTTAATTTTTTGTAAACTTATACCTATGAACGGTACAAACAGGTAAATTGCTAAAATCATATAAATATACCAGAAATGCTTTGAAATTCCTTCTTTCAAGAATAAATTTACAACCCAATGTAAAATACCTGATAAATCTTGAGGTTGAAATTTTGGCAGCAGCATTGCCCATCGATAAGTACTATAGGCTATTATCCAAAACAAAAAAGGAACCAATACACGTAAAAACCGTCGTTTATAAAAGTCCCACAATTGAAATTCTTTATCCAATAAAGTTGCACCACTCAACATCAAAAATAATGGAACTGCGTAACGCACAGCACTATCTACCACATTGCCAATCCACCAAAATGACATGTTTTTATTATATTCCATATTTACCAATGGACTGGAAATGTGTATAATTATAACTCCCAGAGTTGCTAATGTTCGCAGGGTGTCAAGCCATTGTATTTTTGAGATGTTGGTAATCATATAAATTTCAATTTCCGGTTTTAAAAACCTTTTCTGCCATTACCAAATCAAAAGTGGTTGTAATCTTAATATTTTCGCAGTTTCCTTCTACCAGATGAATTTCTTTTCCAATAGCTTCAACCACGGATGCATCATCAGTAAAAAACGGAGAAAATTCCTGTTTGTATGCTTTTATTAGCATTTCGGCATCAAAAACTTGTGGAGTTTGAACCAATTTGTAAGCAGAACGGTCAACAGAATGGCTTCCGTTAATGGTAATCTGACGAATACTTTCCACCAAATCGACCACCGGAATTGCAGCTCCGTATTTTTCAGCTTTATCAAAACAACGTGATATGGTTTCGGTACTTACCAATGGACGAACTCCATCGTGTACAGCCACCAAAGCCGGAATTTTTATTTCTTCCAATCCGTTTTTTACTGAATGGAAACGTGATTCACTACCTACCACAACCTGATGAGGAAGTCTAAATCCATGTTTATTGCAGAGTTCAGCCCAAAATTCAATTTGTGTTGTTGGCAAAACTACAATGATTTGAACAGACGAATCGTAATGACTAAACGCTTCGATCGTGTGCATAAGAATTGGTTTCCCTTGAATTTCAATAAATTGTTTTGAGATATCTGTTTGCATCCGAAGTCCTTTTCCTCCGGCAACGATTACAGCAAATTTGGCTTTTTTCATAACTTTTGATAATTAAGAAACAGGAACAAAGATAAGCATTAAGTAATGAATAATGAAGAATGAACTACGAATAATTGTCATACAAATTGAATCATAGCGATTTATATTACAATTGAGCAATAATTTTACAAAACATGAACATAAAACGCTAACATTTATATAACTTTGCACCCAAATTATTTCAATGAAAAAATGAAAAAAACAGATATTCTTTTTGTTGTTGCCTTTCTAATATATGCAAGTGTTATAATGGCACAACAAAATTCTGAATCCAAACATTCGGATATTTTTGAAACCCTTGCAATGAAGGACTCTATAACTCATGCCACTGTTACGATTCATCAGGACAAACGTATAGAACAAGTTTTCGCTAGTAATAAAAATTCAGGTAACTCGCGTGAACAAAATACCATCAGTGGATATCGTGTTCAGGTTTTTTCGAGTAATACACAACGAACTGCAAAAGGCGAAGCCTTTAAAATTGAGAAGCAGATACGTGAAGAATTTCCAAATATTGCTATTTATGTTAACTATTTATCCCCATTTTGGAAAGTAAGAGTTGGTGATTTCAGAACTCATGCTCATGCACAATCATTTCGAAGCGAATTAATTACTGCCTTTCCTTATATGCGGAGTGAGACCTATATTGTACGCGAACAAATACTTATTAAATAAATTATGGATTTTAATATCAACCAGCCTGTTCCTTTCAATACAGAAAAATCAGCTCAAATTGCAGAACATTATCAACAAATTATCCAACTGCTCGGCGAGGATGTAAATCGAGAGGGATTGCTTAAAACTCCCGAACGTGTGGCACGTGCCATGCAGTTCTTGGTGCAAGGTTACGAACAAAATCCTGAAGAAATAATTCGTTCAGCCATGTTTACAGAAAATTACCGTCAAATGGTAATTGTGAAAGATATTGATTTTTATTCGATGTGTGAACATCATTTACTTCCATTTTTTGGAAAAGCGCACATTGCTTATATTCCCAATAAACAAATCACCGGATTGAGCAAAATTACGCGTATTGTGGAAGTTTTTGCAAGGCGGTTACAAGTTCAGGAACGTATGACCACGCAAATTAAAGAATGTATTCAGAAAACCTTGAATCCTATGGGCGTGATGGTTATTATTGAAGCACAGCATCTTTGTATGCAAATGCGCGGTATACAAAAACAAAATTCTATTACCACTACCTCTGATTTTACCGGAATATTTGAGCAAGCTAAAACCAGAGAAGAGTTTATGAATCTGATTAACAGAAAGTAGTCAGGAGCTTAAAAATCAAGGTGTTTTCAATATATTTTTTTCTACCAGTTCATCTGCAATTCGTACAGATTCTGCACAAGTGAACTGCTTATCTTTTATTACTGAACAAAGTGTTCCACCGCAATGATTCCTGAAATCTTCAACATTCGATTCTTTTCCTGCCTGACGTAACAATCGTTCGGCTGAAAACAAAGCACCACAAACACCACCTTCGGCGCGTCTGCCACCCCAGGCTCTAAATTCTTCAAATTCTTGATTATCAATGTCAAATTTTTATTTGAAAACCCTTCAATATGGCTTGTGCACAATTCAGATGCTCATCAGTAGTATGATAAAAAAGTTCTGAACTCAATCTATTGTTTTGTTTTTTCATCCTTACCTGTTTCAAAGTTTTGTTTTTTCTCAATAATGTATTCTGGTCGGTTTTTAATTTCATCAAATAAATTACCAATATAAGCTCCCACAATTCCAATAGTAAGTAACTGTACGCCACCAAAGAAAATTATCAATACAAATAACGATGTCCAACCGGAATCGGCATGCGTAAACCCCATAATTTTACCCAGAATTGACCAAAATGCCAAGCCTAAAGAAATTATAACTGAGAAGAATCCAATTGTTGTGGCTAACTTCAGCGGTTTAGTTGAAAAGTACAACATGGATGTGGTGGCTAATTTCAACATTTTCGAAAACGGATACTTTGTCTCTCCTGCAAATCGTGCTTCCCTTTCGTAATAAAACGGTATTTGTTTAAATCCTACCCACGAAATTAATCCACGAATATATTTGCCTTTTTCGTGCATTTTGTTAAATTCACGAATAATACTTTTGTCAAGCAAACGGAAATCACCGGCATCAACTGGTAACTTCACTTCCGAAAAGAAATTCAAAATACGATAAAATACTTTTGCCGATAGTTTTTTGAAAAAACCCTCACCTTTTCGGGTTTTTCGTACACAATAAACTACCTGTGCATTCGCTTTTTCCATTGTTAGAATCATTTCAGGTATCAATTCCGGTGAATCTTGTAAATCCGCATCAATAATCACAGCCATGTCGGATGTACAATAATGTAGACCGGCAGTTACAGCTTTTTGATGTCCGAAATTTCTGGAGAAAGACAATACTTTAACTGATTTATCGGATTTTGCAAATTGGGATAGTAATTGTTCTGTTCTATCTACACTTCCATCGTTGACAAAAATAATATCCGAAGGATGATCCAGTTTAGTTAACATTTTTTTAATTCTTCCATACGATTCCGCTATAACTTCTTCTTCGTTGTAACAAGGTACAATAACACTAAGTGACTTATTCATTTGGTATTAACTTTTAAAAGTATAGAATTTATTTAGAACATAATTGATGCTGGTATAAGCCCCGATTGATAATAATTGGCAAAGGTACGGATCAATATGCGTAAAATGAAGCAACAAATACAAGTTACCCAATTGAAACAAATAAGAGATAACAAAAGTAACAATAAATTTTAAAAGTGTATCTTTTACTTTGGTAATGCTGCCAAAAGTCCATTTTCTATTCCAAATAAAACTGTTTACCAAGCCTACAATATATCCAACTATATTGGAAATATAATCAGAACATCCCAATACTTTTAGCAGCACCCATATAGTTAATGTAGTTAGTAAAGTATTGGATATACCGACTATAAAAAATTTGACAACTTGAATGGCTGAATTTGAAAATTTCATTATCAATTTTGTAATTACATAAGTAGATTATACTATTAAATAATTAATATACAGAATAATAAATTACTTAAAATTATTATCTTTACTATTATTTATAGTGATTACAAAATCTTTAACAGCAAGAAAAATGATTCCAGAATATATAAAAAATGATGGCCACAATGGTAAAAATTCTTTGAAACGTGAGCAACTAATGTAGGCATAAAAGGAAACAAATAAAATTCCTAATGATATGCCAATTTTTTTTGGAAAATGAAAGAAATACATCACAGCAAATACATCGCCTAAATAGAGGTATCTCTCACGCATGCCAGGTAATATAAATGGCATTATTATTACACTCAAAAATGCCAACTTTATCCATGTTTCAAAATTAAAATTGTATTTTTTTCTGCTAAACAGAACACCAATAATGATTGTAAATAATATAGTAAATATTAATCCGAATAACTTTTTTAAATCATAAAAATCATCGTTTAACCAAATATAAACATTTGGAAAAAAAGTAGTTAGAGACTTGTAATAATTTGATTGTGATAAATAAATTGTGGATAATTCAGAAAATGGTCTTCCATAAAGCCAGGTTGGTAAAATCGAAAGGAAGTAAATCACAGGAACTAAAAGAAAATAATACCACTTTATTTCTCTGCGTAATATCAAGACAAAATAAACAGGTAGAATAAATATCGCTTGTATTTTAAAAGCCAAAGCCAATCCGAGAAATAATACAGACAGAAATTGCTTTTTTTTGAAAATATAATAAATACTACCAACAACAAATGCAGAATAAATAGAATCGCACTGTCCCCAAACTGCGCCATTAAGCAATAATGTTGGTAAAAGTGGTACAACTGCGAATGAAATCCAGAAAACCAGGTTGCTTTTATATTTTAACCATGCAATTTTCCCAATATAAAATGCCAATAAATATTCAAAAAGTATGGATACTATTTTTATTGAATACAATGGATAGAACCCTAATTTCGCAATCCCAATCAGTATATAAATATAAGATGGGGTATAATTATAAAAGTTATATTTCAACGAATCACTGTAACCGTGAGCTTTAATAAAATTAACCCATGGTTCTAAAAATTCGTTGTAATCGCCCAACCTGATTGGAAATGCCACCAGTTTAATGATTAATCCTATAATAATTAATCCTATCCAAATTCCTTTTTTGCTAAGAAATATAATTTTTAATTCTTTGTTATTTAAGTATTTAATCATGGTTTTATTTCTGGTTAGTTTCAAAAGATCTATAGTTTATTAGTTAAACCTTGATTATTCTAACTTAATTTTCGATGTCATAAAGGCAAGACAATAAGGTAAAGCTAAGTTGAAATATGAAATGTCAGATATTCCATCACTAAATAAGTTACCTTCGCCGGCTTTAATTACACGGAATATGAGTGATGACAGAATAAAAATAAAAATAAAAAGAGATGCATTATTAAAAAATTGTTGCGTGTTTTTCCATCGTAAAGCCATAAATATTGCTATAGGAATCATAATCAGAAAAATATAAACACTTCCGTTATATCCTTGCGACATAAATGGATTCCTTGAAAAGAAAATCCAGGTATCGGTATCCCAAAATATAAATGGGCTTAAAACTAGAAATGCAATTCCTAGAACCGATATAGGGAAAATAATCTTTTGTTTTATAGAAAGTTGTAGAAAAGGTTGAAAGAAAAATATGGCGAGCGGTAAAAGTGCAGACATTCTGGTGGAGGCAATCATACCACACAATAAAATTGTTAATATAAAACTATTTGAAATTGAACGATTATTTTTAAAATACCAAAGTATAATCATAAAAACCAACAAACCGTTGCTAAGTGAGTCACTTCTAACACTTATTTCCCACCAATATGCCGGAGAAATTAGAAGCAGCAACATAAAAAAGAAAGAAATTCGATAGGAAGAAAAAAACTTTTTTATGGCAATTGCAGTAATGAACAGAAAGAAAAGCAATTCAATACCAACATCGCCTAACAAATAAAACGGAAGACTTATTACATGCCAAAGTGGAAATGGTGATGCAAAATTATTGGGACCAACATGCGTATGAGCCGAATAAGGATATTGTCCTTGTAGCAGACTATCCCAAAAATAGGTTAGTGCAGACCAACGATCGACACGTACCGTTAATGGATCAACTACAATTAAAACCCCAACAATGGCAACAAGTGCAAAAACCAATTGCAACCAATAAAGTATTCTGAAAGTCTTGTCTGATGCTATTTTAATATATTTAAAGTAAATGAAAGCTAATGCCAGTATTAGGACAATATAAATTAAAAAAAAAGGATAAGGACTTATGCCAATCCGAGGTACGAACTTCAAAATATATAATGAATTTATAAACAGTAATACAAACAATTGAACTGTTTTATTAGATAATAGTTGAGACCATTTTTTTTTCATGAAGAATATATATTTTAGGGTTGAAATTCAATAAATAATTTTGAATAATCTGTTATACGACTAATTTACCGGTTCTTGTTGCTTTTCACAATATAATAATTACCAAAATTTTTATATTTGGTAGCATCCAATTTGTAAATTAGCATTTCGTTTTTACTTAGTAAATGTATTGTGTTGCTTGTCAATAGATTAGTTGTAAACGTGTATCGTCCAAAGTATTTAACTTCTCTGAATCCATTATAGTTTTCGTTGTTATAAACCACTGTTTTTCTGAAAGAAATGGGGTTAATCTGATTATAAAAACAAACATAAATATAGGGCATATTTACTGAATTTGTAGTGACGTTGATGGTAGAAGTAGCATCAATTTTTTCGGCATATTGAATAGCATCACCTAAACCATAAGAAAAGCTTTCTTTATTTTTATTATTAAAAATAATAAAATAATAACCAATAAAGAATGCGAATAATGTAGTATAAAGGCTAATAATGAAAAGTTTATAAAAATTCCTATATTCTGTTCTTATCATCTCATTGACATCAAAAAAACCTAAAATAATAAAATACAACATTGGAAAGAAAATAATATTTAATCTATTAATGTTAACCTGAGAAAAAATTCCAAGTAGTATTGAACAAACTAACCAAACGCTAAAAATATAATAATGTATTTCTTTAAAAAACAATTTCTTATTTATCACATTATACAACCCAATAAGGAAGAATGGTAGGGAAATGGAGTAGATTACACCAAACGCAGGAATTGCATTATAATCATTTCCATCTGTCTGCAATATAATAATAATCAACAGTTTGGAAATGTTTTGAACGAGAGAACTAAAAAAATCGGGGTTAAACAAATTAAAAATTTCGGTTGTTCTATTACTCAACAATCGGGGTATTGTCATATTTATAATTTGAATGGAAGATAATCCGAAGTGATTGATAATCACAAATAAAAGTATAGGTGTTGCTAAAATTATTAAAACAGAAAGGCTTATTAAACAGCACTTTATTGAAATTATTTTTTTATTAATTAAATACGGAATAGAAAAGCACAAAAATAAAGGTACAATTAAATAGGAAGTACCATAAGCATAAAGGCTTATAGCAAAAAACAGAAAAGAAAGTGGAAAGTATTTTTGCGATGAATATACACCTTTCAAAGTAAAAAAAATGCCGATCAAAAATAATGTTGGAAAAATATTTGATTCTAGACCCCAACGTGCCGACATGATACTCCATGGACAAATGACTAATAGAGCAAGTCCTATTAAAGCTTTCTTTCTGTCAAACACCAATTTGATTAGTGAATAGAATACAAGTAGTGATAAGCAGCTAAAAATGGCATTTACGATACGAACAGAAAATACATTTAATCCGAAGAAATGAATAAATGGCATCGAAAAATAGGCGTATAAGGCATTTTGTCCACTTCCCCACGATATTAAATGAACAGGAAAAGAAATATCATTTCTATCAAGTCCGGTAGTCAAAATTGAAAATGCCTCGTAGCCAATAGATGCTTCATCTTGATTTAATCCGGCAGGGACAATTGATATTCCAAATACTCTTACAATCACACCCAAAACTATCAATAAATATACAATTTGAGGATGATTTATTAAGTTTAAGATGAAATTTGATATCGTTTTTCTATTCATTACACTTAATTTATCACCATAATCTTAGTTATTGTGCTTTGAGTTCCGTCAGCATTTGCACAAATAGCCAAATAAATTCCTGTACTAACTTTTCTTCCATGAACATCTTTTCCATCCCAAGTAGCTAAACTTCCGTTAGAAATGGTTTCGCAAACCAGATTTCCATTTAAATCGGTAATTTTAACTTGTGTATTCAGCACCAAACCGGTGATAGTAATCACTCCGTTATAACCCTGACGTACCGGATTTGGGTATGCATGAACATCGCCAAATGTATTACCGGCATCGCTTGCATCACTTTGGTATGAAACGATTCCTTTATCTGTTCCAAAAAACACTTCGCCTGAAACTGGATTTATAGCTAAAGACAAAATATTGTTGGAAAGCAAGGGGCTATTAGAAACTGTAAAATGATGAATCGTTTCCTGACCATTATCCGACATAAGATACACACCTGAAGATTCTGTTCCAAGCCATTTTCTGTTTGCTCCATCTATTGCAATTGCTTTTATTTTTTCGTTTACCAATAAATAATCAGCCAAATTTGTTCCGTCGTTTCTTGGTATTTTTATACGTGAACAGGTGAAGCCAGGGTCAAAAGCTTTTGAGGTATTATGAAAAAGCAAAGGACCTTGTTCGGTACCAAGCCAGATAACACCATTTTTGTCTTGAGCGATACAATATTCTCTCGTATGTGTAATAAAAGCACCTTCATTGTCGGGATCAGGGAATTTGTCAAAAAGTATAAATTTATCATCTGTTTGATCTTCGATAGTACCATTGTCATCAAAAACATTAATTTGTCCATTAATTAAGGTAGTAACCCATTTTTGATTTGGATTTTGGTTGTTAATTAATATCTTCCCTAAAATATCATTTGAAAGTTGAAGATATTTTAGCTCTCTCCAAGCACCAGTTTTTAATAAAACTTTTATTTTTGCATTAACAGCCGAATTGGTTAAAAATAGATTTCCGTTTGCATCATAAATAGCTCCATCCAAACGCATATAATGCCATGGATCATTTGGAACACTCATGTGTCCTCTAATAGTACTATTGGTGTGATTGTGCCATTTAAAAGCATTGTTTCTAAACTCATACAAGCCAGTTCCCCATGAGGTAATAGAAAAGTGTATGCTATCAGTAGCAGTAGGATCAACTGCTATGTTCAAAAAATTAGAAACATCTCGTTTTGTTAAATCACGAGATATAGTTTGTCCTAAAATATTTGTCCAACTACCATTTTCATACATCATTACAATTCCTTCAATAAACTCTGTTGTTGATGATAATCCATTAACTACAAACAATTTATTTCCAGAAAATGTCATATTATAAGGTGCATTAACGGCTGGACCTTTCGGTTTAAACTCATGTGGTGGTTCTGGTCTGCTTGGATTGTAAGAAACGACCCCTTTATCAATAGCTGCAAACCAATAAGTATTGTTTTCGGTATCATATTCAGCATCGGTTAGTGTTCCAATATTACTAACTATTTTTGAATTCAATTGACTATCAAATAAATAAACATTAGTGCCTGAAAACACATTCATACTTCCATTGGAAACATTAAAGTTGTTTACAATTAAATCATTTCGAAAAACAGACCATAAATTATTACTTTCTTTCTTGTAAAGTTTTCCACCTCTCAATAAGAAGAGCCTTCCAGCAAAAGATAAAATTGATTTAAAATCACCACTTCCAGGTAAATTTGTAGTTGTCTTCCAAACTGCATAATTTAACAAATTTGAATTATTAATATTTGCTTTTAATAGGGAGGTCGACGTTAAAGCATAAAGAGTATCATTCAAGATGGTTGTATTCAATACTTGAACTTCTGTTGCGTTTGAACCAATATAATAGGTATCAGCCACTTCCTTCTTTGAAGTATTAATAACAACAATTCCAAAATCGCACGATAAGTAAGCTCTATTTTGATAAAACTGTATTTGATTTACTAACTTGCTGGCACTCATTTGCTTGTTAAATAAATCAGGAATATTGTTTACTCCACCGCTTCCCAAAATATCAATGTTTCCATTTGAATAAATAATGAGCAATTGTTTGTTTAAAGGGTCATATTCGATAAGTGATATGTTTGTACTGTTTAATCCAGTCATTTTACTGTAAAACTCCATTCCAACATCTTGTTTATCAACAGAGAATAATGCACCATCACTTACAGCAAAAATTTTATTATCCGACTGAGCAATCTGAGATACACTATTATAGGCAAAATGTGTACGCCATTTACCCATTGCCAATTGTGCACAAATAGACCCTGTAAGTATTGTAAGAAAAATTCCAACTAATATTATTGTTTTTTTCATATATAATTTGATTTAATTCTAAAGGAAAAGTGTTTTTTCGTAATGTTCAACAATAATAAACTCAAATACATTCATTTTATTTTATTTGGAATTAAGTCTTTGATTGTGATAGAATAAGTGACAAATTATAATTTCAGGGAAGATACTGTAATTTACAAAAAATCGCGAAATAGTTTTACTTGTATATTCTTTTTGCGAAGTTAACCGATCATTATTTTTAAAAATGAAATTAAATTATTGATAGCCAAAGCCCTATGGCTAATTTTAATTTTTTCGTCAGCACTTAGCTGAGCAAAACTTTCAGAATATCCTTTTGGTATAAATATCGGATCATAACCAAATCCTGTTTTACCACAAGGTTTATTAGAAATATCTCCTTCAATTTTTCCTTCAAAAAATGTGGTATTATTTGCTTGAATCAATGCGATAACTGTACGAAAACTAGCTGTTCGATTGTTATTGTTACCTAATAATTTCAACACTTTATTCATGTTTTCGACTGCACTGTTTGCTTCGCCTGCATAACGAGCTGAAAACACACCTGGTTCTCCGCCCAGAGCTTCCACTTCCAATCCTGTATCATCTGCAAAACAGTCGAGCCCAAATTTATCATAAATATATTTTGCTTTTATCAAAGCATTTCCTTCCAAAGTATTAGCTGTTTCGGGTATTTCGTCAAAACAATTCAAATCATTTAAACTGATTATATTAATGAATGGTGCTAATATGGCTCTTACTTCAGCAAGTTTATGTTTGTTATTTGACGCAAATACAAGTTCTTTCATCAGTTCGTAATAAATATTATCAACTGACTGCAAAGATAATTATTTTCGTTGATAATAAACTGTGAGGATATATATTTTGGAACTCATAAATAGATGAACTTGATTTTAATTCGAAAACAAATAACTCAAATATTTTCGAAACATTTTCCTACTTTTGCACTGATTATAACAATGGTGATAATAAATAGGTCATTTACAGTATTCATCCCTTGATAATGTTATGACTTGACCTTATGAATTGTTAAAATTATAATATTTAGTTAATTATGTTAAGGAGATAGAGTCAAAGAATCAATTTTTTTATTTATGAAACTTGTATTGTTTTCAAATACTGCCTTTCGGATGAAAAGAAAACTGTCCTTTTTATTACTTTTTTTTATCAGTACTGTTATTTCAGGGCAGAATAATGAAGAACAAAAGCATTTACTCACAACTAATACTAGAGTTTTTCGTTTTTCGTCTCTAAATATCAAAGATCCTTACCTTTCGCCTTTAGAATATAGAGGCAATGGTTTTGGATATAACAATCAAAAAAGGCGTTTTTTATCAATAAAAAATAAAAATATTTCGTTTCAAAACTCCCAAAATTTATTTATTGGGAGTGCATTAAATCTGCCAAGATCGGCTTTAATGTATTATTTTGAAATGAACTACAGTTGTGGGTTGCATTATCACTATAGACAATTAAATAGTATAAAAGTGCTTATAGGCGGATTGTGTGATGTAGATTTTGGATTCAAAAATATTGAACGAAATGTAAATAATCCTATAAATATTGATTTATCAACGAATTTAAATTTATCTGGTGTTGCAATATATGATATTGTTTTTTTCCGGACAGATTTGCGTCTACAATTAGCAGTTCAGAGCCCAGTAATTGGTTATATGTTTGTGCCCAAAGTAGGTGCTTCCTATTATGAAATGTTCCAATTAGGGAATTTGTCTGGCACAACACATTTTAGTTCATTGCACAATAAAAGGGGAATTCAGGCCAATTTCTCAATAGATGTTCCCTTTAGTCGATCCATTTGGCGCATTGGTTTAAATTATAATAGACTTAAATATTCTGCCAATGAAATGGTATTTAATCGGGATGAAATGAGTTTAATGATTGGTACAACTCATGATATTGCTACATTTGCCGGACGAAATAAAAAAGCCCCAAAAAATTTTATCAGTACTAATGAATAAGAATTTTTTAAAAGTTACTTTGACAATATTCAATTATCACTGAATGAAAAAACAGTTTTCATAGTTTTAATATCATTTTTTTTGCTGCCTTCGTGTATGAACGAACCGGAGTCAGAACCCAATACCCATTTGGGAAATTTTGAAGCACTCTGGAAAATTATTGATACCCGATATTGCTATCTCGATTATAAAAAAATAAATTGGGATTCGATACATGCTGTGTATCAAACACATGTTACGGAAACTGTTGATGAGTTAGCTTTTTTTGATTTGTTAGGTTCAATGTTAGCCGAACTTAGAGACGGACATGTGAATCTTTACTCTAATTTCGACCGAAGTCGGTATTGGAAATGGTATACCGATTTTGCATCAAATTTCAGTTCATCGTTGATTTTTTCCAATAGATATTTAGGCGAAAATTATCGAATTGCAGGTGGATTGCGATATGCTAAAATAGATAATGATAACATAGGCTATATGTATTACAGTAGTTTTTCATACGGTATTTCCGATGCAAATATGCTGTATGTCATGAATTATTTTATAAATTGCAAGGGTCTTATTATTGATGTACGAGATAATGGTGGAGGTTCACTTGAGTATTCTGAAAATTTGGCTTCCTATTTTTTTAAAAATGACCAAGTAACAGGATTTATTCGACATAAAACAGGTATAGGTCACTCCGATTTTTCGGAACCGGTTGAAATAAGAACGTACGCACATAAAACAATACAATGGCAACGTCCTGTGGTAGTGCTCACTAACAGAATGTCTTACAGTGCAACTAATGATTTTGTAAATAGAATGAAGATGGCTCCACGTGCCATTATTGTGGGCGACAAAACCGGAGGTGGTGGTGGTTTGCCTTTCTCCAGCGAATTGCCAAATGGCTGGATGATCCGTTTTTCAGCATCGCCCATGTACAATTCAAACATGGAAAATACCGAATGGGGCATTGAGCCCGATGTAATAGATAGCCTTACAATTTCTGATCAGGTAAAAGGAATTGATACAATAATTGAAAAAGCTATTACTTTAATAAAGAAATAATTGCAAATGTATAATGTTAATAATTTTGCAGATTTTTGCATTCTTACTTCATAATTATTTTAATGAAGAAACTCAAAATAACAGAAATGAATCGGCTATCTGCTGATGAATTTAAGGAAAAGAATAAAACACCTCTGATTATTGTATTGGATAATGTAAGGAGTTTACACAATGTAGGTTCCATATTTCGTACATCCGATGCATTTCTGGTGGAAGCAGTTTTTTTGTGTGGCATTACCAGCACACCACCTCACGCTGAAATTCACAAAACTGCACTTGGTGCCGAAAATACGGTAGATTGGAAGTATTTTGAAGATACACACATAGCATTAACTGAATTACAATCAAAAGGTTACATTGTTTTTGCAATAGAACAAACCGAAGAAAGTACATTGTTTACTGATTTGAAACTGGATGAAACGAAGAAATATGCCGTTGTTTTGGGCAATGAAGTAAAAGGGGTACAACAAAGTGTGGTTGATGCTTGTGATGGTTGTATAGAAATTCCTCAATTTGGCACAAAACATTCATTAAATGTGAGTGTTACAGGAGGAATTATTATTTGGGAGATGTTTAAAAAGTTGACCATTGGTTTTAAGCTAATTTGAAAATGTGTCAATGTGTCAATCTGAAGATTAAATGAATCAATAATTTATTATCATCATCTTACAAGTTCTTTATAAGAAAGAAATAAGTTATAATTATCTGATTTAGAAATATGAAAAACGATTGGAGAGATAAACTCAGTATTTTAAAAGCTGATTTACCGCAAGTGGAGGAATCAACTGAAGTGTTGGTTACATCAAAACCAATTAAAAAACGTCAGGCTGAACCCTTGCGGGTTGAACTTGACAAGCGAAATGGTAAACCTGCCACTTTGATTACCGATTTTAGAGGAAAAGATGATGAATTGAAAGAATTAGCCAAAAAATTGAAAGTGAAATGTGGTTCAGGAGGTTCGTCTAAAGATGGTGAAATACTGGTGCAAGGCGATTTTCGAGTTAAAATTGCTGAGATTTTACAGGAAATGGGTTTTAAAGTGAAAAGGATAAATTTTAAAGGCTGAAATTTCAAAATTGAGTTACAGTCCATATTGTTTTTTATATATTCTTACATTAAGATGAATTTTGCTTTTTTGAAACAAATTATTACCTTTGAGGGAAAATAATTCTCATTATAATGCTCAATATCTATCGCGCCTCTGCCGGTTCGGGTAAAACATATCGACTAACTCAGGACTATATTCACTTATTATTCCAACCATATAAGGAGCGGACACATCGTCGTATTTTAGCTGTTACGTTTACCAATAAGGCTACAGACGAAATGAAATCACGCATTCTAAAAGAATTGCATGCGTTAGCTCTAGGTGAGAAGTCGGAATATCGGTCGGGATTGATGGAGAAATTTCGCATGGATGAAACTTCAGTTAACCAACGGGCAAAACATATCTTAACCACCATTCTTCACGATTATTCTTCCTTTTCCATAAGTACAATTGATAAATTTTTTCAGCAGGTGATTCGTTCGTTTGCCCGCGATATCGGTGTGCATGGTGGTTATAATCTGGAATTGGACAGCACTTCTACATTGGAACAATCGGTGGATAATTTGTTCTTCGATCTTTCGAAAGCTGAAAACAAACAACTTTTACAGTGGCTGACACAGTTTGCCGAAGAACGTATTGAGCAGTCGGAAGACTGGAATATGCGTAGAAATATATTGGAATTGGGCAAAGAAGTTTTTAAGGAAAGTTACCAGCACAAAGCCGAAGATACCAACAAAAAATTGCACGAAAGGGAGTTTTTAACCAACTATCGGAAAAGTTTACGACAAATAAAAAATGAATTTGAAGCCATAGTAAAACTGGCTGCATCCGAAGCGATGAGAATTATGGCTCGCAATGGTCTTACGCACGAAGATTTTTCATATAAAACAACCAATATATTAGAAAAAATAGTAAAAGGAAAATTTGAAGTAAACAACCGATTTATCAGTTTTACCGAAGATGTCAGCAATTGTTACACTAAAACGAAACCTCAGGATATTAAATCTGCCATCGAATCGGCTTATCAGAATGGACTTCAGAAAAGTTTTCTGGAAATAGTTGAATTACTTCAAATAGATATAATTACTTACAATTCAGCTATTTTGGTATTGAAACATATCAATACACTGGGAATTTTATCCGATCTGGCTGTTCAGATAAAAAAACTTACTGATGAGCAAAACACCATGTTGATTTCGGATACCAATTTATTACTCAATAAAATTATTGATAACAGCGATGCACCTTTTGTGTACGAAAAAACCGGTATTCAGATTGATAATTTTATGATTGACGAGTTTCAGGATACTTCCACACTGCAATGGAAAAACTTTTATCCTCTGATTTCGAATAGTTTGGCAGCCAAAAAATCCAATTTGGTGGTGGGAGATGTGAAACAAAGTATTTATCGTTGGCGAAATTCAGACTGGAAATTGCTCGATGAACAAATTCTGACTGATTTCCGTCCGGAGCAGATTCATGAAGAGAATCTAGATACAAACTGGCGTAGTGACAGAAATATTGTTGACTTTAATAATTCCTTTTTTTATCGTGCTGCACACTTATTACAGGATAAACTGAATGAAAATTTGAAATCTGTATTGCCTGTTTATCCTGAATTGGAAACGTTGACATATAAAATCGAACATGCTTATGCCAATGTTCATCAAAAAGTAGCCCCCAAAGCAGCAATCGGGCGAGTTCAGGTAAGCTTTATTGCCCGCGACGAAAACGAAGATGGATGGAAAGCGGAAAGTTTAAACCGTTTGCCTGCCATTTTGGAAGATTTACAACATCGCGGATATCGGCCAAGTGATATTTGTGTTCTGGTTCGTAAAAATGAAGAAGAACAACAGGTCATTCGTAAATTATTGAACTTTAAAACCACTCCCGAAGCAAGAGTTGGAACTTGTTACGACATTATGGGCAACGAAGGTTTATTGATTGGCGCAGCTGCTTCTGTACGTTTTGTACTTGGCATTTTGCAGCTGTTTGTCAATCCATTGGACAGTATTCAAAGAACAATTGTAAACTATGAATATGCCAGAGGTAAACAAAATAAAACAGAAAACGAAGCATTAAATGCTTGTTTTTCGACAGCAGAAAAGAACAAAAATTCTTTTTCTACCCTGTTTTCAAATATTGAAAATGAACAATTGAAGTCATTGCAACATAGCTCACTATACGATATGGTGGAGCAAATCATTTCGCTATTTGGAGTGGGAGCGTGGCACAACGAAGCGGTATTTGTTCAGGCTTTTCAGGATGTTGTGTTCCGGTTTTCGAATAATAAAACCGCTGACTTGAACAGTTTCCTTATATGGTGGAAAAAAAATGGCGAAAAACAATGTATTTCTACGCCTGATAATCAAAATGCCATGCGCATTATGACGGTTCATAAATCGAAAGGATTGGATTTTCGAGTAGTTGTGATGCCTTTCTGTGATTGGGATGTGGACAGTCGTATGCGGAATATACTTTGGTGTGAGCCTACTGTGGCACCATTTAATGAACTCCCATTGCTGCCGATTGAATATGGTTCTAAACTTGGAAAATCCATTTTTGCTGAAAATTATTTTGATGAACAAATGCACCAATATATCGACAGCTTAAATGTGGCTTATGTGGCTTTTACACGTGCAAAAAACGAATTGATTTGTATGGCTCCTGAGCCTAAAAATGAAGTGGAAGGAACAGAAAAAATTAATTCATTGTCTGTTTTACTTACTGCTTGCTTTCAGTTAAAAATGGCTGATTCGGATACCTCAAATATACAGTTAAACGCTTTATACAACGAGGATAGAAAAGTATTTGAATTGGGTATGCCAACTATTGCCGTTTATCACGATAAGCCCAATACAGATATCAACGATAAAGTTAATAATTATCCGTCTACCAGTAGTTCCGATCGTCTGCGCATTCGTCATCAAAGTACTGATTATTGGCTCGAAAGTCAAAATCTGACGGATAGTCGTTTGAATTATGGAATTATCATGCACGATATTTTGAAACAAATCAAAACCCAAACCGACCAACCTATAGCCTTGCTCGATATGGTTCGAAGTGGGAGGATTTCGGAAAAAGAGAAAACACTCATCGAACTTCAATTTAAAAGTTTTTGGAATATACCTGAAACAACTTACTGGTTTAACAAAAAAGCAAACGTGCGCAATGAATGTACTATATTAACGCCCGAAGGTGAAAATTATCGCCCAGACCGAGTTATTTTCGACAAGGAGAAAGCCACCGTAATTGATTACAAATTTGGTGATATTGAGAAAAATAACCACCTAAAACAGGTACTTCATTACATGAATTTAATCTCAACTATGGGTTACTTAGTTGAAGGTTATGTATGTTATGTAAGCTTGGGCAAAGTAGTGAAAGTGGGGTAAGAATTTAAATATTTTTTGGCCACTAAATCCCCATATGAAACTTTATAACGTTATAATTGAGATATTTATTTGATTACATATTTCGACAATCGCTTTGAGGGATTTTGTTGGAATATATAAGGTACAAATTTCAATTAATTATAAATATTTATCGGGCTTTAAAAAACTAAGCGATTTTTTAATCGGAATTCAATATTTCGTTACCTAATTTGCTTTCTAATAGATTTTTATCGCTTTGGTTGAAGGTATTTTGTATGGCAATTTTCAGATGTTGGTTTCTTTTAACTTCGTCTACTCCCGTGTAAAGCTCTGCCAAAAGTGAATAGTATAAAGGATTATTTTCGAGATTAATTTTCAGAGCTTCCTTCAACGCTTCTTGGTTTCCTTTAACCTTGGCTAACGCATATGTTCTGTTTAATGCAATGATAGGTGAATATTGCTTTAGCAATAATCGGTTGTAAAGCTGAAGAATATACTCCCATTTTACATTTTCATCTACAAATCGTTGGGTGTGCCAGTAAGCAATCATAGCCTCCAATAAGTATTTCGACAAAGGCTTTTTGGAACGTGATAAGGACAGATAATAAATTCCTTGTTCAATCAATTCATCATTCCAACCATCAGTATTTTGGCTGTAATAAGGTATTTGTTCGCCCGATATGCTAATCCTTGCTTCGAAACGGGAAGCTTGAAAACAAAACAATGCCAAGAGGGCATTGACTTCCGGCACATTGGTAGCTTTTATTTTAGTAAGTTGGTGAGTAAGGCGGATGGCTTCCAAACAGAGATCTTTCCTTATTTTTTCAATTGCCGAAACTGAGAAGTATCCCTCATTAAACAAAAGGTATAAGATGGATAACACGCTATTCAACCTGGTTTCAATCTCTTTTTCTGAAACAGATTCAAGTACGATGTGATTGTCTTTCAACGTTTTTTTTGCCCTGAATAACCTTTTGTTTATGTTCTCTTTATTCGTAAGCAAGGCACTGCATATTTCGTCAATACCAAAGCCGAACAAAATTCGTAGCGCAAGGGCAACTTGTGAGTCCACTGAAAGGCTTGGGTGGCATACCACAAATATCATCCGAAGCAAACTGTCGTCAATATTTTCTTCCGAAAAATCGAATTCAGTATCAATATACTGTTCATCGGATTGTAATTCAGGCAGAATTTTATCGGCGAATAGCTGTTGCCTTTTAAATAAGTCCTTCACGCTGTTTTTTGCCACTTGATATAGCCAAGCAGTAGGGTTTTCGGGAATTCCTTTTATACCCCAAGTCTCAGCTGCTTTCAGAAAGGTTTCGCTTACCACATCTTCGGCAATTTCGATATTCGACAATCCGAATGTTTTACAGAGTACAGCAACCATCTTACTGTACTCTGTTCTAAACAAATGGGGTATCAGCTCTTTGTTATTCAAATTGCTAAAAGAAATAATTGTTTTATGAAAGAAAATCGTTTAATGGCTTTGCAGCTTTGTAATAATCGAGTAATACCGGTAACAATTTGTCGGTTAAAATCAAATCGTTCGAAAGTTTTTTTACACAATAGAACTGATTGTTGGCAACCAACGGTTCTTGCTCAAAAGTCTCTTTGTATTCGGGTGGAATACGTTTAAGGCTTTCGCCACAGATAGTTCCGAATTTTGAAACAAAATTAGGATCAGAATAAATCTGCTGAAAAGTTGCTGTGTCCGCTTTTATTTTTTCGCGAATGCTGCTGATTTTTTCTTTCTCCGGACTGTAATAACCAGTCATAATGCCCATTTCTGTTGCTCCCATCTGAAAAGCAATTACCGGAACCGGTTCGGTTTTGCTACCTTTGTAAATATGCCCAAAAAATTTGACATTGTAGGGAGTTTTATCTTTTGAAAATCGAACATCGCGGTTTATTCGACCGATACATTTTTTAGGGTCAACATCAATTTCCCAATCCAACTTCTGAAGCTCAGCAAGCAAATCTGTGAGCAATCGTAGCATCGGTTTTTTTACGTGGGTTTCATATCTTTTCTGATTGGCATGAAACCAATCTGGATGGTTGTTTTTTTCAAGTTCACTGAAAAACTGAATAAAATCGTTGGTGAAGTAAATCATTTTCTGAGTTTTTTTGGATAAAAGAAAGTACCTATTGCAGGCAACAAGTACTTTCTTTAATCAGTGTTTAACAATTACATTTCAAAAGGCATAATATCCCTCACTTCAACTGTAGTTCCACCACCAGTTAAGGTAGGACAGCCTTCGGTATATGATACTGCTTCATCCAAGCTTTCTGCCCTTAGAATCAAGTATCCGCCAATAATTTCTTTCAGTTCGGTATAAGGACCATCGCTTACCACTCCTTGGGTATTCACTGTTCTACCCTCGAATCCGAGTACATTTGTTCCTACAAATTTACCTTGTGCAGCAATATTTCCAATCCAATTTTGCCATTGTACAACCATTTGTTGCATTTGTTCAGGCGAGGGTTTAGGTTGATCCTTATCACCTCTGAAAAGCATAATAAATTCTCTCATTTTATAAAAATTTAAATTGTAAATTAAAAAAAAATCTAATGTTCAACGTATGTTTAAAATCATTTAGTCTCTTTTGTTGTAGGAATCATTCGGCTTAGCATAACCAAAGCAAATGCTATAACTACCACAATGCTCATTACCACAATTTGCTGTGTGCCAATAGCTTCGAAAACGCCATAGACGATATAAGCAATTGAAAGTAATACAAATGCTATCAGCGACAACAATAAAGTTATCATAGTAGCACTATGACGCAAGTATAAAAGCACACTTCCGAGTAGTGATGTTAACACACCAATACCAAAAACAACGGTAACCCAAAGTGGTAATGAAGTAAGTACCTGAACTTGTTCAGGTGTCGGCATCGCCCCCTGCATACTGGCTTCAGTGGCGGTAACTGAATTGATAAATTGCATGGCACCTCCTGTGTTCCATAATAGTGCAATGATAGCAACAATACTAAATAATATTCCTGGTTTAGTTGACCATTTGGAATTGATTGTGGAATTTGATTTCATGTTAATCTCCTTTCTTTAATTGTTAATAATTGAATTTTTACTTAAGACGATTGAAATTTTGAAAATAGGACATAATAACTAACTTTTTTTAAAAAATATTTCTACTAAATTAGTATGTATACTGATATACAGGCGTTTAAATTATTTTTTTATTTTTTTTTTTCAATTCTTACGATTATTATTCAACGTTTCTTAGTATTTTGAATTTTCACTTATGCATTTCTCTATATAAATTTGTAAATTATTTCTGAAATATATTACACTTACTACTTAGTGCTTATAAGTAGGCAGTATTGAGTTGTTTTCTATAGTATCAAAAAAGCTAATTGTAAATTATTGTTTTGATCAGTTCAAGTTAGCTTATTTGTAACTATGATTGAGAATGAAACGACATTTTAACAGAGAAAAATTTACACAATTGAACCTACCTGAATATTTTTTTTTATTTTTTTATAAGTGCTTATCCACTTCAGTCAAGTGTTTTTGCTAATATACTATATTTCAAGCATTTATATAAATGGCGAAATCGAAGCTAATTCATTGACATAATGGCTGTTGTGCTTTTTAACCTTTATCGAAAGGGATAAGCAGTTTTTTATATTATAGGTAAGTCTATATAAAAAAAATCGAAAATGAAATTTAATATGCGAGATTATGAAAACAACCCCTAATTTCTAAATGAAAGTTATTGTTTTGATACTAAAATCTTATCTATACGTTGTCCGTCTTTATCAATAATTTCAAGTTGGTATGTATCAATATTTAGTTTATCACCGATTTTTGGCAGATTGTTGAATTTATGAATGAAGTAACCTGCAATTGTTACAAAACTTCTGTTGATATCTTCATCCAATTCAATATCAAAGTAATGCAAGAATTCAGTAAATGAATATTGACCATCCACAAACCAACTATTTTCATTGCGTGGGGTAATTTCATATTCGTTTTGGTTGTGTTCCGTTACGTTACCAATAATTGCGTCCACTACATCATCCATGGTTACAATTCCTTTTGTAGAACCGTATTCATCTACCACAATTGCATAATGCATCCTTTCTTTTTTAAATCTTTCCAATAGGCTGTAAGCAAAAGTACTTTCAGTCAGATACAAAGGTTCTTTTACGTAATCACGAAGTTGAAAGTTTTTGTCTATTGAGGGTGTAAACAAATCTTTAAGCAAAACAATTCCAATCACTTTATCAATATTGTTATCACTACACACAGGGTAGGAAGAATGTTTTTCGGCTGTGATTTTCTGTCGGATAGTTTGCAAATCGTCTGTTTCGTTGAAGAATACAATGTCATTTTTATGGGTAAATAATGAATTTACCCTTTTGTCGCCAAATTCGAAAACACGTTCAACAATATCTTGCTCAATATCCTGAATCTCACCACCTTCGGCACTTTCTTTGATAATTGATTTAATCTCTTCTTCAGATACTTTGCTTTCGATGGTGTTTTTTATTCCAAATATATTTACAATCAAATCATTAGTAAAAGTCAGCAACCATACAAATGGGGACGTAACAATGGAAAGAATTTTCATAGGTTTTGCCAGAAAAATTGCAATTCCTTCGGGGAAAGTAAGTCCTAAACGTTTTGGAAATAGCTCGCCAAAAACAATAGAGAAGTAAGTTATAGAAATAACAATAATGCCCACGGCTATATCTTGCGAATAGGGATTCAATATCTCAAACTGATTAAGAAATAACTCAACATCGCGAGTCAAATTTTCACCACTATACACCCCAAGTAAAATACCTATAAGCGTAATGCCAATTTGTACAGTTGATAAGAATTTTGTTGGATTTTCAGCAAGCTCGATGGCTGTTTTGGCACCTTTTCTCCCTTTTTTCTTAGCACTTTCAAGTTTAAACTTACGCGATGAGATCAAGGACATTTCCGACATTGAAAATATCCCGTTTAGCAGTATTAATCCAATGATTATAATTATTTCCAAAATCTAAGTAGTTACGATAATGAATGATTAATAGTGATATAAAGCATAAATTTAGTCATTATTTTTTTTTAAAACTTGTTCTAAATTAATTAATCTGAAATTAATATGTGCTTTTCAATGATCTAAACATTTACCAATATATTTTGATTACATAAAATCATTTTGTGACAAAAACTTTTATTATCTACCGCAAAGACTCATTAATTTATCTATAACCTGTTTATTCTTCTATAAATTGAAATTTGAGTTAATGTGTAAAAGTAACTTTCCATCATGAAAAATTCTAAAACAAATTTGGCCTTCGGCTTTTGGCTTCGTCTAAACTGAGCAAATCAATTTTTTTAGTTTGTTTTTGGCGAATGGTTTCATATTCGATTGCCACGCTTTGCTCGTAAGCCTCATGATTTTTTTCGCTCATCAGTTGAGCTACTACATGCGTATTGACCGATGCATCTTTAACATAAACTACTGGTCCGCTGTAATTTGGAGCAATTTTGACAGCAGTATGAATTTTCGAAGTGGTTGCTCCACCTATAAGCAAAGGAATTTTCAATCCTGCTTTCTGCATTTCGGTAGCCACAATGGTCATTTCTTCCAACGATGGTGTAATTAAACCGCTTAAACCGACCAAATCAACTTTTTTTTCGATGGCTGTTTGTATAATTCGCTCGGTTGGAGTCATTACGCCTAAGTCAATCACTTCAAAATTGTTGCAAGCCAACACCACAGCTACTATATTTTTACCAATATCGTGTACATCGCCTTTTACAGTAGCTATGAGGAACTTACCTGCCGATGAGCTTTGTCCGAGTACTTTTTGAGCTTCAATTTCTGGTTGAATAATGGCAACCGCTTTTTTCATGGTGCGAGCGGTTTTTACCACTTGTGGCAAAAACATTTTTCCTTCGCCAAACAAATCACCCACAATGTTCATTCCGCTCATCAGTGGTTTTTCAATAATGTCGATGGCTGAATCGTATTGGGTGAGCGCTTCTGCTAAATCTTCTTCCAAAAATTCACTAATACCTTTAATAAGAGCATATTCCAATCGGGCTTGCAAGGATCGTGAGCGCCACTCGTCCACTTTTTCTACTTTTTCGCCCGAAGCCTGATTTTTGATTTTTTCAGCAAATTCTATCATGCGTTCGGTACCATCGGCACGTCTATTGAGTACGATATCTTCGACATGTTCGAGTAATTCGGGTTTAATATCCTGATATATCTGCAACATGCCTGAATTCACAATACCCATATCCAAGCCCGCTTTGATGGCATGATAGAGAAAAACGGAATGAATGGCTTCGCGTACCACATTGTTTCCTCGAAACGAAAACGACAAATTACTCACGCCTCCACTCACTTTGGCATAAGGCAGGTTTTGTTTTATCCAACGTGTTGCGTTAATAAAATCAACTCCGTAATTATTATGCTCTTCAATGCCTGTCGCAATGGCTAACACATTGGGGTCGAAGATAATATCTTGTGGTGGAAAACCTACTTTATCAACTAGTAAAAAGTAAGCTCTGGTACAAATTTCAATTTTACGTTCAAAACTATCGGCTTGTCCTTTTTCATCAAAAGCCATTACAATCGCTGCCGCGCCATACGCTTTAATTTTTCGTGCTTTTTGCAGAAAATCGACTTCCCCTTCTTTTAAACTGATTGAGTTCACAATACATTTTCCTTGTACACACTTCAAACCTTCTTCAATCACTTCCCATTTTGAAGAATCAATCATGATAGGAACGCGTGAAATTTCAGGTTCAGAGGCTAAGAAATGCAGAAATGTTACCATTTTTTCTTTCGATTCCAACATCGCATCATCCATGTTGATATCAATAATCTGAGCGCCATCGTCCACTTGTTTGCGTGCAATACTTAACGCATCTTCGTATTTTTTCTCATTTATCAACCTAAGAAACATACGGGAACCGGCTACATTGCAGCGTTCGCCAATGTTAACGAATAAAGACTTCATTGGAATTTCTGAAATATTCTCATTGACATCATCTGACCTCTCTCCCTGCCGCCTCTCCCCAAGGAGAGGGGGCAGAATTGAGGTGATCTCTAAATGTTCAAGTCCAGATAGTAAGAGGCTATTACTTTTTGTTTTATTCTTTCTAATTACAGCCCCTTCAATCAATGTCTTATATTCAGTAATATGAGCCGGAGTTGTACCACAGCATCCACCGATAATATTTATCAATTGTTCATTAAAATACTCTTTCACCTGGGCAGCCATTATTTCGGGTGATTCATCATATTCACCAAATTGATTGGGTAATCCTGCATTTGGATAAGCACTAATAAACCACTGAGAATGAGATCCAAGTTCTTTTAGGTATGGTTTTAATTCTTTTGCCCCAAACGAACAATTCAATCCAACAGATAATAAATTGGCATGACCAATAGATGCTAAAAATGCACGAATAGTCTGTCCCGACAAAGTACGTCCACTTTTATCGGTAACAGTTGCCGATAGCATAATTTCGACACGCTTACCTAGTTCCTTCATGGCTTCTTCGGCTGCAAAAATAGCCGCCAAGGCATTTAAAGTGTCAAAAATGGTTTCAATCAACAAAGCATCTACACCACCTTCAATCAATGCCATTATTTGTTCTTTATATGCTATAACCAAATCATCAAAGCTAACAGCTCTAAAATCGGGATTATGCACGTCGGGTGACATAGAAGCTGTTTTATTGGTAGGACCAACGGCTCCGGCAACAAATCGGGGTTTTTCTGGATTTTTAGCAGTATATTCGTTTGCAGCTTCTCGTGCAAGTCGGGCACCGGCAAAATTAATTTCACGAATCAATTCAGCCATTCCATAATCTTCCATCGAAATTGACTGGGCATTGAAAGTATTCGTTTCAATAATGTCAGCTCCTGCTTCTAAATATTCGCAATGAATTGAACGAATAATGCTGGGTTGGGTAAGCACTAACAAATCATTATTGCCTTTCAGAGGTCTTTCCCATTTGGCAAAACGTTCGCCACGGTAACCGTTTTCGTTGAGTTTGTGGCGTTGTATCATTGTTCCCATTGCACCATCCAGAATTAGGATGCGATGTTCGAGTGCTGTTCTTAAAGTCATATCTTTTGTATTTGAAGTGCAAAGATAATGTTAATCATCAGATAATTGATAACTGATAGTTAACAATTAGGAGAGTTTTTACAAAAAGTGCCGAAATTCAATTTTCAGCACTTTTTAATTACATTTTTTGGATAAAGATATTATATAATCAAACCATGTCCTGTCATTTCTTTTGGTTGTGGAATGCCTAAAATCTGACAAATAGAAGGTGCTACATCAGCTAGGATACCATTTTCAACTTTCGCATTTTTGTTGGCAGTTACATAAATAAATGGTACAGGATTCAATGAATGTGCCGTATTTGGCGTTCCATCTGCATTTTCGGCATAATCTGCGTTTCCGTGATCGGCAATGATAATTACTTCGTAATCATTTGCTTTGGCAGCTTCTACCACATCCTTAACACAATTATCAACGGTGATTACTGCTTTCTGAATGGCTTCATAAATTCCCGTATGTCCCACCATGTCGCCATTTGCAAAGTTAAGTGCAATGAAATCAAACTTTTTAGTATTTAATACAGCAACTAATTTGTCAGCCACTTCGGGCGCACTCATTTCGGGTTGAAGGTCGTATGTTGCTACTTTTGGCGAAGCTACTAAAATACGTTCTTCACCTTCAAATTCACTTTCGCGACCACCCGAGAAAAAGAACGTTACATGTGCAAACTTTTCAGTTTCGGCAATGCGTAATTGTTTCAATCCCAACGAAGAAACATATTCTCCCAACGTGTTCTGAACATTGTCTTTGTCGAATATAACGTGTAAACCTTTGTAAGAAGAATCGTAAGGTGTCATACAATAATACTCCAAAGGAATTGTATGCATACCTTCTTCCGGCATCTCCGTTTGTGTAAGTACAACTGTTAATTCTTTAGCGCGGTCATTACGGTAGTTGAAGAAAATAACCACATCACCTGCTTCAATAGTAGCCAATGGTTTTCCTGTAGCATCAACTGCAATGATTGGTTTGATAAATTCATCAGTCACACCGGCATCATAGGATGATTGCATGGCAGTCACAACATTCGTAGTCGATTCACCAATACCATTCACCAATAAATCATAAGCAAGTTTCACTCTATCCCATCGTTTATCACGATCCATGGCATAATATCGACCAACTATTGATGCAATTTTTCCACCGGATATGGCAGTGTGTTGTTCCAGTTGTTCAATAAATCCTTTTCCACTGCGTGGGTCAGTATCACGTCCATCCATAAAGCAGTGAATAAAAGCATTTTCAATGCCATATTCTTTGGTAATATCGCACAATTTGAACAGATGATCTAACGAACTGTGAACGCCGCCATCGGAAACTAAACCTAAAAAATGAATTTTCTTTTTGTTATCGCGGGCATAAGAATAGGCATTGATAATTTCCGGATTTTGAAGAATGCTGTTGTCGCGACAGGCGATATTTATTTTTACCAAATCCTGATAAACAACTCGACCAGCACCAATATTTAAATGACCCACTTCTGAGTTACCCATTTGACCATCAGGAAGTCCCACATCTTCGCCTGATGCTAATAATTGTGAATTGGGATAATTTGCCACTAACGAATCCAAATAAGGAGTTGGTGTGCTGTAAATAACATTTGAATGGTTTGGTTTTCCTATTCCCCAACCATCCAGAATCATAAGCAATGCTTTTTTACTCATATTATTTAATTGATTATTATATTATTACACTACTTTATACTTAATTTTTTAAGTCGTTTTTTAGAAAGTGCAAAATTACTCATTTTTTACCATTTAGCATCCTCTTTTCAGTAGTTTTTTGTGAAACTGTTTTGAAAAAATTTTGGGTAATCGAACATTAAGATTAACTATAATATTTTGCTTTAGAATCTTCAAATTTACGTATTTTCTAATCATCAAATAATCGTTATCTTTGCAAACTTAAAACCGAAATTCATGTTTATGGTCATTTCTTTCATGTTTGCCGGAATAGCCGTCGGTTATTTATTCCGAAGCATTAAATTAAGTTTCATTCATAGACTTATAATAACACTAATATGGTTGTTATTGTTTTTGCTAGGTGTGGATGTAGGTGTCAATAAGACTGTAATTCAACAATTCGGGAAACTTGGAATGGAGGCATTTTTATTGGCTTTGGGCGGAACTTTTGGTAGTGTTTTGGCTACATGTTTACTTTGGTTGTCAGTTCGAAAAAAAAACATCAGCAAATGAAAGCCAGCCTAATAATACTCACTTTTTTTACTTTTGGACTGCTTTTGGGAATTTTTTGTAGGTTTCCCAATGAATTACTGTATTATGATTTCAGCTTTTATGTACTTTGCACTTTGATGTTTTCTGTTGGAATAAGTATTGGTAATGATTCCACTACATTTCGACAATTCCAGAATCTAAATCCACGCATTATTTTTTTGCCAATAATGACAATTGCCGGAACCTTACTTGGGGTTTTTGCTGTCAGTTTTTTTCTGAAAAACAGAAGTTTAACCGAATGTTTTGCAGTGGGTACTGGTTTTGGCTATTATTCTCTATCGGGGATATTAATTACACAATATAAAGGAGTTGAATTAGGAACTATTGCTTTGTTATCGAACATTATGCGCGAAGTCATTACCTTAATTTTTGCACCTTGGATGGTGAAATATTTTGGAAAATTGTCGTCAATTTCTGCTGGAGGTGCCACCACTATGGATACTACTTTTCCTATTATTGTCCGAAACTCGGGCAAGGAGTATGCCATTGTTTCGATTTACCATGGCTTTATACTCGACTTTTCAGTGCCATTTCTTGTGACTTTTTTTTGTAGTTTGTGAGTATTTTACTGTAGCAAATTTTTTTGTTGATTAATTTAATATGAGTATCGGGTGTTGTACCTAAAGAAAAAAGTTTACATTTGT
>JACDZJ010000157.1_pt1 | contig 29646 bp, 28 predicted proteins | sample 7365721 | NCBI WGS metagenome assembly JACDZJ01 (sample SAMN15143480, study PRJNA637477) | pond metagenome | biome: freshwater wetland ecosystem [ENVO:00000243]; feature: pond [ENVO:00000033]; material: pond water [ENVO:00002228]; isolation source: pond water containing pink berries ... | reverse complement strand
AACCCGCCGCTCAAGCGGACCGCCGACAGCTGGCCGCTAAGCTTCACGTTATCTGAGCCACAAAATAATACCTGCCAAAATCATAATTGCGGAATTTTTCACACTGTTGTCGGTGTAAAAAGCTCTGATCTGGTCTTGAAAAAATAACAAAAAACTCCCAGCTCCAGTGGCGGGAGCAATCAGCCCAGACTTTTCCGCACCACTTCGGTCACACCTGCCGACAGATTTTTCTGCCCGGCAATCCTTTCCATCTGCTCCCGCATCAACCCTTGCCGCTGTGAATCATACCGTTTCCAGGAGGTAAACGGGGACATGAGTCGTGCCGCTATCTGGGGATTAACGGGGTCCAGGCGGATAATCTGATCGGCCAGAAACTGATACCCGGCGCCGCTGGCCGCATGAAAACGGACATGGTTGCCGCTGCCGAAAGCGCCGATCAAGGCCCGCACCTTGTTGGGATTGGTCAGGGAAAAGGCGGGATGGGCCAGCAGTTCCCGCACTCTGTCAAGGGTGTTGTCGAGACTGGAGGTGGCTTGCAGGGTCAGCCACTTATCCACCACCAGAGGTTCATGCTGCCATTGCCGGTAAAAATCCGCCAGGGCCTCCTGCCGCGCCTGCTCGGCGGGGCAATGAACCAGGGCTCCCAGGGCGGCCATGACATCGGTCATATTGGCCTTCCGCACATACTGCCGCACCGCCAGTTCCAGGTGCTCCGGCGGCAGGGGCTCCATGGCCAGAAGACAGGAAAGGCAGACATTTTTCAGACTCCGGCGGCCCATGGCCTCGGGGGTAAGGACGTAGGGATGGGGAGACTGGGAAACGGGGTCGGTATCCTCCCGGGTTCTCTCGTAACAGTCCCGCAATTCCGCGGCCAGTTGACGGGCCAGTTCGGCGCGCACAAAGCGGCGGGCCAGATACAGACTGTCGGGATCAATGACCTCCATATTCAGGGCCAGGGTATTTTCGGAAGGCAGGGTCAAGACCTGGGCCAGCAAAGCCCGGCGTGATGAGGCTTCGGTCTGCCTGTCGGCCCCGTTCAGCTCCCGCAGGTTTGCCCGCAGGGCCTCGACAAAGAGGGGGTCGAGGACTGGCGCGCCTCCCGTCTGCAAGCACTGCACGCACTCAAAGATAATGGACTCCCCGAGACGATTGGCGGCATCCCAGCGGTTGAACAGATCGCTGTCATGGGCCATAAGAAAGGCCAACTCTTCCCGTCCCTGAAACGGCTCCACCTTGACCGGGGCGGAGAACCCACGCAGGAACGAGAGCACCGGTTTCCCGTCAAGTCCGGGAAAGCTGAACGACTGCTGAACATCGCGCAACTGGAGCAGGGTGTCCGGGGCGATCATATCCCTGCCCTGACTGTCCAGCAATCCTACCCGCAAGGGGATATGAAAGGGCTCTTTCACCTCCTGCCCCGGAGTTGGAGCGCAGCTCTGGGTGACGGTGAGGGTGTAGAGACTCCTCGTTTCATCCCAGACACCCGCAACCCGCAGAAGCGGAGTCCCGGCCTGGGAATACCAGCGCTGAAACTGCTCCAGATCAACCCCGGCGGCATCAGCCATGGCCGCCGCGAAATCATCACAGGTCACGGCCTGACCGTCGTGCCTCGCAAAATAAAGATCCATGCCCCGGCGGAACCCCTGCGGCCCGAGCAGGGCGTGCATCATCCGGATCACCTCCGCCCCCTTGTTATAGACGGTCACGGTGTAGAAATTATTGATCTCCTCATAGGAGTCCGGGCGCACCGGATGGGCCATGGGGCCGCTGTCCTCCTTGAACTGAAAGGTGCGCAATATCCGCACATCATCAATGCGCTGCACCGCCCGGGCGTTCATGTCCGCCGAGAATTCCTGATCCCGGAACACGGTGAGTCCCTCTTTCAGGCTGAGCTGGAACCAGTCCCGGCAGGTGACCCGGTTGCCGGTCCAGTTATGGAAATACTCATGGGCGATCACCCCTTCCACCCCCAGATAATCCTGATCGGTGGCGGTTTCCGGACTGGTGAGGACAAATTTGGAGTTAAAGACATTGAGGCCCTTGTTCTCCATGGCCCCCATATTGAAATCATCGACGGCGACAATCATATAGCGGTCAAGATCATACTCCAGCCCAAAGACCTCCTCGTCCCAGCGCATCGCCTTGATAAGGGACTGCATGGCGTGATCGCATTTCTTCAGATTCCGCGCCTGGACAAAAATCTGCAACAGAATCGAGCGCCCGGAACTGGTCGTGAAGCTATCCTCCTGACAGAGCAGGTCCCCGGCCACCAGGGCAAAGAGATAGCAGGGCTTGGGGAACGGGTCCTGCCAGACGGCGTAATGCCTTCCTCCTTCCAGGTCCCCCTGTTCCAGCAGATTCCCGTTGGAGAGCAGAACCGGGCAGGTGTCGCGGTCCGCCTCAATGCGGGTGCTGAATCGAGCCATCACATCGGGCCGATCCTGATAAAAGGTGATCTTGCGGAATCCTTCCGGCTCACACTGGGTACAATAATTGCCACTGGAGCGATAGAGGCCGTCAAGGGCGGTATTCCGGTCAGGGAAGATGCGGGTGATAATCTCAAGGACAAAGGCATCGGGGAGCGCATGGAGCACAAGCCCGGCATTGGTCAGCGTGTACTCAGCCGGAGGAAGGGGGCGGGAATCAAGGCTGATGGCCATAAGCTCGAGATCCTGACCATGGAGAATCAGGACATTGCCTCTGGAAGAACAGTCAGGGTTGCGCTGAAAAGAAGACCTGGCCGTGACCACGGTGTCTTCGTGGTTGAGCTGAAAGGTGAGATCAATGGCAAGGGTCAAAAATTCGGGCGGGGTATAATCCTGTCGATAAAAGGTCGACGGTGTCATTCTGGTCATCTGGTCCTCATCTATAAATTCCGTGCCCGTTTCAGGCCCATGGAACCTGAGAAGGGGCAGTGTTGGCGGTTGACAGCCATTTTTCATTCCATTATAGTCAGCGCTTCAACGATGAAGCGTTCCTATTCATTCACCATACCAAACTTAAGGGAAATTGTCCCATGATCACCATCAACGAAAATTATCTCAAGCTCCAGGCATCCTACCTTTTTTCCAACATCGCCAAACGTGTGGCCGCCTTTCAACAGGCCAATCCGGACAAGGAAATCATCCGCCTGGGGATTGGCGATGTCACCCGGGCCCTGCCGCCGGCCTGCGTTTCCGCCTTTCACAAGGCCGTGGATGAGATGGGCTCTGACACCAGCTTTCGCGGCTATGGCCCGGAGCAGGGCTACGATTTTTTACGGGAGGCCATCGCTGTCAACGACTTTCAGGCGCGAGGCGCGGCGATTGACGCCGATGAAATCTTTATCAGCGACGGGGCCAAATGCGATACCGGCAATATCCAGGAACTCTTCACCCAGGATATCAGGGTCGCCATCCCCGATCCGGTCTATCCCGTCTATCTGGATACCAATGTCATGGCCGGACGCACCGGCAACTTTGTCGATGGCCGCTATCAGGGGCTGGTCTATCTTGAATCCACCAGGGCCAATAACTATGTCCCCGCCCTCCCCGCCGGGGATGTGGATCTCATCTATCTCTGTTTTCCCAATAATCCCACCGGATCGACCATCACCAAAGCGGAGCTGAGCCAGTGGGTGCAGTATGCCAAAGAGAAAAAGGCCCTGATCCTCTTTGACGCCGCCTATGAAGCCTTTATCCGGGACCCTTCCCTGCCCCATTCCATTTACGAGATCGACGGCGCCAGGGAAGTGGCCATAGAGTTTCGCTCCTACTCCAAGAGTGCCGGCTTCACCGGCACCCGCTGCGCCTACACCGTCGTTCCCAAAGAGTGCACGGCCTACGACTCGCAAGGCCATCGCCAGCCCCTCCATTCCCTGTGGAACCGGCGCCACTGCACCAAGTTCAACGGCGTCTCCTATCCGGTGCAGCGCGCCGCCGAGGCCATCTACAGTGACGAGGGAACGGTTCAGACCAGGGAACTGATCGCCTCGTATATGCGCAATGCCGATCTGATCCGTGCGGAAATGACCAGCCTGGGGTATGATTTTGTGGGGGGAGAAAACGCGCCCTATATCTGGATTGACGCCAAGGGCGACTCCTGGGAGTTCTTCGACATGCTGCTGAATACGGCCGGGGTGGTCTGTACCCCCGGTGCCGGATTCGGGAAATGCGGGGAAGGCTACATCCGCCTTTCCGCCTTTAACTCCTACGCCAATGTGGAAAAGGCCATGGCCCGACTGCGGGAGACATTGAAATAACTCCTGCAACAAGGGTTTCAGCGCCCGGCCTGATCCTTCCTTGCAGATTGCGGCAGTGATTTTATTGGGGCAAATCGGCCTGTTCAAGCATGGCCGGCTGGAAAGAGACCTGCTCTTCTTTTCCAGGAAGCTCGACAATCCTGGTCGCGCCATGGCCCTGCAACCAGTTGACCACGCCGCGCACCAGACGCTCGGGAGCAGAGGCCCCGGCCGTCACCCCGACGGTCGCGTGCCGCTCCAGCCACTCAGGGCGGATATCGGTCTCATCATCAATGAGATAGCCCACCATTCCCGCCCGCACCCCCACCTCACGCAAGCGGTTCGAATTGGAACTGGTTTTTGACCCCACAACCAGCAGAATACCCGCCTTCAGCGCCAGCTCCTTCACCGCGTTCTGGCGGTTCTGGGTGGCATAACAGACATTGGAACGCGAGCCCCGGATGGCCGGAAATCGCTGAACCAGTCTCTGTCTGATGCCGGCAATATCCGACTGGCTCAGGGTCGTCTGGGTGACATAGCAAACCCGCAGGGGATCCTCAACCTGCACACTTTCGGCTTCCGCTTCGGTGGCGATGACATGCACCCGCCCGGCAACCCGTCCGCTCACCCCTTCCACTTCCGGGTGCCGATGATGTCCGATTATCAAGACATCACAGCCTTCACCATGATATTTTTCCACCATCCGGTGGACACTGCTCACCAGGGGACAGGTGGCATCAATGATGCGCAGCCCCAGATTCTTCGCCTGCTCCTGGATGGATATGGAGACCCCATGGGCGCTGAAAATACAGACTGCGCCGCGCGGGATATCGGCCAGCTCTTCCACAAAAACCACCCCCAGCTGTTCAAGCTCATGCACCACATGCTTATTGTGGACAATCTCATGGAGGACGTAAATGGGCGCGCCACACTGCTCAAGGGCCAGCCGCACCGTGGCTATGGCCCGCACCACCCCGGCACAGAAGCCCCTGGGGTTGGCCAGAATAATTTCAGTAATCATAGATCACGATGATGGAATAATTTGGAAACTTAAAAATATCCCCCGGCCAGAACAACGATAAGGATACCAGCAAAGCCCTCTGCACCTTGCACAGAACTTTCGAAAACTTGATCCACGATGGAGAGCCGGCAGGATCTTTGCCAAAATATCCACCGAACATTTTTCAGGACCGGACAACATGATCCTTGCAATCCCATTGGGTATGTTTTAAACAATCCATGGTGTTGAAGACTGTTCCTCCCTTCCATCCTTTGCTGAAGCCGGGCGGTCGTTTGCCATTATAGAACCTTTTTTCTGGTTCGCTGTACAAAAAAATCCCATTCCTTCAACCTCTACCTGATTTCCACACTCCCATGATCCAGACACAATCATTTACCGTCACCCAGCCAACCCGTATTCAATTCGGCGTCGGCAGCATCAGCAGTCTCGCCGGAACCGTTCAGGACTTTAACGGCAGCAAGGTCTTCCTGGTCATGGATCCGGCCCTGATCAGCAGCGGAATCGCCGACCAGATCACCGCCCCCCTGGATAAAGCCGGTCTTCCCTATGTCCTGTATGATTCCATTGATCCGGAACCCGGTCTGAAGCTTGCCGACAAAGGGTATAAGCTGGCCAAGAGCAAGGGCTGCGACTGTGTCATTGGAGCCGGTGGCGGATCGGCCATGGATGTGGCCAAAGCGGTGGCAATCCTTCTCACCAATGGCGGAAAGGCCGCTGACTATCTGGGTCTTGACAAGATCCCCAAACCCGGAGTACCTAAAATCATGGTGCCCACCTCGGCGGGAACCGGGGCCGAGGTCACCTTCACCGCTGTCTTCATCAATGAAAAAACAGGCTCCAAGGGGGGCATGAACGGCGACCCGCTTTATCCCGAGGCAGCCATCCTGGACCCCTTGCTGACCCTCAGTCTGCCGCCAAAAGTCACCGCCTCCACCGGAATTGACGCCCTCACCCATGCCCTTGAGGCCTACACCTCGACCCAGGCCCATACCATCTCTGAAATGTATTCCCTGGAGGCGATCAGGCTGATCAGCCGCAATCTCCCCAAGGCCTATGCCAATGGCAGCAACCTTGAGGCCCGCTCCGCCCTGCTCATGGGCAGCCTGCTCGGCGGCAAGGCACTGGCCACTGCCGGGGTGGGACTGGTTCATGCCATGGCCTATCCCATGGGCGGCATGTTTGGCGTGGCCCACGGACTGGCCAACGCGATACTGCTGCCCTACGTGATCGAATACAACCTCATCGGCAATATGGAAAAATATGCCCGCCTGGCGGAAATTCTGGGAAAGAAAACCAGCGGCCTGACCACACGGGAAGCGGCGGAACGATGTGTGGAGGCCCTCTTTGAACTGAACGCGGACGTGGGGATTCCGGGAACCTTGCAGGATATTGATATTCCCCTCGATCAGCTCCCTGAAATGGCCCGGATCGCCCTGACCGTCACCCGTCCGGTGGAAAACAATCCCCGACAGCCAAGCCTCGAAGATGTCATCACCATCTACCAGATGGCCTACGAGGGAAACAGCGCCATTTTTTATTAACCCAACCTTTCTGCCCCTCAGGCAAGACTGGAAATTCTTCCCCAACGATCATGGTGAGAAAAGACTTGCACAAACGGGTCTTTTCTCATGATGAGAGACTGGTTTCGCAAGGGGGAACAGGGGCAAGGCGCTGGCAGGGGAGAATCCCCCTCATTCACTGCTAACGTTCAGACAGGCAGCCTTGCCCTTCCAGGGACATCTCCGGAACATTCCCCGTCACCGGGTTCGGTTCAAGACCTACGATCAGAAGATCGCGCAGAGATCAAAGGCATTGCGGATAAGCTCGATTTGAGACGGACCGCTGTCCGGCAGAAAGATGGCCACCACATCAAAACGGGCGGCAACATCGGTGAGCTTGTTTTGGTTGAGATACTCCAGGGCAACCTTGCTGATCTGGAGTTGCTTGCGGTGCGTGACCGCCTCCGAGGGGGAGCTGAACAGATTATTCTTTCGGGTCTTCACCTCCACAAAAACCAGGGTCTTGCCCTGAATCCCCCATGCCGAGCGAGTCCGGTCCTCGGCAATAATATCAATCTCCCCGTAAAGATTCCGGTAATTCCGTTCCACAAGACGATAGCCGACTCCCTGCAGATACTCTGCCGCCAGATCTTCACCACGCTGCCCCAGAATATTTCTCCGCTGATCAGACAAATTCCTTCACTCCTCGAAAAGACTGGCGATGACAGGAGGCCGGGCCATATCTTTCTATGGCGGCACGATGTTCCCGGGTGGGGTAGCCTTTATTCCGGTCAAAGTTATAGGCTGGAAACAAGGTCGCCAGCTCAGCCATCAGGCCGTCCCGGGTCACCTTGGCAACGATGGAGGCGGCGGCAATGGAGGCACTTTGAGACTCACCACGGATCAAGGTTCGTTGCGGGATATCCATGGCAATGGGAAATTTGCCGTCTATCAATAAAAAATCGGGGAGGCAATGGAGCCAGGCGAGATCGTCCACGGCTCGTTTCATGGCCAGAAGGGAGGCCTGGAGGATGTTGATGCGATCAATGGTGGCGGCGGAAACAATCCCGACACCAGTGAGCGCCCCTATCCGGACAAGGACATCGGCCAGGCTGCACCGCTGCTTATGGGACAATTTTTTGGAATCAATGAATGGTGAAAAGTCGCATTGTCTGGGCAAGATCACGCAGGCAGCGACCACCGGACCAGCCAGGGGCCCCCTGCCCGCTTCATCCAGACCGGCAACGCCGGAGTACCCCTGGCCATGGAGCAGCCGTTCATGGGAAAAGGTGTCGATCCGTTCCGAATGAAGGCCGGGAGGAAGACCATCCATTCCCTTTAATTTCTGGTTCAGATGGACCTTCACGAAGGCTCTGGAAAAAGGTCGGGCGGGTCAGGCAGACGGCAAAAGGCTGGCCGGAAAGCGTTTGCTTTCCGGCCAGCCTTAAGAATTCCCATGACGAATGGAGAGAACAACTCTTGCGGGTCAGCGATTAACTCGCCTGATACAGACGCTCACGAATACGGGCTGCCTTGCCACGGAGATCACGCAGGTAGTAGAGACGGGAGCGGCGAACACGGCCCTGACTCACCACCTCAATCTGTTCAACCCTGGGGCTATGAAGGGCAAAGGTCTTTTCCACGCCAATGCCGTGGGACACCTTGCGCACGGTGTACGAGGCATTCATATCTCCATTCTTCCGTTTGATAACAACACCCTGGAAGATCTGGATACGCTCCTTGTTGCCTTCAACAATGCGGATGTGAACCTTCACGGTGTCGCCGCTGCGAAATTCCGGATGATCAAATCTCATCTGCTCCTGATTAATTCTGTCAAGTATTACGCTCATAATTTTACTCTAGGTGAAATATGTTAAGGTGAATAGCTGCTGCCTGTTGCTTATGAAAGGACTTCAAAAAAATCAAACATGTCACTGCAATTCGTCCCGCCGCACGCCCATGAGTCGATCAAGGATAATCGAAACCGCTGAACGTACGGAGAGGTGATTATAGCCGGTAATACTTTCTATGGGAAGCAGAGAATAATCGGCGCTCTCATTTATCTCCGGGGCCAGGCCGTGCGCCGTACCAAACAGAAGCAGAACCGGTTCTCCTTCTTCAATACGGCGGCGGGCTTCCCGGTACCCGAGACTGTTTTCCTGGACCCGGGCGCTGGTTGTCACCAGCAGGGGCCTGCGGCCTCTCTGCTCTGTGATCATGGCCACCGTCGCCTCCAGTGATTCGCTGATCCTGATTCGCTCAAGGGCCGCTTTCCGGGCGGGGTTGTAGGTCGCGCCATGACCCGTCTGCCAATGATCCAAGATCTCTTGAATCAGGCTGTGCTGGTCAGTGTAGGGGGTGACCACATAATAGGTGCCGACCCCGAAGGTGATGGCCGCCCGCGCTATATCATGGAGATCAAGGTTGGTAACCGCCGAGCCGATGGTCTCTCCACCCTTGTTGATAACCGGATAATGAATGAGAGCGATATCAACGGCTCTCCCCATCTCCTGTTGCTGCCCGTCACTCATTCTGGCCTGCCAGCACCGCCCTTACCTTCTCATAAAGCCCATGTTTTTTCAGCAGCTTCTTCTCACTGTTGCTGAAATCGACCTCCCGGAGCAACTCCGGGCGTCGCTCCAGGGTGCGACGTACCGACTCCAGAAAACGATACTGCTCAATGGCCTCATGATTGCCCGACAGCAGCACCTCCGGGATCTCCTGCCCTGCAAAGACCCGCGGCCTGGTGTACTGCGGGTGTTTGAGCAGGTTCCGACTGAACGTATCCCGGGATGCCGATTCAGCACAACCCAGCACTCCCGGCAGCAGACGGGTGACGGAGTCAACAAGAATCATGGCCGCAAGCTCACCGCCGGTGAGGATATAATCTCCCACCGAGATAGCATCGTGAACATGGGCGTGGACAAAGCGCTCATCCACCCCCTCATATCGACCACAGACCAGAATCAGATGGGACAGTTCACTGAGCTCTTCCGCTACCTTCTGGGTGTAGGCGCGCCCCTGGGGGGTGAGCAGAATCACCCTGCCGGCACCATTTTTTGCCAGCACCGCAGCAAGGGCAGCGGACAGGGGCTCCGGCTTCATGACCATACCTTCACCGCCGCCAAAGGGACGGTCATCGGTGGTGGTATGCTTATCCACGGAAAAGTCTCTGATATCCGTGACATTCACGTGGATCTTTTGCTCCTGCCTGGCCCGACGGATAATGGATTCATTCAAGGGCGAATCCAGAAGAGCCGGAAAGATGGTCAGTATATCAAAAATCAAGGTGTCCATGGACACTCATCACCGGCAGCGGAGTTTATTTCCAGCAGACCGGGTGGTGCGTCAATCACTATTTTTTCGCCATCATGATCCTTGATAATGGAATCAAGGACCGGGATCATATACTCATTCTCCCCGTCCTGAACCACCAGAAGATCCTGGGCGCCATTGGAGAATATGTGGGCCACGGTTCCCAACCTGCGACCCTCCACGGTAAAAACCGGCAGCCCTTCCATCCGGTAGAGGTAAAACTCATTTTCAGCGGGCTGCGGCAGATCCGCCTTGCTGATCAACACCCCCATCCCGACCAGTGACTCGGCTTGATTGCGGTCAGAGATCGAGCTGAGCCGGGCAATCAAGGTCTTCCCTTTGATCCGGCTTTTCTCAATGGTACAGGGTTGACCCAACTTTCCCGAGGAAGAGACGAGGACGAGTTGCGGGTACTGCTGAATATTTTCCGGTTGCCCGGAAAAGGAAAAAATCACCACCTCCCCCTTCAGGCCATGGGGTTCAATGATTTTACCAATCAATAAAAATTGTGCGGAAGGGTACGGAAAATCATCGGCCATGATGGGTAAGACAGCTATTCCAATATATCAAGCCGTGACCGCCTGTTCTCTTTGCCGGCCCGCACCGCAAGAAGGGAGCGCATCGCCCTGGCTGTCCGGCCCTGCTTGCCGATCACCTTGCCGATATCTTCCTTGGCCACCGCAAGACCGATGGTGACGGTGTCATCTTCTTCACTGGTGGTGACAACGACCGCCTCAGGGTTGTCAACCAGCGATTTCGCCATATGGGCAACCAGTTCCTGCATGGCCTGATTACTCTCCAACCTGGACCTTCTTCATCAGACTCTGAACGGTGGTCGAGGGCAAGGCACCTTTCCCAATCCACTCCTGCATTTTATCGGCCTTGATAGTGATGGCAGCCGGATTCTGCATGGGATCATAGGTGCCGACGATATCCAGGAACTTGCCATCACGCTGGCACTCACTGTCGGCCACAACAATACGGTAAAAGGGATGCTTCTTTCTGCCAAGTCTGGTTAAACGAATTCGAACCGCCATTACTGCGTACTCCTCTGATGTTTGAACTGCATTGTTTATGAAATCTGCTTACTCACTGACTGTCTCGGCCAAAGGGGAGCCCGCCTAGGTACGGCGCAATCCCTTTGGCAACTTGCGTCTTTTCTGTCCGGTGATCAGGCCGGGCTTGCCGCGCATCTTCTGCATCATCTTCAACATCGTCGAATAGCTCTTGATGACCCGGTTCACATCGGCCACATCCGTCCCCGAACCCTTGGCTATCCGCTCTCTCCGGCTGGCATTGATGATGGCGTAATTATGCCGCTCTTTCCTGGTCATGGAGCGGATAATGGCCTCGGTCTTGGCCAGCTCTTTTTCATTGGGCTGGGGCGCGTTCTGCAACTGTTTGATCTTGTTAATTCCCGGAATCATTCCCAAAATCTGCTCCAGGGAGCCCATCTTCTTGATCTGCTGAATCTGATCCAGGAAATCTTCCAGGGTGAAGGTATTCTGGCGAAGCTTATTGACCAGCCTGTCGGCCTGTTTCTTGTCAACAACCGCTTCGGCCTTTTCGATCAGGGTGAGGACATCTCCCATGCCCAGGATACGGGAGGCCGTCCGGTCGGGATGAAAGACCTCCAGGGCGTCCAGGCCTTCCCCGACACCGGTAAACTTGATGGGTTTGCCGGTTATATTTTTGATGGACAGGGCCGCGCCGCCACGGGCATCACCTTCCATCTTGGTGAGAACCATGCCGGTAATTTCCAGATCTTCATTGAACTTGCTGGCCACCGCCACCGCATCCTGCCCGGTCATGGCATCCGCCACAAACAGGATCTCCGAGGGCTGGATGGCGGCCTGAATCTCTTTCAGCTCGCCCATGAGCAGTTCATCAACATGGAGGCGACCGGCGGTGTCAATGATCAGGGTGTCGTAATTTTTCTCCCGGGCCGCCGCCACTGCCTGCCGGCAGATATCCACGGGTCTGGACTCGGCGGCGGATGGATGGACCGGGACATCAATCTTGTCGCCCAGAATCTGGAGCTGTTCAATGGCTGCCGGGCGATAGACGTCGGCGGGCACCAGATACGGACGCCGGCCTTTATTCTTCAGCATCAGCGCCAGCTTGCCCGAGGTCGTCGTCTTTCCCGAGCCCTGCAGTCCTGCCATCATGATAATAACCGGCTGACGGCCATCGAGACGAATCTGTTCGGTATTACCGCCCAGCAGCGCCACCAGCTCTTCATGGACTATCTTGACAATCTGCTGGCCGGGAGACAGGGCCTGGCTGACTTCAAGGCCCACGGCCTTGGCGCTGACCGCGGCGATAAACTCCTTCACCACGTTGAAGTTGACGTCGGCATCGAGGAGGGCCATACGCACTTCACGCATGGAATCCTGAATATTCTCTTCGGTCAGGGTGCCATGACCTCGGAGTTTTTTAAAGACCGCTTCCAGCCTGTCTGTCAGATTTTCAAACATAACTACTTACAAGGTTCGCGGAGTGTTCCAGAAAAAAATCGTACTAATTGTCGGCAGGACAAAAAATACGCGAAGATACGCACTATTTCTCACCATGAAAAACCAGCGATGGCAGAGATTTTTTCACTGAAGGAAGATCTTTCAGGACTTAAAAGCAAAGAAAAATACTAAAAAAAATGAACGCTGTCAAGCAGGGAACCAAAATGAGGCGAAAAAGGTCCCGACATTCCCTTCGACCCAAATCAGCCGGACCAGATTCCAGCAACTCACGTCTCCGGTGCGAGCGGCAGCCAACCCTGCCGCCCTCAATCACCACTGATGCTTTCGGCCTTACCCTCTTCCTTGCCCTCTTCCTTGTCCGCCGCCTCCGGCTCCAGATCCCATTGCCTGCCGCAGGAGTGTCCATGATACGCCACCAGTTCCGCGACCAGAGAACCGATCAGGATTTTTGAACTGATCCGGATCGGCACCCGGCAGGCGTCATCGGTGAACCAGATCACGGTGTCGCCGGCCTTGTCATACAAGCCTTTAAAGGTCATCCGGGGCAGAACGGCAAGCACCCGCACCGGTCCCAGCAACGATTCTTGCACCGATGTCCCCTCGCTGGACGTCACCACCACTTCATGCCGCTTGTCATCGGCAAAGGTGGGAACGACCACGGACATATCAGGGGAAAATGGCAGGACACGGGTAAAAAAGAAGGAAGAAAACTCATTATGAACCTTGCCGTCCACAACAAATTCCTTCTCCGGCTCCTCATTTTTTCGATACCGGACCAGCCCCTTGTCCTGATCATACAGCGTCAGGCGATGGACCCTGGAGCCGATCAGCCCCTCGTTCTGTTCCACCTCATACCGCACCGGCAGACGCTCCTGCCCCTCGACTTCCGTAACAAAGGTGTCATCCACCGGATAGATATATCGAAAAGCCCCGGAAGCCGTCACCCGGGCCTGGAGTATGAATCGCTTCTGCTCCCCTTCCTGCTTGCGGATGCGAAGCACCAGTTCGCCAATCTTGATCCCGCCACTCCAGGAAATATCATAGGAAAAGGTCTCATCGGCATCATAGGCCGAGGCCAGAAGGGCGGGGTCAGCCATTGCCGGAGGAGGCTCTTGCGCGACGGCATTGACAGTCGCCAGAAGGAAAGAGACCAGGGCACAGCAATAAATTCTGAATGGTGGAAACATTGGCTCAGCCCCTGGCGGTCAATAAGGCAAGCCAGGTGGCTGCAAAAAGAGTGCTGCTGATCACCCCGTTCAGGGAAAAGAAAGAGCCCTGAATCCGGGACAGATCGCGGGGATTCACCACCAGATGCTGGTAAAACAAAACGGCGGCGGTGAGGACAATGCCGATATAATACCAGAAATTCAGATGGACCTGGACTCCGGTCAGGGTGAACAGGACAAAGGCCAGTCCATGGAAAACCTGCGCCAGGCGGAAGGCATTTTTCCGGCCCATCCGTGCTGGCAGGGAGTGCAGCCCCGCGCCCCGGTCAAAATCCGCATCCAGACAGGCATAAATGGCGTCAAATCCCGCCACCCAGAACAGCACCCCCAGCGACAGGACCCAGGGAAAGCCGGCCAGACTCCCCGATACCGCAACCCAGCCGCCCAGGGGCGAAAAGGCCAGGGCCACCCCGAGCACCAGATGGCACAGGGAGGTAAAACGTTTGGTCAGGGAATAGAACAGGGTCAGGGCCAGGGCCAGAGGCGCCAGCTTCAAGGTCAGGGCGTTCAGGTTCGAGCAGGCAAAGAAAAAGAGGAACCCGGCCAGGATCACCATGGCCCAGGCCTCCTTAAGGCTCACCTCGCCGGCGGGAATCGCCCGCGCGGCGGTGCGGGGATTGGCCTGATCAAAGTGGCGGTCGGCGATGCGGTTAAATCCCATGGCACAGGTTCTGGCCCCGACCATGGCCAGAATCACCCAGAACAGTGTTCCCCACGACGGCGCGCCGCGTCCGGCAAGAAATGCCCCCATAAGGGCAAAGGGCATGGCAAAAACCGTCAGTTTGAACTTCACCATCTCCAGCAGAACAGCGATTTTTTTCCACATACCCTATTCCTCTGCACCCCAGCGGCGGCGGCCCGGCACCTCAAGCCCGACCTGATCGGCAAGCCGCCAGGAAAAGGTGTCGGCGGCCTCCTCCAGACTTGCGGGTTGCAGATAAAATGCGGGCATGGGCGGACAGATCACCGCCCCGGCATCATGGGCCGTCAGCATATTCTTGAGATGGGTTCGGTTGAACGGCGTTTCCCGCACCACCAGCACCAGCTCTTTGCGCTCCTTGAGCATCACGTCGGCACTGCGTTGTATCAAGTTGGCGGACATTCCGGCGGCAATGGCAGCCAGTGTCCCCATGCTGCAGGGCAAAATCAGCATGGCATCATAGCCGCTGGAACCGGAGGCCGGAGGAGCGGCAAAATCACGGCAGTCAAACCAGCTGCTCACCGTCGGCAACTCCCTGGGGAGTAACCCTTTTTCCATCCCCAGCACCTTCGCCCCGGCCTCGGAACAGATTCCATGCACCACCACCTCCAGCTCTTCAATCTTGCGTAAAAAAGACTGAAGATACAGCATCCCCGAGGCGCCCGTCACCGCCACCAGGATTTTTTTCGGTACCTGCCTGTTTCCCATTACCTACCCGCTCCTTTGACCACCATTTGAATTTCCATCATTGACTCTTCACGATCTTGATTGGCAGGGCCTCCGCCGCCCCTTCGCCACGCTCAATCAAATACCGGTAAAACCTCTCCAGGCCCAGCTGCTTCTCCGCTCCCAAATCATAGCCGATGGCTCGCAGATAGACATAACACTCATCGGGGTGCATGGGAATCCTCGGGGCCGCAATCTGACACACCGCCTCCAGATTTTCCCGTCCCATGGTGGCACAGCTTACCAGTTCCCGATGAATCAAGGCCAGAGTTTCAGGGGAACTCCCACAGAAATCTTCCCGCACTGCAAACAACGCAAAGACAAAGGGCAGACCGGTATACCGGTGCCATGCCGCCCCCAGGTCAAGCTGATGGGGAAATCGCTCATCCCCCACCAGGCGCAGGGCCTGATCCCCGATGGCCAGCAGAGCCGTCGCCTCGTCAATGATCGCACTGCCCACGTCTCCCGAGGAGTACAGGGGCTTGACCCCGTAGAACTCCTCGAGAATGATCTTGACCAGATACACGGAGGTCTGGGACTGCCCGCTGAGCAGCACCGGGCAGCCATTCAAGGAACTGGGATCAACCCGGGAGAAAAGAAACACCGAACCCACCGAACCATTGGCGCTGATCGACAGATCGGCAAGGATCCGGTACAGCGAAGGCCGAGCGCAATATTCATGGGAAGAGACAAATCCCAGATCAAGCTCGCCCGCCGCCAGCATCCGGTTCAGGGTGGAAGGCGGGGCCTCAATCATTTTCCATCCACCGGGATGTTTGCGACTTTTCCAGCTCTCGTAGATCGGCGCGGTATTGATATAGTTGACCATGCCGATTCTGGCCCTGCCAGCTGCTTCTCTTTCCATCATATCCGTCCAACTCTGTTTGTCATCGCTAAGCCGTCGTTCACAGATAACCTGATTGTTCAGGATCGTGCACAGCCTGACCCCGATGAACGGGATAATCGCCTGGCAAGTCTTTTTGCCACTGCCTTCTCGGCCCATACTGCGAGAAAAGAGACACACAGCAGGACTGCAAAAAAGACCATAAATTTGGTCACCGACCCCATCTCATGCCGGGGTGTAAGCACATAGGTGTCCAGTTTATCCAGGGGGCCCTGCAGGATAAAGAGGGCGTAACTCACCCCTCCCAGGATCGTAAATTTCGGCCAGGCCAGGAGTTGCAGGAGGGAGTTCCGTGAAAGCGTCAGGTGCCACACAAGCAGGAGCATCAAGGGCGCGTAAAAACTCACGGAAAAAGGGAGACTCAATCCGACCAGTTTGTTCATCTGGGGTTGGAGTTGAACCATCATCGCCACCCCAGATAACAGAACACAGGTGGTCATTACTGAAAAAATCCCCCCGTTCCGGACCTGTAAATCCCATGTCATCAGACAATAGGCCCCACAGACACCGATGAGAAAACTGCACAAATGAAAGGGGGGGAAATAATAGAGCAAGGTAGCAGACCAGTAAAATTTGCCGATAGACACCCCGGAATTCAAAATCTTAACAGCAAACCACTGGGTCCCAGCCCACAGCAGCATACCGGCTAGGAGCACAAGCCAGCCCTTCGGCCTGATTTTTTTTAGAAAAAAAAGGATCAAGGGAAAGATGACATAGAAAAACAGCAACGCCGAGACAAACCAGCTGGTAAAATTCACCGTCAGCGGGTACGGCTGCCATGACTGCACACAGAACAGATTCCTGAAAAAATCGTACCAGCTCAAGGTGCTGAAAAAAAACAGAATCCCCACCGAGATCACAAAGGCCAGATAATACAGCGGCAATATCTTCACCAACCGCTTCCAAATATATTGGCGCCAGGAAAAGGGTTTCTGGGAATAGCCGAGGTAGAGCAGAAATCCCGACAGAACAAAGAAGAACGTCACCATCAATGAGCCGGCCTTGAACACATCTGGAACCTGGGGGTACCATTCAATCTCCTTACCAAAATGAAAAAAGACCACGATACAGGCGGCCAGAAAGCGGAAGAATGGCAGGGTGGCGGTGTTCATCCTGGGCCCCTTTCCCGCCGGGGAAGTGGACGCAGATCCCTGGCAGGAGAAGGATTCAGGCGGTGATATTGCCATTTTCACCCATCCAGCGCAGTTTTTCAGGTTGTCCGCCGCTGGTCAGGATATCCAGGAGCTGTTCAGCATCCCCTGCCCCTTGCAGGGCCGGGCTCCTGGCATTGAGTAAACTGGCCATTTTCCCAGAGGAGAGGGTGCCGAAATCCCGGGCACGGCCCAGGGCCTGGGCGCCGCCCAGGGTGGCCATGGCCAAGATGCGGGCAGGGGAAACACCGGGATGATCCTCGCGCAAAATCCGCATCTCCCGCCACAGGTCAAGGGATTTGTTGGAGGCCATGGAATCGGTGCCGATGGCGGGAAGCAGGCCCTGATCCAGCATCCTCTCCAGGGGCGCCACCCCGACACCGAGGAAGCGGTTACTTCCCGGACAAAGGCAGATCCTGCAGCCACGGGCCGCCAGCAGCCGCACCTCCTCCTCGCTTATCTGGACACAATGGACGCAGAGCAGATTGGCATCGACCAGACCCAGCCCCGCAAGGTAGTCGACAACGCCCGGGGTATTCTTTCCGGGCCGGAGAAAACGACCATCCCAGGCCCCCCGCTCTTCGAGAAACCCCCGAAAACAACCCTGTCCGTTGCGCAGCAGGACAACTTCATCCACTGATTCAGCCACATGCAGGGAGAAGATATGGCCCAGGCGATCCGCCCTTTTCTTGAGAACCGTCATGATCCCGGCGGTGGTCGAATAGGGGGCGTGGGCGGTGGCGAGTACCGAATCGGGCAGGGAGTCTATGCGGGCCAATACCTGCTCCTCGGCCCTGGCATCGGGCCCGAGCAGCTCCAGGAGAAAGGTGCTGTGCATGGCCGTCGTCTGCGCAATCGCAGGGGAAGCGGGGATAGTGTTGCCGATATCAAGGAGGAGTACGATCCCGGCACGGTACTGTTGCTCCAGCATCTGTCGGGCCGCGCGGACAGTTTCGGGGACGCTGATTTCCCCGGTCTGCCTGAGCTTGAGTAAGGCGCGGATCCAGTCACAGAAGCTCTGAGCGCCGGTGGGCTGAGGAATACGATAGGCGGAGAGCTCAAGATGGATATGGGCGTTGACCAGTCCAGGCAGCAGCACCCCCTGGCAGTTCTCCACTCGCGCCTCCGGGAACTGACTCTTGAGAGTGAGGGCCTCGCCCACCGCCAGAATCCGACCATCACGGATGGCAACAGCGCCATCGGCGATCACCGGGGAACTGACCGGCACCACCCAGGAAGCTAAAAAGAGAGAGACCGCAGACACAGGAATTTCATTGGGAGCAGTTGCAGGAGCAGAATGAACGGAGGAATTCGGCAACAAAAAAGGGAAGACCCCTACCCGACAAGGGTGTAATCCATACGCCGCTGCCGGGGTTCAAAACCGGCATCCACGACCAGCCGCCTGATCTCCTGCTCGGATAACCGGAAACTGACCCCGGCTGCCGCCACCACGTTTTCTTCAAGCATGGTGCTGCCGAAATCATTGGCTCCGAAATAGAGGGAGAGCTGGGCGATCTTCGGCCCCTGCGTTACCCAGGATGCCTGCACATTGTCGAAATTATCAAGATAGATCCGGGACAGGGCCAGCATCCGCAGATATCCCATGCCGGTACTCTTTTCAATCTCTACCTGCCGGGCCAGGGCCGTATTGTCAGGCTGAAAGGGCCAGGGAATAAAGGCGGTGAAGCCGCCGGTGCGATCCTGTAACTCACGCAGACGACGGAGATGCTCCAGTCGCTCGGTGATGGTCTCGATATGGCCAAACATCATGGTGGCGGTGGTGCGCAGCCCCTGATGATGCGCCTCTTCCATAACCGCTATCCACTGATCCGCCGAACACTTGCGCGGCGCAACGGCCTGCCGTACCCGATCAGAGAGGATCTCGGCACCACCGCCGGGGATCGAATCCAGCCCTGCGGCAATGAGACGTTGCAGCACCTCGGAGAGAGTAAGGCCGGACAGATTGGCAAAATGACACACCTCGGGAGGCGAGAATCCATGGATATGGATGCCGGTACCCTTCATAAACCGCAGCATCTCTTCGTAATACTCCAGGGGCTTGTCGGGATGGAGGCCGCCCTGGAGGAGGATCTGGGTCCCGCCCAGCTCCTGGGTCTCGCGGATCTTCTGTTCCAGCTGATCAAAGGTGAGCAGATACCCGGACGCATCTTCGGGGGCCGCAAAGAAGGCACAGAATTTACAGGCGGAGATACAGATGTCGGTATAGTTGATATTGCGGTCAACAACATAGGTGACACGACCCTCCGGATGCAGGCGGCGCCGCATGGCATCGGCCAGAAACGCCAGCTGGTAGAGATCCGCACCAGCCTCGAGGGTCAGAAACTCCCCATCACTGATCCTGCCGCCAGCCAGGACCTTCTCTCTAATAGACGTCATTTCCTTTTCCCGGCTCTCCCCCATCGGCATCCCCATCGCTGCACCAATCAAGCGTGGACCTGAATCACATTATAGAGCGTATCGCGCTCCACCGGAACCCGGCCTGCCTCTTTGATCAAGCGCACCAGGGTCGTGCTGCCGATGGCCTGATCGGTGTCGGCGCCCGCCATATGGGTAATCACCTCTTCCTTCACCGTCCCGTCCATGTCATCGGCCCCGAAGGAGAGGGCCACCTGGGCGAGTTTGGGCCCGATCATGACCCAGTAGGCCTTGATATGGGGGAAGTTGTCCAGAAAAAGCCGGGCCACGGCGATACTCTTGAGATCATCAATGCCGGTGGTGCGGGACAGACTGCTCATCTCGGTGTTCTGGGGATGAAAGGCAAGGGGGATAAAGGCGAGAAAGCCATGGGTTTCATCCTGGGCGGCACGCAGGGCGGCCAGATGCTCAACCCGCTCCTCCATGGTCTCGATATGACCATAGAGCATGGTGGCGTTGGTGTGCAGGCCATGCCGATGGGCGGTCTTGGCCACCTCCAGCCACTGGTCGCCGGGAAGCTTCCGCTCACAGGTCAGCTTGCGGATTCGCGGCGCAAAGACCTCGGCCCCGCCCCCGGGAATGGACCCCAGGCCGGCATCCTTCAGGATCTCCAGGGTCTCATCCACGGATTTTTCGGCCAATCCGGCCAGATGGGCAATTTCGACGCAGGTGAAGGCCTGGATATGGACATCGGGCCGAACCTCCTTGATCCCGCGCAGGAGTTCCAGATAATACTCAAAAGGGAGATCGGGGTGGAGCCCGCCCACCATATGGATTTCGGTGATGGGCTCATCAAGCCGGGCTCGCACCTTCTCCTTGACCTCGGCCAGATCCATCTCATAGGCCAGTTCCGAGCTTTTATCCCGGCCAAAGGCGCAGAATTTACAAAGATTGGTACAGATATTGGAGTAGTTAATGTGCTGATTATAAATGAAATAGGCCTTATCACCGTTCATCCGGTTTCTGACCAGATTGGCCATATACCCAAGGGCCAGGATCTCTTTCGTGGTGTACAAGGTCAGCCCGTCGTCCAGGCTCAATCGTTCCCCGGCCTCCACCTTTTCCAGGATATCGCCAAGTCCTACCTGCTGCACAAAAGATTTCATAATATGCCACGCTGTAAATAAAATAAAAAAAAGCCGGAAACAAAAGTCCGGCTTTCCGCAAGGATGACTAGTCTCTTTTTTTCCAGAAGGTGCCGTAGGAAAAACCCAATCCGGCACGTTTAAGCTCTCTGCCCTGGGCCACTCAAAGAACCAGCCCAGATACGGCTGTTTCTTTGGAGCGGCATAAGGTGCCGTAAGAGATCGTTTACTGCACCTTCAGGGGTTGCGGCCACGGCCACTCAAAGAACCAGCCCAAAAACGGCTGTTCCTTTGAAGCGGCATAAGGTGCCGTTAAGAAAAGAGCAAAAACTGCCTTGCTCTTTTCTTAACGGCACCTAATCAAGGAAAAACTTCAACTGATCACGTCTGCTGGAATGACGGAGACGATTCAGGGCTTTTTTCTCAATCTGACGAATCCGCTCACGGGAGACGTTAAACCGCTTGCCGATCTCCTCCAGGGTGTATTCGGCCTTTTCCCCGATGCCGAAACGAAGCCGGATAATTTTTTCTTCCCGTTCACTGAGGGTGGACAGGATTTCCGTCACCCGACCGGCAAGCTCCCTGGTCTGCACCATATCAAAGGGAGACTGGGAGTCCCCGTTTTCCAGGAAATCGCCCAGGGTTGAATCATCATCACCAACCGGAGTTTCAAGGGAAATGGGCTCACGGGAAGCCTCCAGAATCGCCAGGATCTTATCCATCGGCAATTCCGTACTCTTGGAAATCTCAACAGGAGTAGGCTCCCGCCCCAGCTCCTTGAACAGGGCATAAAAGGCCTTGAAAAACTGGCTGCGCAACTCGAGAAAGTGAACGGGGAGCCGGATGGTCCTGGTTTTGTCAAGAATCGCACGGGTAATGGCCTGCCTGATCCACCAGCTGGCATAGGTTGAGAACTTGTTTCCCTTGGTATAGTCAAACCGGAAAACAGCCCGCATCAGTCCAAGATTCCCCTCCTGAATCAAATCGGCAAGGGTGAGTCCCTGATGCATATAGCGCTTGGCGATGGAGACCACCAGACGCAAATTCGCGCGAATCATCGCATCCTTGGCGATCTCAATGGAGTGACTGTAGCCTTCTATCCTGATCTGCAACTGATAGAGTTCAGATTTTTCCACATATTTTTTGGCAGCAGCAATCACGCTGTAGCGCATAAAATTAAGCTGCTGCTTTTTCGGCTTTAAGGTAGGATCGCGCTTTTCCCAGAGATCAATACGGGTACAAAGCAAGGTCATTTCAGCAACATCGGAATCATTATCGCGAATCGCCTGAATAATCGCATCAAAGCCCTGACGAATACATTTGGAGTACTTTGCCTCTTCATCGGGGGTCAACAGGTCAAACTGACCCATCTCCCGAAGATACGTGGTGGTTGTTTCCTCCGCTTCATGCCCATCGTCACTGGCAGTGGTAAGCGCCACATCCGCAAGCTCATCATCGTCATCAATTTCATTCTTTTCATGATCCCACACCTCGCCGGACAAGGTGCGTTTCTCACCATTTTTCTCGACATTCACGATCTGAATGTTATTGGCACCCAGGAAATTAAAGATACTTTCAATGGCATTGGGATCTTTAATATCATCCGGCAACAATTCATTTAAGTCGCTAAAACTGAGACAACCTTCAGTCTGGCCGGCTTTCAGGAGATTTTCTTTCAATTCAGAGAGCACTGGGACATACTCCAATACGTATAAGAACCTGGAACAATCGGATTTTGACTCAAAATCAAGACGTATAAAAATAGCACAGGAATCTACCTGATATTCCTATGATATAATCTTTAAATCAACGTGAAGATTGATCAAAAAAATACAATTGCACAAGATTGCTTAATGTTGTTAAAGTGAAATTGTGGTCGTAAATTATGGTTTTATGACAAAGATACAGTCAAGTCATAATGAGCAGTAACAAAATGTTACCACAATTTATAAACTAATCAAAACTTAAGTTATTACAACCACTGCCGACAAAAGACAAACTAAATAGACAGAAAAACGCAGAAAACCACTTTCAACGAACAAGAGTCTTTCTCGATTCATAAGAAAAAAATTTTTGTGAGTATAAGAATGATTCATTCAGCTCGCAAGAGAACCTGCCTCATTTTTTTTTAGAGACCCTTGCAAAACCTGGCTCCCGGATAGAATAAGAGTCTATGAAAGGATCTCCCACCGTCATGAAATCAACATTCCCATCCCACCGCGGCAGCGGCATTCTGGCCCACATCACCTCACTTCCATCTCCTTACGGCATCGGTGATCTGGGTTTTCCCAGCCACGCATTCCTTGATTTCCTGGCTCGTGCCGGTCAGAGGTACTGGCAGTTTCTCCCCACTGGACCCGGTAGCCCTGTTTTTGACAATTCGCCCTACATGAGTACCTCTGCCTTTGCCGGTTCACCGCTCCTGATCTCCCCTGAACTCCTCCTTGAAGAAGGGCTTATTGAGGCGGGCAGCCTGCGCAATGCCCCTGTCTTTTCTGAATACCGCGTTGATTTTGACCAGGTTACTCTTTTCAAAGGCAGGCTCATGGAGGAGGCCTTTACCAATTTCCCTTTACAACTCCCTCAATTTATCAACTTCAAAAAAAACACCCCCTGGCTCAATGACTACACCCTGTTCATGACTTTGAAGGAACAATTTCATGGCCAGGGCTGGGGCGATTGGCCGCTGGAGATTGCCACTCGTGAACCTGCCACCCTGTCCGATCTGCGCGTCAAACACCATGATCGCATGGAATATTTTGCCTTTGAGCAGTATGAGTTTTTTCGACAATGGCAGATCCTGCGGGCCAAGGCCAAAAATGAAAACATCCGGCTCATCGGCGACATCCCCATCTATGTCGGCTGGGACAGTGTCGATGTCTGGGCCAACCAGGAAATCTTTACCCTTGACCCCGGGAGCTTCAATCCCACCCATGTCGCCGGTGTTCCGCCCGATTATTTCAGCAAAACCGGGCAGCGATGGGGCAACCCCCTGTACCGCTGGCAGTCCGAAGATGGGGAGATTCAGAGGAGATTGACCGACTGGTGGACAGCGCGATTTCGTGCCGTCTTTGAGATGGTTGACATCGCCCGTATCGACCATTTCCGTGGCTTTGAGGCTTACTGGTCCATTCCTGAAAAGGAAGAAACAGCGATCAATGGGAAATGGGTGAAAGGGCCGGGCAAGGCCTTCTTCGATACAATTATCGCCGCCCTCGGGCCCCTGGATATCATCGCCGAAGATCTGGGTGTCATCACCCCGGAAGTCTCCGAGCTTCGAAATTCCCTTGGGTTCCCCGGCATGAAGGTGCTCCAGTTTGCCTTTGACGACAATCCGGACAATCCCTTTCTCCCCCACAATTATCGGAACCCTGAGTGCGTGGTCTACAGCGGCACCCATGACAACGACACCACGGTGGGCTGGTTTCTCAGTGATCACTTGAGCCCCGCCCAGAGAGCCCATATCAAAAAAATGACCAACCAGAACGATGATAACCATTCGTCAATCCATCAGGATCTGATCTATCTGGCCATGGCCTCCATTGGGCGATTGACCATTTTTCCCCTCCAGGATATTCTGGGATTCGGCAATGACTGCCGGATGAACAGTCCTGGTACCAGAACCGGAAACTGGACATGGCGATGCGCCCCTCGGTTTTTCACAGAATCCATCAGCTCCTGGCTGCACGACATGACCATCCTCTTTGGTCGTTGTCCCAAAGAAATCCAGACAGCCAAAACCCCGTGACCCCGAATCCATTATGCACACCCTTATTATTCTCGGCAGCCCCCGCAAAAACGGCAATAGTGAGACCCTGGCCCAGGCAGTGGCCGGCGGCATCCTCCAACATCCCCGGACCACCCTCGAATTTATCCGCTTAAACGACTTGCACATTTCGCCCTGCCAAGGCTGTGGCGGCTGCAATACGACCTCGACCTGCGTCATTGATGACGACATGACACCCCTGTACGAAAAGGTTGACACCTGCGATCAGCTCATCCTGGTCAGCCCCATCTATTTTTACGGCCTTTCGGCCCAGTGCAAGATCTTCATTGATCGCTTTCAGGCTCGCTGGGCACGAAAATATCTGGCCGGTATTCGATTCAGAATGGATGAGCAGCGAAAAGGATATCTCCTCGCAACCGCCGCCACAGAAGGGAAAAAGGTCTTTGACGGAGCCATGCTGACGGCGCGGACCTTTCTTGACGCCATTGATCTGGAACTTGCCGACTCTCTGCTGATCAGGGGAGTTGATCAACGGGGGGCAGTCAAAAAGCGAAGCGAAATTCTGGAACAGGCCACCGCCTTTGGTAAAGAGATTGTCCAAAATGCAAGATAAGGCACGTTTTGAACCGGATATTACCGACAAATAACTGGAGAACACTATGCCCGAGATAAACCTGCGGCAGATGAAAAAAGATCAATCGGGAACCATTTCTGCCATAAAGGTCGGCGGCGAACTCGGCCTCAGAATGCGGGAAATGGGTTTGGTTGCCGGCACTAGAATTACCATCCAGGGTCGGGCTCCTCTCAATGACCCGGTTGCCCTGCGGGTGATGGGAGGAATTCTGACCCTGCGCAACAATGAGGCCGACCATATTACGGTCTTTGTGGAGGACAAGGTTTGATCAACGCGAAAAATATCCCTTGAAAAATAATTGACAGGGCTTAGAGTTTGTTGTACCTAAACACGACTTGCTTTCCACGCTTCTCCCTAAATAGCGTGCTTGAGCATTGTGTTTCCATAAACGTGATGATGAGTGACTTGCAGATTATTTTCTTGTTTTTTTTAAGAAAATAATCTGTGAAAGGCACCTATCCCGTTCATCGGGGGTTAGAACGGTACCAGGAGTCTGAAAGAAAAAATCATCATGTGGAAAGCTCTTTAGTAACTTCTATCAAAGGGAACTGGCCATGAATTTCAGGAAATTTCATCGCAAATGTGCCTGCCTGGCAGATAAGGTCAGAAGCTGTGTGCCGCAACCTCCCTGCCACGGTCACGGTCATGCTCACATTGCCCCCCTTTCCGAATCCTGCCGCTCTGGACGACTGCGGATTTGCAAGATTACCGGAGACCGGAAACTTTGTGCCAGAATGGCATCCCTGGGAGTGTATCCGGGTGAAGAGGCAGAGTTGCTGTGCCCGGAAAATGGCGCCCAGTGCCTGTTAAAACTGCAAGGAACCACCCTCAGCCTGGACAGTCATACTACGAAGAACATCCTGGTCACTGAGATATAAGCTTCCCTTTCCGCCTCAAGCGCGGTTTTTTTTGGCGATTTAAGTTTAGGAATAACTAACTATCCACCAAAAATTTCAATGAGCATTCCATCATGTGGCAATCGTTGACCATCATCATCATTCTTGGCATTTGCCTTTTTTTCATCGGCAAAAAAGTCTACCGACAGTACAAAATCGCCGCCGATCCCCATGCGAAGACCACCTGCGGTGATGGTTGCGGTGGTTGTTCATCGCCAGCATGTCCCCCTGAAGAACAAACAAAAAAGAGATAATCAGCCCATGACCCAGACCATCCACATGGCCCTTGCCGGCAATCCCAATGCCGGGAAAACCACCCTGTTCAATACCCTGACCGGGTCCAGGCAACATGTGGGAAATTATCCGGGGATCACCGTTGACTACAAGGAAGGGTTCTTCACCCATAAGAATCAGGAAATTAACCTCACCGACCTGCCCGGGACATACTCGCTCACCGCCTATTCAGTGGAAGAGGTGGTGACCAGGGATTATCTGGTCAATGAAAAGCCCCAGGTCGTCATCAACATCATTGACGCCTCCAATCTGGAACGGAATCTCTACCTGACCACCCAGTTTCTTGAACTTGGCTGCCCCCTGGTTATCGCCCTCAACATGATTGATGTGGCCAAGGATCGAGGCATTGCCATCAATCCCGAAAAACTGGCGGTACTCCTGGGAGTGCCGGTGGCACCCATAATCGCCCGGAGCGGAAAGGGCACCGATATTCTCATCGACCAGGCCGTCGGTCAGTCGGGCCAGCAATGGCAGCCCCGCGATATCTCCTATGGCGAGGATCTGGATGCGGCAATCATGGACATGATCGCCCTTATCACCGAAGAGAAATTCCTGACCGGCATCTACCCGCCCCGTTTCACCGCCATCAAGTATCTTGAGCATGACGACCAGATGCTCAAGAAAGGACAGCAGGAAAACAGTCTCACCGCCGACATTCTGGAAGAAAAAGTCACCCAGGTTTCCGACCACCTTCTCAAGACCATGGATGCCTACCCGGAGGCGATTATTGCTGACCATCGCTATGGTTTCATCAAATCCATCCTCCGCCAGGGGGTTCAAACCCAGAACTTTGACACCGACCGCCTGTATACCTCGGATAAAATTGACAAGGTGCTGACCAATCGTCTCCTTGGCCCGGTATTTATGTGTCTGGTCCTCTTTGGCCTGTACCAGCTCACCTTCTCCTGGAGTGAAATCCCGGTGTCCTGGCTGGAGTCATTCTTTGGCTGGCTGGGCAGCCAGGCCGAAACCCTCCTGCCCGACGGTCCGGTCAAGTCCATGCTCATTTCCGGGGTGATTCACGGCATGGGCGGTGTGCTGGGTTTTGTCCCCCTGATCATGTTTATGTTTTTAGGAATTGCCATCCTCGAAGACTCGGGCTATCTGGCCCGGGTCGCCTTTATGATGGATCGCATCTTTCGCATCTTCGGCCTGCACGGCTCATCGGTCATGCCCTTTATCATCTCCGGCGGCATCGCCGGCGGATGTGCCGTCCCCGGGGTCATGGCCACGCGCACCCTGCGCTCGCCCAAGGAGCGACTGGCCACCATCCTCACCGTTCCCTTCATGAACTGCGGCGCCAAGGTGCCGGTCATCGCCCTGCTGATTGGTGCTTTTTTCAGTGAAAACAAGGCCATGTATATGTTTCTGTTCACCCTTATCTCCTGGGTGGTTGCCCTGCTGGCCGCAAAATTCCTGCGACTGACCGTCCTCAAGGGCCCGGCCACCCCTTTTGTCATGGAACTGCCACCCTATCGCTTTCCCACCCTGCAGGGACTGGCCATCCATACCTGGGAGAGGACCTGGCAGTACATCAAAAAAGCCGGCACCGTCATCCTTGGCATCTCCATTCTGCTCTGGGCCATGATGAGCTATCCGGAGCTGTCGGCCGCACGCAAAGCAGATTTCGAGCAGCAGCGCCAGCTGATAAGCGTTGCTGTGTCCCCCGCCATCCTTGCCGAAAGTTCTTCTAAGTCGGATGCCGTTTCGGAGGAAGCCCTGACCCTGCGCCAAAAGATTAGCCTTATAAACCGCCAGGAATCAGAACAGGCCCTGCGTCATTCCCTGGCCGGAAAAGTTGGACTGACCCTGGAACCAATCTCCACTCTGGCCGGCTTTGAATGGCGAACCAATATAGCCCTGGTTGGAGGATTTGCGGCGAAAGAGGTCATCATCTCCACTCTCGGAACCGCGTATTCCATGGGGGATGTGAAAGCGGATGCATCCGACTCCCTGGGCCAGAGACTCACCACCGATCCCAACTGGAACAAGGTGGTGGCCGTCTCCGCCCTGATCTTCATCATGTTCTACGCCCCCTGTTTTGTGACGGTGGTCTGCATCGCCAAAGAGGCTGGACACTGGGGCTGGTCCCTGTTCTCCATCTCTTTTAACACCATATTTGCCTTCCTGCTGGCCACAGCCGTTTACCAGATCGGCATCCGCATAGGCTGACCCCTTCGCTTCCTCAGGCTTTCCCGTCCCATGGTTTCTCGAACTGCCTGAGAAGCACCGGCGGCGCACACTCTCTTCCCGCCCCTCCTTCCTTCTTCACCCTTCCATCGTTAAAGCCTATACAGGCCATCTGGTTTATCAGCATTACCAATTTGCTTTTCAGATCACTGACAGGTAGATGTTTCTTGTTTTCTCTTCAGTTGAATACAGCCCTGTATGTATGAAACATGGTCCCTGTCTCCAAGCCACTGACGGGGAATATTGCCCTGTTTTTTCAGTGTTCTATCCACCCAGAAAACATAGCGGCAGGAACTATCTTCGCACGTCTATACCTCAGCATTATTTTTTCGACCTGCACTGATAACTCAATAGACATCTTTTGAGCCATTAAGTTGACTCCTGTGGAATCGGAAAGAGTCCCATTTTACAGCCAATTTTTTTAATGATGGAAAGGAGGAAACCAAAATGAAAAACCTTCCAGAGGCATTTCCAGCCATTTCTGAAACCCAGAATCTCTCTGAATCCGGGGCATCCCGCCGCCTTTTTCTGGCCCAGAGCCTGGCGGGAATTGCGGCTATCGCCATCTCTTCACATGCATCTGCAATGCCAAGTACTTCTCCTCAATGGGGAATGATTATCGACCTTAACCGCTGTACCGGCTGCCAATCTTGCGTCATCGCCTGCAAGGCTCAGAATGACACCGCTCCATTCCAGTTCAATACCAAGATCATAGAGTCCGAAAAACACCATGCTCCCTTATTGGGATCCATCTTCACGCCCATCCAATGCAATCACTGCGAGAATCCCCCCTGCGTAGACTCTTGCTCCAATAAAGCCCTCTTTAAACTTCCTAGCGGGATCGTTGCTACCGACTGGAACCTGTGCACAGGTCTTCTAAGTTGTGTTACGGCCTGTCCCTACGATGCGCTTCATGCAGACAAACGATATGGCAACAGAATTGACAAGTGTGATTTCTGTCAACACCGACTGGAACAGGAACTTCTCCCCGCCTGCGTCACAGCGTGTGGTTCTGGAGCACGCCTGTTTGGCGACATGAACGCAGCAAAGGGTGAATTTGCTGAGTATCTCCAACGCGGTGACCTGGTATCACGAAAGCCGGAACTCAAGCTGACCACCCGTGTTCGTTATATACCTCTGCGAAAT
>JACDZJ010000156.1_pt1 | contig 29808 bp, 26 predicted proteins | sample 7365721 | NCBI WGS metagenome assembly JACDZJ01 (sample SAMN15143480, study PRJNA637477) | pond metagenome | biome: freshwater wetland ecosystem [ENVO:00000243]; feature: pond [ENVO:00000033]; material: pond water [ENVO:00002228]; isolation source: pond water containing pink berries ... | reverse complement strand
TGCAAAGTAACTAATTTTATTTCAATTAATTACAACTTATATAATGTCTATTGTATCTTTGCTCATGGTTATATATTTAGAGTGTGGTAACTTCAAATATACAACTTTGGAGCTAATTTGAAAAGATTGGCTCCTCTTTTTTCAATCTAATCAAAATTCTTTTACCGGACAACAGTGATAAGTTTTATGAAATTAATGTCCAGCTAAACAGTTTTGTAACGCGTATCTAAATACTTGTGACTACTTATAGTATTTTTTGTGTCATATTAGTTAGTAATTTTCGACAAAATCAATGCTCTTTAATATTTGGGGACACCTCAGTATTTACCAATAAATACAAACTTTAAATCACTGCGTTTTAAACAATATTTAACTCAACGAATCTAAATAAGAATAAACTTAAGTTTGAACTTACACTAAAATAATTTTCAAACGATAGTAATTTTTTTGTGAAATTTTTAAAACTCGGTGCGAATCTATGTTAATCAATGGATTGATTATGGTTTTAACTCGTAAATTATGCTTTATAACATGATTTATGAACAATAAAACCACTTGTATTTTTGTTATTTTTGCATGAAAATTCTAACTAAAAAATAACTGAATATGACTTTACAAGAATTAAAATCTGCTTTTGTATCTGCTTATGGCAAAGAAGCTGATGCTGTGTATTTTGCACCAGGACGTGTAAATCTAATTGGAGAACATACCGACTATAATGGTGGTTCTGTTTTTCCTTGTGCTCTGAGTTTTGGGACTTATTTGTTACTTCGCAAAAATGGAGGTAATAGTATTAAATTCCGTTCTTTGAATCAAACCGAAGTAATTGAACTTGGATTTGACAAACTTTCAACTCCACTCAACAAAACCTGGGTTAATTATCCACTCGGAGTTTTTGCACAATTTATCAAACGTGGAATCGAAATTAAAGATGGTTATGATATTCTTATTTGGGGTGATGTTCCTAACGGAGCTGGTTTATCATCTTCAGCTGCATTGGAAGTGGTTACAGCTTATGCATTGAATGATCAACTTGGAACGAATTTCAACCGAACCATTTTGGCTCAAATTGGTCAAAAAGCTGAACATGAGTTTGCATTTGTAAATTGTGGTATCATGGATCAATTCGCATCAGCAAATGGTGCCAAAGATAGTGCCATTCATTTAAACTGCGATACCTTACAATTTGAATTGGTTCCTGTAAAATTGAAAGGTGTAAAAATACTTATTTCAAATACTCATAGTCCTCATAAATTAGATTCAGGAGCTTATAATCAGCGTGTTGCAGAGTGTCAATTAGCAGTAAAACAACTCAACACAGTTCGTCCTATTAAATATTTAGCCGAATTGACAGAAGCTGAATTCAAAAATATTGAGTCAGTAATTACCGATGTTACTGCTCACAAACGTGCCCGTCACGTTGTTGGAGAAGTACAACGCACAAAAGATGCTGTGATAGCATTAAAAGCAGGTGATTTAACATTGTTCGGAAAGTTGATGAACGCCTCACATGTATCATTGCGCGACGATTATGAAGTAACTGGTCCCGAATTGGATTGCATGGCTTCCGAAGCATGGAAAATTGATGGCGTTATCGGTTCACGTATGACAGGTGGAGGTTTTGGTGGATGCACCGTATCACTGGTAAAAGAAGAAGCCATCGATACATTTATCAAAGAAGTAGGCACTGCTTATCAGACCAAGATCGGCATCAAACCGGAGTTCTATATCGCCGAAATTGGTGATGGAGCTTGTAAATTAGCTTAATAAAAATTTGTTGATTGGTAAATTGGTTGGGATAAGATTCTGCAACCTATTTATCAATTTGCAATTGAATAAAACAACTAAAATGAAGACAGCAAAACAATTACAAATAGAATTGGACGGAAAACCAGTTTCACTTTACACACTTTACAATAAAAACGGAATGTCGGTAGATATTACCAACTATGGTGCAAAAATTATCCGACTTCTGGTTCCTGATAAAAACGACAAATTTGAAGATGTTGTACTTGCATTCGATACATTGGAAGAGGTGATGGAAAAAGAAATTTACTACGGAGCAGTTTGCGGACGGTTTGCCAATAGGATAAAAGATGGTAAGTTTAGCATTGATGGCGTAGAATTTTCACTTCCAATAAACAATGGTACCAACTCGTTACACGGTGGTATTCATGGTTTTAACGAAAAGGTATGGACTGTTAAATCAGTTGCAAAGCAAGAATTGGTATTGGAACTTTTATCACCGGATGGTGAAGAAGGGTATCCGGGAAATTTGGCAATTACTTGTAGTTATATTCTTTCTGACGAAAATGAAATTAAAATCCATTACGAAGCAACTACCGACAAAGCAACCGTTATTGGCCTTACTAATCATTCCTATTTTAACCTGAAAGGTGCAGGAAATGGAACTATTAAAGATCATTTTTTACAATTAAATTCCGATTTTTATACCGTGTTGGATGAATCATTTGCTTTAACTGGCGAAATAAGACCTGTGGCAAAATCATCTTTCGATTTCCGTCAACCAACCCTAGTAGGCGATAGAATTGATGATGAAGCATTTGTACCCGGATGGGGAATTGATAATAATTGGTGTTTGCGCAAAGAACAAATAGGCGATTGCACGCTTGCCGGTTATATTTATGAACCAATATGTGGACGTAAAATGGAAGTTTTCACCACACAACCCGGAATTCAAATTTATACCGGAAACTGGATTGAAAATCAAATAGGTAAAGAAAGTAAAACATACGATCGCCAAGATGCTATTTGTCTCGAAACACAAGGTTTCCCCAACTCGCCTAATGTAGCACATTTTCCAAGTTCATTACTTCGTCCCGAAGAAAAATACGACGAATGGTGCGTGTATAAGTTTAGTGTAGAATAGTAGTGATTACAATTTGGTCACATTATTAAAAAAGCCAATCAGGAAGCAATGATGCTGATAGTTGGCTTTTTTTTGAATTATGAGTTATTTTAGTCTGAAAAAGTAACCTTGAAATACAAACTCTGATCAATATACACCTTATATGAATGATATTTATGTATATTTATTCATTACATTAATTTTTTCCAAATATATAATTATTATTCAAAATCTCAAACAACAATGTATTAATCTACATTAAATCATTTAACAATAAACAGTAAAAATATTTTATGTGAAATTCTAATCCTGCAAAAAGTTGTTTTTTGTATATTTATTATGTTCAAAAATGTATATATACTGGAATAAAGAAATATTTCTTTATTCCTTTCATAGTACCGAAAATTGTAGTACTTTTGTAGCGTCAAAAAAATGGCAAAATTTATTTACAATTCCGAGAGGTAATAATAACAGTATAAAATAATTAATTTTAAAAACAAAAATGGCAAATTTAGATTTATCAAAGTATGGAATTACGGGCAATTTCGAAGTTGTACACAATCCATCTTATGAAGTGCTTTTTCAGGCTGAATTAGACCCAAAAAACGAAGGTTTTGAAAAAGGAGTATTAACAACATCGGGTGCAGTTGCAGTCGATACAGGCAAGTTCACCGGTCGTTCACCTAAAGATAAATTCTTTGTAAAAGATGCAGTAACCGATGAGCATCTTTGGTGGGATGGTGTTATTAATCGCCCAACAACTCCTGAAGTTTTCGATCATTGCAAAGACTTAGTTACCAAACAACTTTCTACAGCAAAAAAAATATATGTAGTAGATACTTTCTGTGGTACTAATGAAGATACACGAATGAAGGTTCGGTTCATCATGGAAGTAGCTTGGCAGGCACATTTTGTTACAAATATGTTTATCCGTCCTTCACACTATGAATTAGCTAACTACGGCGAACCTGATTTCGTAACATTGAACGGTTCGAAAACGACTAATCCACAATGGAAAGAACAAGGTTTGAACTCTGAAGTTTTCACTTTATTCAACCTGACAACTAAAATGCAAGTAATTGGTGGAACCTGGTATGGTGGTGAAATGAAAAAGGGAATTTTTGCATTGATGAATTATTATTTACCATTGAAAGGCATGGCTTCGATGCACTGCTCAGCCAACGTAGGTAAAGATGGCGATGTAGCAATTTTCTTCGGACTTTCAGGAACAGGTAAAACAACTTTATCGGCTGATCCAAAACGCTACTTAATTGGTGACGATGAGCACGGATGGGATAACAATGGTGTGTTCAACTACGAAGGTGGTTGTTATGCTAAAGTAATTGATTTGGAACAAGATAAAGAACCCGATATATGGAGAGCTATTCGCAGAGATGCATTATTGGAAAACGTAACTGTGGGTTCTGACGGAATTCCCGATTACTCTACAGCAGCTTCAAAAACAGAAAACACACGGGTATCATATCCCATTTATTTTATCAATAAAATTGTTTCTCCATCGCGTGCAGGACACGCCAGCAAAATTATTTACCTGTCAGCTGATGCATTTGGTGTTTTGCCTCCGGTATCAATTTTGGACGAGAACTCGGCTCAATATCATTTCCTTTCAGGCTTTACTTCAAAATTAGCAGGAACAGAACGCGGTATTACTGAACCGGTTCCTTCATTTTCTCCGGCATTTGGTGAAGCATTCCTTACTTTGCACCCAACAATGTATGCTAAAACACTTATTGGCAAAGCAAAAGAACACAACGCTAAAGTTTACTTGGTAAACACTGGTTGGAATGGAACCGGAAAACGTATTTCGTTGAAAAATACACGCGCAATTATTGACGCTATTATCGATGGTTCAATTGAAAACGTAGAAACAATCAATGTTCCAATTTTGAATTTAGTTGCTCCAAAAAAGTTGAATAATGTAGATGAAGGTATACTTGATCCACGTGACACTTACTCGGATGTATTAGAATGGGAAACAAAAGCAAAATCGCTTGCTTCTAAATACATTAAGAACTTCGTACAATATTGTGATAACGATGCAGCTAAAGCATTAATTCCATCAGGACCACAATTGTAATAAAAACCCTAAATCCGCACCTGATGAATCGGGATAAAATGGGGGGGACTTAAAGACAAAATGAGCAGTTCGATTAATTTCGGACAGCTCATTTTTTTTAAACCCTGAATATTGAAGAAAAATTTATAATTTGTAGTATTTCAGAACTTTACAATTCTATACATGACAGTATTTTGATGAATCAAAGGATGGTTGTGTGAAAAGAAAATGGTACCTTCAACAGGCGAATAAATTTCACTGCGGACTATTCCGGTAAACGGGTCGAGAATTTTTGCCAATAAATCACCTTTTTTTACTTCATCCCTTGCACTATTCATGCTATATAAAATTCCTGCTTGATTTGATTTAACTGTCTCAAGATCAACATCTGACAGAACGAAAGAGTTGAATCCATCATGGATATTTTTCTTAATAATTTTCATGCTATTCAAGAAACGAAGTATGGATAACCAAGCGACTTTTGCGGATTCTTTATTAATCGTATTTGTATCGCCCGAATAAATTGAGAATGCCTGTGTGTCAAATATCTGCCAGTTGTAATTCAATACAGCAGTATCATAAGGTCTTGGTTTTCGAATTAGCACATAAGGTAATCCAAACTTTTTGGCAAGTTTGACATTTTGAAAACCAGTATCCATCATTCTCACATGTGGAATAAACTCGCCTGGCAAATAAAAACTGGCTAACTGAATGCCATACTTAAATCCACATACTTCCTCAAAAAGAGCCGCAGCAATACGTTGAGTAGTTTCTCCCTTGTCGTAACCCGGAAACATCCGATTAATGTCCGTATTATCCATCGCCCAAAATCGTTTGTTGATATTCATCGAAAAATGATTGGCTGAAGGTATTACCAAAATCTCGTGACCTGGTAAAATAAGTCCCTCTTTTTCAAGTTCAATCAGATTTTTTACTACTTGTGAACAGGTAAATTGTTGCTGAATTTCATCTCCACGCATGGCACCAACAATGGCAACTGATTTTTCACCTTCACCAAATCGAAATCCCTGTATTTTAAAATCGTCTCGATAAGGCGACTTCATTTTGAATAATATCTCTTGTTTCATTGACCCATTCATCCTCAAATGAGGAATTAAAGTTACTTTAAATTGACTGTAAATTATTAATTTTGAAATTCTTTTAAAGCTTGTAACTTCAAAAAGAATTTTTTTTATTCATTTCCTGTATCATTATTGATTTTCCCCATTATCAATTTGGGTGTTTTTCGAAAAGATACGAGCAATCAATGAACCTTCGTAAACTACCGGATAGGTGCGCAAAGTGAAAACAACCCCGTCAACAGGTGAAAGCACATTCTGAAGCACCAAACCTTCGAAAGGGTCAACAATCTGACAAAGTAAATCGCCCTTTTTCACGTCCACCGAGTGTGAAACCGAAGGAATAATAATCCCTGAAGCATCAGCATTCATATAGCAAACTTCGCCGGTTGTTGATAATATTGGTTTGCAAATATCTTTTGAAATTGTACCTGTCCACATTTTCTTTTTCTTCATCATATTAAAAATACCATCTACCAACCTATTGCCATAATCGCGGGACATACGCATTCCGATGCCCATTTCCACTACAATAGTAGGAGTTTTAATTACATTTAGCGAGTGAGCCAAGGTAGATTTAAGCACTGTTGCTGCATCGTGAATCCAAATAAAATCAATATTAAGCAAGTTTGCATAAGGAATCAACTTTTTTGACATTTGCACATTAATACGAGCTTGAGGCATTTCACGCAAAAAAATATTGCTGGCATGAATATCAATTACCATATCAGCTCCTCGCAAGTCCTGAATAATTTCGAAAGCAGTATGTTCAATTAGGTGTCCATTGGGGTCACCAGGAAAAATGCGGTTCATGTCTAAGTCAAATGTCGGTATTCCGCGGGTAACAGAATCGACTCCAAGTGGATTGAGTGCCGGATAAACTTCTACTGTTCCATCCAAAAATCTGATATCTTCATTCAGCCTGCGAATCAATTCAAAACAAACGTATTGACCTTCAAGTTCATCACCGTGAGTTCCTGTAACAATACATATTCGTTTTGGACTGTTGCCGTTTTGTATAACTTTTTTCCGAATTAAGAGCTGCTCATCAACTGGAAGTCCTTCGGATATGATAGTTTTAATCATTGCTGAATTTCTTGAACTTTTAAAAATACTTCTAATTTCTGTTGTGCTAAACCAGAAAACACACCTTTGTCCAAGGCACAATCGGAGTAATCGCGCCCATTTGCAATTTTTATATATCCTGTTTCGATACACCGATTATGTGTGGGGTCAAAACCGTACCATACTCCATTTTCGTAATACTCAATCCAGGCATGTGTAAATCCTTCGCCTAACATAAATCCGCTTATATAACGAGCCGGAATACCGTTTTTTCGACACAATGCAATTAACGAATGTGCAAAATCCTGACAAACTCCTTTCCCAATTTCAAGTGCATCTTCGGCAGTAGTTTGGATAGATGTTACACCCGATTCATAAATCAGAAACTTTCGTAATTCGGCTGACAACAAAACAACTTTTTCTAAAGTTGATTTTTCTGGTGGCAGTTTTACACTGTCAAGCAGTTTCTGAATATTATTCATTGGTTGAGTATATTTGGAAGGATAAAGATACAATGGATTTAGTTCTTCTTTTATACAGTAATAGCTTTGTTGTACAATTCCGGTTGCTTCGAATTCAAAATAATTATGAAAATCTCCAATATATCCATCGTATATTAAATTGCCAAAACTATCTCGACCTACAGTAACAGTTCCATTGGGAGAAATGACACATTTTTCTTCTATAATCTTCTGAAAATCAAATACACTTGGGGCACATCTCAATAAGAAATGATGACGATACACATTTTCACTAAAGGTAATTCTAGTCTTGTACCAATATTGTAGTTTTATCATTTTTTATATACTAAGCACAGAACAAACCATTGATAAGTTGTAGTACTTCTGGATTTTTATAATTGTCGAAATTAAGTTGTTTTTTTAACATCAACAATGTCATTTCATTACAAATATAACATTCTTTTTCGATAGAGTCTAACATCCGATTAAATATTTCTTCAACCCTACTAAATGGATAGTCAAAGCGAATATGCAAATCGAGACTTTCGAGGTATTTTCCGAACTTAATGGAATGTCTAATCTGGTTATTTACAATACGTTCATCTATTGAACCCCAAAATGCCAACATATTATCCGTAATACGTTGCAATCCTTCTATTCCACAGTTTTGAACTTCTGGCTTATTCATATAAGCTATGCTTATTTCAATGTAACAAAGCGTTTCTGTCATGATTTCTTCGCGAAGCATCATGGCATTGTCTTTTACTCGTTCAAGCATATTGATGACTGATTCGGGATTTGTGGCATCAAATAAATATCGTTTTGTAAAGTCGTCGGCGGAAGTGTATTTGTTTTTATCAACTCCCATCTTAGTGCAAAAAATGATATAAGCATCTTTATCTTCGTCAATCATCAAATCGAAGTGTTTACGAAGCATGTGTAGTGTTAAATATACACGTTCGGCATAACGACCAAGCCAGTAAAGACGATTTGCTTTTGCCGACGAAACGCCTGAATTTATTTTTCTTGCTGTAGGTGTTTGCATAATTTTATTAGTTACGAGTTACGAGAATTCAGTTACGAGAATTTAATTACAAGTTATATAGGTCAAAGAATTTAGTTATAAGTTTCTCGTAACTTGTAACTAAACCCTCGTAACTATTTTTATTTCTTCATTATCCAGGTATCTTTAAATCCGCCACCTTGCGACGAATTTACAATAAAGGAGGTCGGACTTCGGGTGTAACGAGTTAAGCCACTGTGCCACACTTTTGTTTCGGCTTCGCTAATAACAAAAGCACGTAAATCTGCTTTTCGATAAATTCTGTCTTCGCCATCCATAATTTCCAAATCGATAAAATCAATCACTTCTTGAGCTATCCATCGTCGGGGTTCAGTTTCAATCAGATGTTTGATATTGATCAATTGCTCTTCGTTCATTTCTCTGCCAAACATCACTCCGGAACCTCCGGCTTCGGCTACATCTTTAATCACAAGTGTCTTTAAATTTTCGAGTACATATTTTTTATCTTCTTCAAAATAAGGTAAATAGGTAGGTGCATTTTGCAAAATAGCTTTTTCGCCCAAATAGAACTCTACCATTTTTGGTACAAAATAATAAATACCTTTATCATCTGCAACACCGTTTCCTAGCGCATTCATTATGGCTACATTGCCTTTGGCGTAAGCGCGCATCAAATTAGGAACACCAAGCAAAGAAGTACTCTCAAACGCCAACGGATCGAGGTATTCATCGGAAATTCGACGATAAATCACACCAACCCGTTCTCGTTGATCAAATAGCCCTTTGTAATAAACTGTATCGTTTTCAACAATCAAGTCATCAGCAAAAGCAAGGATAACACCTGCCTTCTCTGCTAAATACGAATGCTCAAAATAGGCTGAATTGTAACGTCCGGGCGTTAGAATTACTTCAAGTCCATTGTCCACATTTACATAATCCATGGCTTTTCGAATCATGGTAGAATAATTCCGGTTATCAAAAACAGCATTTTGCTTGAATGTTTCTGGCGATATTTTACGTGTTACTGTTCGTGCAATCATAGGATAAGAAGCACCTGAAGGAATACGCAGATTATCTTCGAGTACAATCCATTTACCATCCTTTGCCTGAACCAAATCAATACCTGAAATGTGTGAGAAAATCTTTTTCGAAGGTGTAATTCCCTCACATTGTGCCATATACCCGCTCGACGAATAAATAAATTCTTCGGGGATAATACCACTTTTCACTATACGTTTCTCGTTGTAAATATCCTCCAGAAACAGGTTCAATGCATTAACCCGTTGAATAAGTCCTGCTTCTATTTCAATCCAATCTTTATGACTGATTACACGCGGAATTGGGTCGAAGGGGAAAAGTTGTTCGAGAAAATTTCCACCTTTATAAATTCCGAAACGAACACCAAATCGTTCCATCCATTTGTTTACGGTGTCTCTTTGTTTTACTAATGAATACATATACTATTTTTTTTTCATTATAATCGTTTTGATACGATATACACTGTTTATGCATTATTATGTATAATAAATGAATATTACACATATCATATTGCTGCAAATATACTATTTTTTATGTTATTATAACATTATATGGAATATATTTATTGCATTTTTTACCAAAATATTATAAATGAGTGATATTTTGCTGATAATAAAATTGAACTGATGATAATATTTTAAAATTTTGTATTAATTTTGTGTGCATTATTCTAAATTTAAACAATTTAAATCAATCCAATTTAAAATAAATATACAAAAAACAACCTCAAATAATTTGCTGATATTCTGTTTAATATTTCTGCTTCGATAAATGCCAATTGGAGCGAAGCTGTAACTTATAATTTTGGAATAAACTGCACACATAGCAAAAATACCAAACGGTATTTTTTTTTGAAAGCTTTCAACATGTAAACGAAGAAATTGTAACAATGTAAACTTTATACAAAAAATTATGTGGTACTATGTGAAAACTATGGTTGATATGTGTCCAAAAAACAACATAATACTTTTACCATTATATAGAAAATATAATATCACTGAAATTGGATTGCAAAAAAATTTTTTCCGAACAACTCATTATTTTTTGTAATTTTGCAAACTAAATAAAGCATAAAAATGAAAGCATAATTATGGCAAATCAATTCGGAAAAACTTGGTGGGGCGAACATTGGTTACGCTCGTTAGAAAACGTAGATTACGACAACCGCTTACCTAGGGGAGCATCTTACGCTCGCAACGGCTATGTGAAAGAGGTGAAAATCAAAGAAAACATGATGAATGCAAAAGTTGCGGGTAGTCGCCCAACACCATACAAAGTTAACCTGATTGTGCCACCATTTTTCGAAGAACAAGTTGAACTATTGATGGACGGAATTATCAAACGTCCCGCATTGATCTCTAAATTATTGAACCGCGAACTTGACCCTGAAATACTGACTATTGCCGAAGAAGTAGGGCTAAAAGTTTTTCCATGCCAATGGACCGATTTCAAAATGCAATGCTCGTGTCCCGACTGGGCTGTGCCTTGCAAACATTTAGCCGCGGTAATTTACATGGTAAGTCGAGAAATTGATAACAATCCTTTCCTTGTTTTCGAAATTCACAAAGTAAATTTGCTTGAAGAATTAAAAAAACGAGGAATTTTTATTGCCGACCAAAAGAAAACCGAGATTCCGTTGCTGTCTAATTTACTGAATGTAAGCAAAATAATTGATGCTGATTTTGATATCGAAAAAGTTTACACTCGAATAGATTTTTCTCAAATTCAAAACCTGTCAGAAGCATTAGTCCAAATACTGCCCGATTCGCCACCGTTTTATCCTGGAGCAAATTTCCGTGAAAAATATACAGTCCAATTTCTTCGAAATGCCCGAGAAACAAAACGCATTTTAGCTAAGAAATTAGATTTTGACTCTATTTTTCCATTACCTGCAAAATCGCCTGAGATAAATCACCATACAACTATCTCATTAGCAATTGATAGCAATAATAAAATGAAATTTAGTGGCGAAAATCACAACTTGAAAAGTTTGGAGCAACTGATTCCTGCAGTTTTCAGGATCAACCCCGACAGATTGCTCGATTATCAACCTTCAGTAGCTGCTTTTCATAAAGTATTATTTGCTTCTATCCATCTATTGGCAAACGGAATGGTGATTCCACAAATTGTTCAACTTGATAATAAGGAGTTTATCATTCGTTGGCTGCCGGCTTTAATTGATAATAAAGTTCGAATACTGACCGACAAACTTGCCAGTATACTACCTCCAGATTTATTATTGGTATCAAAAATTGTTCGGAAAATAGAACAACAATTACCAATTGAAAATCAAACTGTTGAGTTGCTTTCTCTGGTTATTTCCAGGTTTGTAGCTCATCTTTCAAAACCTGCTTATGGCGATTTGTACGAAGAATTATTTTTCAAAAACAAAGCCTGTTCTTTTAATGGAGTTGGCGAAAATGCCATTGGTGGCGGTATTAAAGTCTGGCTCGACCGCTACCACCTGACTACCGAAACCTTCAAACCAATAATTGCCATTACCGAACTTGAAAACGAACAGTTTGATGTACAAATAAGCATTGAAAATACTTCTGAAGTGGAAATGTTACCTATTTCGTTATTCAAAATTTTGAAAGAAAAACAATACGAAAAGCAACGTTACAAAATTTTACAAACACTTTCGTTACTGTCGCCTTTTATTCGTGGATTAGACAACCACATCAACCTTGGCGCTAATCAACCAATTATTTACGATACCAAGGAATTTGCACCTTTTTTAATGGAAATTCTTCCTGCAATTCGGTTATTGGATATTAAAATTATGCTGCCAAAAGCCTTACAAGAACTATTAAAACCCAAAGCATCAGTAAAACTTAGAAAAAATGAGGATACACAAGGATTTATTCGGTTGGAACAGTTGCTTTCTTTCGACTGGCAAGTAGCTATCGGCGATACAATTATTTCGCCTCAAGAATTTGAAAAAATGATGAAAAATGCATCACGTCTTTTTAAATTTAAAGAAAATTATATCTATGTAAGCGATGCCGATATTGAAAAATTGCATAAATTTTTTACCGACGATAAACCGCTAAACTCCTATCAATTACTTCAATCGGCATTGTCGGAAGAATACGAAGGGGCACCCATTTTGATGACAAACGAAGTGCAAGATTTAATCCGAGAACTTACTTCCAGTGAAGATATTCCGCTTCCCGAAGGTTTAAACGCTCAACTTCGTCCTTACCAACATCGTGGATATTCGTGGATGTACCGCAATAGCCGTATAGGTTTCGGAAGCATTTTGGCAGACGATATGGGACTAGGAAAAACCCTACAAGTGATTTCTATCTTGTTGAAATTTAAAGAAGAAAAAGCTATCGGCAATAAAAACAAAGCCTTGATAATTGTTCCGACCGGATTATTAACCAATTGGCAAGCCGAAATTCAGAAGTTTGCTCCTACAATTTCGTCGCATATTTTTCATGGTTCAAGTCGCGATTACAAACTTTTTGATGCCGATGTAATGCTCACTACCTATGGTGTTCTGCGAAGCGACACCGAATTACTGAAAAAGCAAAAATGGCAGGTAATGATTATAGACGAAGCGCAAAATATCAAAAATCACGATACAGCACAGGCAAAAGCAATAAAAAGTATTCCCGCAAATATTCGAATTGCCATGAGTGGTACACCCGTAGAAAACCGACTCACAGAGTTTTGGTCTATCATGGATTTTGCCAACAAAGGATATTTGGGGACTGTAAAATCGTTTAAAACCGATTATGCCGAACCAATTCAAGTATTTAATGATGAGCAAATTGTAGCAAAATTCCGTAAAATTACTTCGCCTTTTATGATGCGACGCATGAAGTCCGACAAAAGTATTATTTCCGATTTGCCCGACAAAGTGGAACAAAACCAATTTGCACTACTTAGCAAGCAACAGGCTGCACTTTACGAAAAAACCATGCTAGTGGCAATGGAAGAAATTGAAGGATTTGCTGATGATAAATCGTTGTTTAAAAGACAAGGATTGGTATTGCAAATGATTCTGGCACTGAAACAAATATGCAATCACCCAACTAATTTTCTGAAAAACGGAAAATATGACCCATTGCTTTCAGGTAAAACGGAATTGCTTTTCGAACTGCTCGATAGTATTGTAGAAAGTGGTGAAAAAGTACTGATATTCACACAATTCCGCGAAATGGGCGATTTGTTGGAGCGTTTTATTACAGAGCGTTTCGGCGAACGACCCATGTTCTATCATGGCGGAAGCAGTGTGAATCAACGAAATGATATGGTGGAAAGATTCCAACATAACCGTGCCGACAAAATTTTCATTCTCTCGCTCAAAGCAGCCGGAACAGGTCTAAATCTTACTGCTGCCTCACATGTGATTCATTACGACCTATGGTGGAATCCCGCGGTGGAGAATCAAGCTACCGACCGTGCTTACCGAATCGGACAAAAGAAAAACGTGATGGTTCACCGAATAATTACAAAAAATACCTTTGAAGAGCGTATTGACGAAATGATTCAAAATAAAAAACATCTTGCCAATATGACTGTGGCTACCGGCGAAAACTGGATTGGGAAATTGAGTAATAAAGAATTAAGAGAGATATTTGGATAACAATACATTCCAACATTTCACAATCTGTTGGATTCTAAAAAAAATGAGTTATTCTAAGGTTGTATAGCTCATCTTTTTTTCAATAAATAGTTATAGCTCTAACGTACAATATTATATTTTTAGTTATTGCTATAACGATTATGTAACTTTTAATGCCTGTATATCAATAATATAATCAATACATAAAACCAAATAACCAAAGTGGTATTTTATTGCCCCAGCCTATTTCTAAGTTATCGGCTGCCACAAAACTATTTTCAATATCCTTAATCTGGTCGAATGATTTGTTTTTACCACCAATTTCAAACGTATATTTTTCATCTACCAGAAAATCACCTTTTTTAGCAGCACTTATCTTGTGTCCTACTATCAACTGATTTACAAAAAAAGTTTCACGCATATTCCCTTCATCAACCCTATCGGAAGTCAACGTATATTGCAAATTAGTATTGTTCAGAAATATTTTATCCGGCTTGGTAAGCAGACTCATACCTTTGTTGGGAGGCAAAAGCATATTAATCAATTCTGCCTTATCCAAATACGAAAGATATTTTAGTGTTGACGCACGATTCAAATTCATTTCATGGCTAAGTCGTTCTATATTTGGCGTATATGGAACAAGCGAAGCAAGTATCATAAGTAATTTCTTGATACTGTACACGCCGTTATAATCAATTTTTTCGACAGAAGTTATGTCAGTTTCAATTACCACATTGACCACATTCATCAACTTCATATAATAATTTTTAAGACCTTCGCGGTAAAAAGGATAATAGCCATGTTCCAAATATGTTTTGAAAAGTGGCAGTATTTTTACTTTTGACGTAATATCAGAGGCAAAATTGCTGTGGTTTTTTAGCATTTCTTCCAATGAAATAGCTGGAATATTCATCACATTTTCCAATGCCAAAAACTCCCTGAACGAAAGCCCGTGCAATTCAAACTTCACAGCTCGGCGACTTAAGTCGACATCCGATTTATAGATTTCCAAAATAGACGAGCCTATAAACACAATGTGCAATTCAGGAAAATTGTCATAAATTGTTTTTAACTCATTAGCCCAATTGGGGTAACGGTGTATTTCGTCAATAAAAATATGTGTACCACCATAAGCACAAAAGTGGTCACAGAGCTCAGTCAGTGTGTTTTTAGAGAACCACAAATTATCCAGACTCACATAAAGTGCCTTGCTTTTATCCGGAAATGTTTCCTTGATGTGCAATAGCAGCAAAGTAGTTTTTCCGGCACCCCGTGTACCTACAATCCCAATCAATCGTTCGTTCCAATCAATTTCGGAATGTAAGTAACGAAGCAATGTATTCTTCTCTGTCTCTATCCGTTTGCGATAATATTTATAAAGTGTTTCCATAGTGTTGATTATTAAACACTACAAAAGTAATAATAGTTATTGCAATAACCAAATATATTAATAAATAGTTATTGCAATAACGATATATCGCCAATGAAAGAATTCATTAAGTGGAAAGAAAAATACCAATTAACAAGTCAGAGGGGCGATTATTGACAGAAATTTTGGAATTAATAAGGGGTATAAGGAATTAAAAAATGCTATTTACCGGATTTTCGTCTGTTATCTTCTCTGCAAAGCATTTGACAATTATCGGCACTTGTTTTTCCGCCTTCGTGCCAAGGAGTTGCATGGTCGGCTTCCATTTCGTTTAGTTCAAACTTCAATCCGCATTTTAAGCAAATTCCTTGTTGTCGCTCATAAGCTTCACGCTTTTGATTGTCGCTAAACGATCTGATATTTAGATATTTTTCTTTGCCTGTCAATATATATTCGTATATACCTTTTTTGTTCGTAATATCTTCGTCAAGCATCAATTTTGTGATTTCTTCTTCCAATTTTTGTGAGTCAAACTTTTGATTTTTAAACTCGTTGAACAAAAAACCCCATTGAATGCCTTTCATTTCTTTGCGATACTTGGGGAATGTGGCTTTTACCCAATTAATTACACTTTGAAAGTAAAGCCAAAGCTCATTAGCATTTGGTTCATGCTGATTTTTCGACATATATTCCTTAACGTTTCCCGACGAAATCCAATTAATGCCAGTTTCTAAATATTCTTGGCGGATAGCTGAACCGCTTAAATATTCGTCACCAATTTTTGGGCGACTGTTTTTGGAGAAATACCTTTTGGCATCCGACACCCACGAACCCGAATACACCGCATTTCGCAATTCTTGTTTGGTGAGTTCTGCTCCTGCAATGTTAATGGTTTCGAACCATTCTAATTTTTCGCTTGGTGCACCTGTGCAGAAGTAAACCATTAGCTTATAATCGTCCAAAATCTTCTTTTGCTTGTCCGATTGCAGATTATGAAAAGCCAATCCGTTTAACGAAAAATCGCCATTTACATATTGGCAAATAGAAATGGTACGCTGCTGACCGTCAATTACTTCGAAACCACCATCATCGCGCACAGCCCAATACATTACGTTTAATGGAAACTCTTTGGTCAAGGTTTCGATAACAGCATTACGTTGTTTATCGCCATACACAAACTCACGCTGATAAGGCGGACGAATATCCAACTTTCCACCATAACCAACTACGCCATTTTCGTTGTTGTCCTTGTAGCCTTCTGTCAACTCTCTAACTGTAATTTCTTTGAGTTCGATTTTCATAATCTTTTGTTTTTGATAATTATACGGGCGTAAATTTCCTTTTCATTTATACGGAAACGACTTACTTTACCAGTTAATTCTTCTACTAAAACTCTGTCAATTCCTAAAATTTCAAATTGATCTGGATTATATTTATCTAAAAATGTTATTGGTACACCCATTGACCCTGCATAATCGACAGGAATTTCTTTTGTCACATCTACGTTGATAGCATCGTAATTATCGTAAGTAGGATAAGCGTCAGGGTTATAATTTTTATAAAGTATAATATCTTCGTGTCTTTTATTCATATCTAAGTTAGTTAACCACAAACAATTGTTTGTAGAAACAATTCTATTTCCAGATTCATCAATTCGTGCCTCAGTACCATATAATTCGTAATGCTTTGGAACAATAAAACCTGAAATGCCTCTACCCATATTTACACCTAACCATGCTTTATTTTCTTTGATTAATTTGAATATTTCTTTGTAAGTAATCGCATTGATATTTCCTATAATTAGAAACTTTTTATTGTAATCTATTAATTGAGCAACATATTCACGGAATAATGAAAATGGAGGGTTGGTAACCACAATGTCGGCTTGTTTCAATAGTTCGATGCTCTCTGGGTTGCGAAAATCACCATCGTTTTTTAGATATTGAATGCCTATTTCTTGTGGGTCGGGCACTTTGTTTCCGTTTTTGTCGCCTGTGTATTCAAGGTAGATGGCTCGCTCGGATTTTTGCTCGCTGAATAAGTCCATATCCTGACTTTTGTAACAAGTGGTAATCAGTTTTTTAAGTCCTAAATACTCAAAATTATAGGAAAAATAATGGAAAAAATTGCTTATACGTGGGTCGTCGCAGTTGCAAAACACCACTTTGTCTTTGAAATGTTCTTTGTAATGCCTTAATTCTCTTTCAATATCAGTAAGTTGGGTGTAAAACTCATCTTTCTTTGCTGTGTTCGCTTTGTGTAGGTTTTCATTTTGCGCTTTTCTTGCCATGTTGTAGTTCGGATTTTATTCTGAACTACCGAACCTGTAAGACTTTTAACCACAAAAAAAGCGTGGACAAAATTCTTATCCACGCTCGAGGCCCTAGGAAGCCCACAAAGAAGAATAAGTCAAAAGTCCACGCCGGTTGGCATGAACATTTTGCTTATTGACTCTTCTTTGTTTCGCTTATTGAAATTTCCTAGGTTTCGAGCGTGCGAACAATAGCAGAATGCTATTTTAATATGTTGAAAATTGTTTTATTCGATAGTTTATTTGTTTAAATGTTTATTTTGTTTCCTTTTTTAATTTTTTCGGATTCATTCTATTGTCGAATATTGTAACGATATAGATTTTTTTTGAATCAAATTTATAATACAAAGTTGTCTGTTTGGTTACAACACAACGATAAAGATCTATTTTTATTTCCGACTTTTCAAAACTAAGAGGATAATTCTGAATCTGCTGAATCGAATTATCTAATTTCTGAATGAAATTTTGTTTTACTCTATCTGACCATTTAACTTCGAGATAATTAAGTAAATTTTCAAGTTTTAAGGCTGCGGTTCTTGAAAGTACTATTTCTCTCATTTCCGATGCTTTTTCATTACACTTTGATACTCAACCGTATCTTCGCTAACTATTTCGGATAATCCTTTCTCAATATCGGCTTTTTGTTCATAAGTAAGATCGTCCCAGTAATCTGCATGTTTTGCTTGCACAAATATTGACTTTACCGATTCGAGTATAGTAGGATTGTCGGTTTCGAGTATCAATTTTGCTAAACTTTTTTTTTGTGCTTGAATATTCATATACTTGAAATTTTAAATTCACTTTACAATAGTTTAAACTTGGTATCACTAACAATAGCTAGCATGCTATTTTAAAAATGTTGAGAATTGTTTTATTTTATAGTTGTCTTGTTTTTATTTAATTTCTATTCCTGTTCTTTGTATCTCATAAGCAAAAGGATTTGAATCAATAAAATCCTTTTCACTGATAGGATGTGGTTCAATTCGTAAATCAACTTTTCTTCTTATTCTCATCAATTGCATTTGAGTCTCAAAAAAGTCGGTCATATTGCCCAATACAATGGCAATATCAATATCACTTTCTTCCCGTTCATTGCCTTTTGCATACGAACCAAAAAGAAATGCCTTTTTCACCTTCAAATTTGCAGGAATCAGGTTTGCAAATCGTTCGGCTGTTTCTATAATTGATTGATTAACCATAATCGTAATGTTTCAATATTTTTTATCCAATCTGTCGTAAATTCTAACGTACAACGATTTCTAAATTCTTGTTTATAATTATCGTAGCGGGTATTCAAATTGAATGTTGAGATTTCGTCAAACCATTCTTCTTGTTCTTCGGTAAGAACGAGTCCTGTCTTTTGTGTTAAACGCAATAAATCATGTGTGAAAAGTGGGTGTTTCTTATGTTTTTTCACATAATGTGCTTTGAGCAGTTTCTCAATAACCAAATGACCCAGAAACAATGCCCAATTATAATCTTTGGACTGCATCAAATGTTGCATAGTTTCATAATTTTGGTTGGATGATTCCTTCCAAAACTGAACAATTTTCTCCGAATTGTCAATTTTTTCGTTCATAATAAAAATATGCTGTTAGTTAAATTTCTCAGGTTTCGGCATTACGAACAATAGCAGAATGTTATTTAAATATTATGTTGAAAATTTTTAATGTCTATATTTTTTATTTTGTTTTTGCAAAGATAAATTTTATTTATGTGGTGGGCAATAGCCCAATAAATTAACTTAAAGTCTACTGTAAATTCCTTGTTAACTTCAATATATGCAGGTTATCAGTATTTATAATTTCCATCGAACAGGTTTAAAAAACGATAGGTAAGTAATTGGCAAAATATAATGTACCATTTAAAAAGATTTTTTTGAACGCAAAGATGCAAAGACACAAAGTCGCAACGAATATAAATTATTGTAAATCAAGTATTTTTTAGCGTCTTTGCGACTCCCGCCTTGCGGGACAAGTTTAGCGACTTAGCGTTCAAAATACGACATTATATTAGCACACTTACTTATTACTTCTTCCCTTTTTCAAAGCACTTGTCAAAAAACAAAAGCTGATATTGAATGGAATTTGTCCAATACTCCCAGTTATGTGCTCCGGGGCGTACAATAAAATCATGATCGATATTCAAAACCATTAATCGTCGGTGCAATGCGGCATTAATCTGATAGAAAAAATCGGAAACGCCACAATCGATAATTACATTTAATTCATTGTTTTTCAGCGTTTCAACCATATTTATAACCGAACGATTGTCCCATTCTTCGGGATGAGATTCGTAAGTACCAAGTCTTTTTGCCAAATCATATTTTTTGGTCGAAAACCGCAAATCGACTCCACCACTCATACTTCCTGCCTGAGCAAACAAATTTTTATTCCTAATGGCTAAATACAAAGCGCCATGTCCACCCATACTCAAACCGGTAATGGCACGTGCAGAACGATCGTGTATTGTAGAATAATGTCCATCCACCCACGAAAGTAAATCTTTTGTAATGTATGTTTCGTACTGAGATGTTGAATCGATTGGACTGTCGAAATACCAACTGCTGTAACCACCATCGGGACAAACCAAAATTAATTGATGTTCGGTAGCTAAAACTTTAATAGATGGAACGGTTTTAATCCATTTTGCATAATTATCGCTGTAACCATGAAGTAAATACACCACCGGATAATGTTTCTTAACTGTATAATTTTCTGGTAAAATAACTACGCTTTTCACCTCTTTGTGCATTTTAGGAGAAAAAACAGAAATAGTATCTACCTGATTTTTTGAAAAAGTGAACTGACAAATTAAAATGGCAAGTAGTAGAAAATGAAAACGTTTCATAAAAAATTGTTTTATTATATGACTTATTATCTGATGGTTATAATAAATAAAAGTTTTCGCTGTAATGAATCACTTCGCGAATTACAAAAGTAGTGATATAATTTTGAAAACAGAAATACCTATAACCCTTTCGAAACACAAGCTTGTACTGTAACGGAAAAAATTATACCTTTGCCATAAAAATACAATTTTCTAATAATTATTGCATATTCATAAATCAAAAATACAATCTCTTATGTTTAAATCAAATCAGTATTTCGATGGGAAAGTAGTTTCCATAGGATTGGAATCGGTAGAGGGAAGAGCCACAGTAGGCGTTATGTAAGCAGGCGAATATGAATTTGGAACAGGATCGATAGAAATAATGACAGTTATTTCGGGACAACTTACAATTCAACAACCTGGCGAAAAGGATTGGAAAACATATAAAAAATTTGAAAGTTTTGTAGTAGATAAGGATGTGAAATTCAAAGTGAAATGCACGGAAGATACACCTTATATGTGTTTGTATAAGTAATAATGGTTATTCGTCAAAAAGCTTGTCCCAAAATGGAACAAGCGTTTTTTTTATTTTCTTACTACCAACTTCTTACTTCAAACTACCAACTATCTAAATCCAATAATCTCACGAACTTCCTGAATGCATTTTGCTGCGCTTTCCTGAGCTTTCTCCTTGCCCATGCGTGCAACCTTCGAAAGATAAGCTTCGTCGCTTGAGATGGCAATAATCCGTTCCCTGAAAGGTGCTGTGAACAGAATCATATCCTCGGCTAATTGTTTTTTCATATCTCCATAGCGAATTTGACAGGAATTGTACTGCTCTTCAAAAAAACTGAGAGTTTCATTGGTAGAAACCACTTTCATTAACTGAAATATATTCTGAATTGGTTCCGATTTGGGTTGATTGGGTACTGTTGGTCCGGCATCAGTTACAGCTTTCATCACTTTTTTACGGATGGCTTCAGGTTCATCGGCTAAATAAATTGCATTTCCTTCGCCTTCCGATTTTCCCATCTTTCCGCTACCATTCAGTCCGGGAATTTTTATTAATTCCTGACCAAAATTAAATGCTTTTGGTTCGGGAAAATAGTCGACATTATACATTCTGTTAAAGCGATTTCCAAACGTTCGTGTAATTTCCAAATGTTGTTCCTGGTCTTTGCCAACAGGCACTTTTGTGGCATGGTGTATCAAAATATCGGCTGCCATTAGTGTTGGATATGTCAACAATCCGGCATTTACGTTTTGCGGCTGCTGACGAATTTTATCTTTAAACGAAGTACAACGCTCCAATTCTCCAATATAAGCATTCATATTCAGATAAAGGTACAATTCAGCCACTTCGGGCACATCACTTTGAACATAAATTGTTGCTTTTTCGGGGTCAATTCCTGCAGCTAAATATTCGACCAAAATCTGACGAACATTGCCATACAAGTCTATTGGTGTTGGGTGTGTTGTAAGTGAATGATAATCGGCAATAAAAAAAAAGCAATTTTGCTCATTTTGCATATTGATAAAATTGCGTAAGGCACCAAAATAATTTCCCAAATGAAGGCTTCCTGTAGGACGAATACCACTAACTACTGTTTCCATAAATATAATGAAGCCCTCTAAATCCCCCAAGAGGGACTTCAAGAACTAATTCTTTTTTAATTTAAGATAATAATACCATTTATATGTCCCCCTTGTGTGATTTACGGGGCTTGATTAGGGGTAGTTTTTATTCTATCGGAATACTCCGTCTAATCTTTTGATCTAAAGATGTTAGCGTTTCTGTTGTTGCTACGCCTGGTATTTCCTGAATGCGGGTATTGAGTAATTCCATAAGGTGCTCTTCATTCTTTGCAAATAGCTTAATCAGAATAGTATAATTACCCAAAGTATATTGCGATTCTACAATTTCAGGAATTTTCTCTAATTCTAATACTACTTCTTTGTACATTGAACCACGTTCAAGTGTTATTCCAATGTAAACACACATTTGAAATCCTAACATTTTTGGATTAACCGTGTAGCCCGAACCGGTAATAACATCAATATCTATCAATCGCTGAACACGTTGGTGAATGGCAGCACGAGAAACACCACATTCTTCGGCAACATCTTTGAAAGGCATCCTGGCATTTTTGGTAATAATTTGCAAAATTTTTCGGTCTAATTGATCAACTTTTTCCATGGCTGTAGTGTGTAAATAAAATTAAAAAAAACAAATGCTCAAAAATAAAAAAAAATAGAATTTAAAATTGTAAATTATAAGTTATTTGAAATTAACTTAACTATTTCTTTAAAATCTATCCCGTATCTGAAGAAAAAAATAGTAGCATTTGGGTAGCAAAAGTATATAAAATAAATGAAAAATAATGATATTAGCGAAATAAACTTGAAGAAAATGAATAAATGATATAAATATTGCTATTAATACTATCGTTTTGATATAAAAAAGCCAAAGTAAATGTTACTTCGGCTTTTTTGTGATTCAATAAGAAAACTATCGTCCATGTTGTTGCATTTGCTCTACACTCATTTTTGGAGCAGGAACAGATTTCTCTATTGAAAGCAATTCAACTTCAAAAATCAACATTGAAAATGGTTGAATTTTACCTTGAGCAGCTCCGCCATAAGCCAGTTGTTGAGGTATATACAATTTGAATTTAGAACCTACTGGCATTAATTTTAATGCTTCAGTCCATCCTTTTATTACTTGATTCACAGGAAAAACAACTGGATCTTTACGTTCAACAGAACTGTCGAAAACAGTTCCATCCATCAATGTTCCATGATAATTAACTTTCACTTTGCTTGTATCAGATGGAAGTAAACCGGTACCTTTTTTTATAATTTCATATTGTAATCCACTGGAAGTTGTAATAACTCCAGGTTTTTTTGCATTTTCGGTTAAGAACTTTTCACCTGCAATTTTATTAGGACCAAATTGAGATTCCATTTTTCTTGCCTGAAGTGCTTGCATAGTTTTTTGCAAATATTCCTGAGCATCTTGTGGAGCCATTTGAATTTTTGAACCTTTCAAACCATTCACTAAGCCTTGTTTGATTAATTTGATATCAACTTTTAAACTTGAATCTCCCATTAATCCTGATTTTGTTTGTTCTTTTAAAGATGAACCGATTTTAGTTCCTAAGTCAGCTAATTCGGCATTTTCTTTTATCACTTCTCCTTTCATTCCCTCTTTCATTCCGTCAAGTAAAGATGCAATTTTTTGGTTGGCAGAATCACCTTTAATATAATAGTCCTTAATACCTGCACCATTAGCCAATCCTAAAGCATAGTTTAAACTGTCAATTTGGGTCTTTAATGTCGGTAATTTTGCTTTGTTTTTATCGCACGATGTAAATGTAAATGCAGCCACAATAGCTACCGCGATGAATATATTCAGTTTTTTCATTTTTCTGTATATTTTAAATTTGTTGTTAATTATTTAGCTTGTTGTGGTTCTTCCTGTGGAGCAGATTGTTGCGGTGATTCTTGCGGTGTAGACATTTGAGGTTGTGACCCCATTTTCTTTGTTTGAATTTCCATCATAGTTTTTTGAATGTACTCTTGTGCTACTTTTGCTGACATTCCTTCTTCAAAACCATTTAATGCATTCACAAGTCCTTGTTTTACCAATTCGTTATTAAAAGCAAGTGTAGAGTCACCCATCAAACCTTTGGCTTTTTGCTGTTTAAATGAATTTCCAATTTGAACTCCCAATTTGTACATTTCACCTTTGCTTACATCTTGTTTGTAAGCTTGATCCAATGCCTTCATCAATGCAATGATAGGTTTGCTAGACGAATCGGTTTTCATGTAATAGTTTTTTATACCATCACCATTGGCTAAACCAAGTGCATAGTTTAAACTGTCGTTTTGTGTTTTTAAAGTTGCAGTTTGTGCTTCGTACTTGTTGCACGAAGTAAGCAAGAAAATGGCAACCATGGCTACCAACGATAAAATACTTTGTTTTTTCATTTTGATTTATATTTTATAAATTTTGTTGTTTAAATAATTTATTTTTTCTTAATTGGAGCTTTTGTAGATTTTACTCCGGTATTCGATTTTGGTTGTTTAACTGCTTTAACTTCAGTAGCAGGTTTTACAACACTTAAAATTGGTGTTTGTATCACTGGTTTGATATCGAACAATTCAACTTCGAAAATCAATGTTGCAAAACCCGGAATTGCACCATTTCCAGCTCCTTTTTCTCCATAGGCAAGGTTATAAGGAACAAAAAATTTGTATTTAGAACCAAGTGACATTAGTTGCACGCCCTCTGTCCAACCAGGTATTACTTGATTTAAAGGGAAAGTGATTGGTTCACCACGATCAACTGAACTATCGAACTTAGTTCCATCTATCAAAGTACCTACATAATGCACTTTTACCGAATCGGTTGCTTGTGGTTTTGTACCTTCTGTAGCTTTCAAAACCTGATATTGTAAACCACTGGCTGTAGTTTGAACACCCTCTTTTGTTTTGTTAGCTTCTAAAAATTTAGCACCATCGGCTTTTTTTACTTCATTATCTTTAGATACTGCTTGCGAAATGAAATTTTTGAAATATTCATTTGCAAATGCAACAGTCATTAAGGCAGAATCACCCTTCATGGCGGTTGTAAATCCCTTTATTATTAAATCGATATTAGATTTACCACCTGGAATAGCTATGATGTTTTTGGCAAAATCAGTTCCAACATTTATTCCCAATGCGTAACTCATAGAGTCAACACCATTAGAAAAAACTGACACTGGAACTTGTACTGTAACTTCATTTGGTTTTATTTTTTTTGCTTCAACTGAAACAAAAACAAGGCTTAATGCTGTGAAAATAATAATCGTTTTTTTCATTTTTTTACTTTTGAGTTTTATATATTTTACTATGTTTATATTTTTCTAATTACTTACTACTTTCTGCTATACTATATCTAACAATTCAACTTCAAAAATGAGCGTTGCATGAGGAGCAATAGCTTTTCCGGCTCCTTGTGCACCATAAGCCAAATTGGAAGGAATAAATAATTTCCATTTTGAACCAACCGGCATTAATTGGAGAGCTTCGACCCAACCACTGATTACTTGAGTTACACCAAATGTAGCAGGTTCGCCACGACGAACAGAACTATCAAAAACGTTTCCATCAATAGTTGTTCCATGATAATGTACCTTTACTGAATCCTTTGCAGTAGGAATTGCTCCTGTTCCTGCTGTCATTATTTCATATTGTAATCCACTTGCCAAAGTAACTACTTTACTACGTGTTGCATTGGTTTCTAAAAATGTTTTTCCTTCGCCTTGTCCTTTTTCGCTCATTTTTTTTTGTAATGTTTCAAAAAACACATTTAATTCACTTTGAGCTTCATCATAGCTCATTTCTGGTTTGTTTTTTTCAAGTATATCTTGTATTCCTTTCGAAATTTGCATGTAATCAAGGGTTTTAACACCACTTTCCAACAGATTATTTCCTAAACTTAATCCCAATGCGTAACTTACTTTTTTCATTTCTGACAATTTAAAAACAACTTCTGCTCCTTATATTGGAACTAAGTTAGTTTTATTTATTTAAGATTTATTTTATTTTGGAATATTCAAACTCCTGATTTATATGCGATTTGAATTAGTCCGCAGTCAAAAATCCCCTTTTGGGGTTTGGGGTAAAAAAAACGCTGCAAAGATAGTGATTTGTTGGATAATAGCATGTTAATAATTCAAAATTATCGAGATGAAACAACAATAGGGAGCTTAACTTGTTTTCTATCTCCGTTATTTGGATTAAACATCTCAAAATAAAGCACATAAATTCCGACATTTGCATTCTTTCCACTTTCGGTTTTCCCATCCCAAGTCAAAAAACCTTCATTTGAAAGCAAAAAATCGGATGCAATTTGTAAAACTTTAACCCCAACAGCATTTAAAATAATGATATTGGCAACATATCCATTGGTATTTGTCTTATACCGAATAAAACAAACGTCATCAACACCATCGTTGTCAGGCGAAAAAGCTTCGGGATCAATCCAAACTGTTTTTTCAGTGCTTCCTGATAGAAGTTCTCTATATTGTGAATTTTTATAACCGGGCGTTCCGTATTTTGTTTCTGAGGATGCAGAATGCCATGAAGTTACATCTTGTGTTGGTAAATTGGGATTAATTCTTTCGAGCGATACTCCTTTTGGATTCTTAACTAAAGCATGATGCCACTTTATATTATAGGTCAGTTCATCGTAGATTGTATCTTTTGCTGCATTGGTCAGTACCAAAGTTGAACTTTCGTTGTTGAGTGTGTTCCAATCAGTTGTAATAATATTGCTTTCAGCCGGACAAGAATGATAATTCCGAACAGTTACAGCATCAGTACAAACTGCTAAATATGACTTTGGTAATAATGTAGCGTGTGGTGGAATTGTATTTCCAGTATTTAGAGTTCCATCTGTTTTTCGGGTTGTAAATACTAAACCCGAGACATTTAAAACTTTATCAGAATTATTATAAATTTCAAGGTACTCTTGAGAATTCAGAGGATTTTCAAACATTACTTCATTAAAAATCAAATCTCCAATAGCAATTTGTTCATATATTCCAATCGTTTTTTGGGTTATTTCAATTGGATTTCCAGCCAAATCAGTTAATCCTGAAGTCGTTAATTTATAAATAATGCCTCTTTCAAAAGGTTTTTCAAATATAAGTTCAACAGAACTTTTGTCATTTGAACTAATTTGTGAAATGGGATTTCCTATTCCGTTATCAACAGTAAAAGTGGTATTTGCAAAATTCATAGCTTCTGAAAATCCTAATTTTAATTTATTAGGCAGCTCCAAACTAAATAATGTCCAAATTGGAGCAATTGTATCCAATGCTTTATCGCCGGTTACTTTAATATCATCGAAAAAGAAGTCTGAACCTGTTGTTTTAGTATTTGTGTATTTCATACCAAAATATGAACAGCCTTTAATTATCGTATTTTGTATTTTCCCAACTAAAACAAAATCGTTATCAGTAGGTAATTTTGTAAATAACTCAAAGTTTCCTTGTCCTTTTCTTGTAACCTTAATCCTTAATTCTACTATATTAATATTCGTTCTATCATTAATTCCATTTATAATTCTCGTTTTTTTAGTTCCTTCCTGAATAAACAACGAAATTTCATCCGGCGATCCTCCAATCTGGACAAAATAACCGTTACAACCTGCAGACATTTCTGATTTATCAGAAACTATATAAACAGATGCATTGTTATTGGATGAAGGATTTAGATTTAATTTTACCCAGCATTCCCATGTAGCATTTTCAAAAGCTTCTGAAGGTGTAAACAAGAAGGAAGTATCCGCAGCAATTGCTTTCGATTGAAGTTGGAAAGTGTTGTTAATCTGAAAGTTAGAAATATCACCTGACCAGACAGGATTAACTGTAAAATTGCCATCGGAAAAGTCATCAATGACTTGACTGATAGAAAATATTGGCAAAAAAACCAAACAAAGTAAGCTTAATTTTTTCATAGTGTTTGATAATTCTATTGAAATGAATTACTTTTGCAGCGAAAATACACCTTGACTCCTAAGTGTGGAGTTTTTTGGACGTACAAAGATAATAAAAAAATAAAAAAGTACTAAAAAATATAATCTTTCCATATCTAATTATCATTTGTTAAGTATGGAATCAAATAATTTAACAAACAATGAAAGTAGCAATTGTAGGTACTAGTGGTGCCGTAGGACAAGAATTTATGCGTGTGCTTGCTGAGCGCAATTTCCCGTTGACCGAATTAATACTTTTTGGTTCATCCCGCAGTGCAGGCAGTGTTTATGATTTTAAAGGTGAAAAACTCATCGTAAAAGAGCTTAAACATGGTGAAGATTTTAATGGAATCGATATCGCATTTACTTCTGCCGGAGCAAGTATTTCAAAAGAATTTGCCGAAGATATTACCAAATTTGGAGCTATAATGATTGACAACTCCAGTGCATTCCGTATGGAAAACGATATTCCACTGGTGGTTCCTGAAGTGAATGCAATAGATGCAAAAAATCGTCCACGCGGTATTATTGCTAACCCAAATTGTACAACCATTCAAATGGTTGTAGCATTGAAAGCATTGGAAAATATTTCGCACATCAAACGTGTACACGTTGCAACTTATCAGGCAGCAAGTGGAGCCGGAGCAGCAGCTATGGATGAGCTGGATTTACAATATAAACAGGTGTTGGCTGGTAAAGAAGTTACAGTTTGCAAATTTGCTTACCAATTGGCTTACAACCTTATTCCGCAAGTGGATGTTTTTACCGACAATGGTTATACCAAAGAGGAAATGAAAATGTATCACGAAACACGAAAAATCATGCATTCGGATGTAGAAGTTAGCGCAATGTGTGTGCGTGTTCCTGCATTGCGAGCTCATTCCGAAAGTGTGTGGGTTGAAACTGAAAAACCGATTAGCATAGAAGAAGCTCGTTTAGCTTTTGCAACTGCTCCTGGAGTTGTATTAATGGACAATCCAGCTGCAAAAGAATATCCAATGCCATTGTTTCTGGCAGGAAAAGATCCAGTTCACGTAGGTCGTATCCGCAAAGATATTTCAAATCCAAACGGAATTACTTTTTGGTGCGTAAGCGACCAAATAAAAAAAGGCGCTGCTCTAAACGCTGTTCAGATTGCCGAATACTTGATTGCCGAAGGAGATATTAAGTAATTGGTTATTAAATAACTTCGATAATTGATAATTAACCCCTGTTTTCGAATAATTCGAAAACAGGGGTTGATTATTTCAGAACATATTACGAATAAGTCTTTACATTTTTATAACTTTGCAACCCAAAACCTTAAGCATAAAGTAAATATTAAGTAAGTGTGCTAATATAATGTCGTATTTTGAACGCTAAGTCGCTAAGTAGCAAAGACGCTAAAAAATACTTGATTTACAATAATTTATATTCGTTGCGACTTTGTGTCTTTGCATCTTTGCGTTCAAAAAAATCTTTTTAAATGGTACATTATATTTTGTCAATTACTTATTAAGACTAGGTTTGCATAATTTTAAATTGTAAATTAGTAGTATTGCGCTAACTTTTAACTTTAACTTATAAGTACTTGTAAAAC
>JACDZJ010000155.1_pt1 | contig 29838 bp, 21 predicted proteins | sample 7365721 | NCBI WGS metagenome assembly JACDZJ01 (sample SAMN15143480, study PRJNA637477) | pond metagenome | biome: freshwater wetland ecosystem [ENVO:00000243]; feature: pond [ENVO:00000033]; material: pond water [ENVO:00002228]; isolation source: pond water containing pink berries ... | reverse complement strand
ACAAATGTAAACTTTTTTCTTTAGGTACAACACCCGATACTCATTAAAATTTATTATTTTTCAACTGTTCTTTATTCCTCTGATGTTTTTTCTATTTCCTTTTGAGCATTGTAATTCAAATAGTTGATTACTTTTACGTGTGAAAGTGTTCGGAAATTCACTGCCAGTTTCACTTTTATATTGAAGTAAGCTTCGCTTTCCTTGATATGAAAATCTTCAATAAGTCCAACCGGTATGCCTTCGGGGAATGCACTGGTTAATCCGCTGGTAATTAATGTATCTCCCAAAGATAATTGAACATGACGGGCAATGTCGGTTAAGTTGGCATACCGATAATCTTCGCCTGTCCAAAGCAGTGGACCGCTGTAATTGTTACGTTTGAATTTACAACTAATTTGAATTTTTGGATTCAGAATTGGAATCACCACCGTAAATCGATCAGAAACCGTTTTTACAATTCCAACAACACCTTCGTCGCTAATAACGCCCATGTCGGTTTTTATGCCATCCAATGCCCCTTTATTCAGCGTAATGTAGTTTTGTAATTTATTGGTGGAACAATTTATAACTTTTGCCGAAATAAACTTATATTCCATTTCGGGTGGTATGCGAAAGCGAATGGAATCAGTTGCCTGAGGTTTAAACGTATATAACTTGTTTTGCAGGTCGAGAATTTGGTTTTTAAGCGCGGTATTTTCTTCCGACAGATTGTCGTTTGCAGCTCTTAACTTGAAGAATTCTATGACTGAATTACTCCATTCGTACATATTCGAAACCATGTAATTACTCGAAGAAAGAAACACACTTTTTTGATACGCCTGATTTTTTACAATCATGGAGAAGGAAATTATTTCTAAAAATAGAAATAAAAACACTACACTGTATTGTATCAAAAAATTGATAAGGTTCTTCATGATGGATCAAATCTGAGCGGGAAAAAACGTATTTAAAATTGGAAGTATGGCAAATGTTTTTAAGTCAGAATCTTATTTCCATGTTTCGAAATAAATTGCCGGCACCTACTTAAAAAACAATTTACAGGCAAACACACTTTTGTATATTTGCCTGTAAATGAACATGTTTATTTATCTTATTAAGAACGAAAATTTATCCACATTTTTCAATGCAATACCTGTTCCACGTGCCACAGCGCGCAAAGGATCTTCGGCAATATGGAATTGAATATTCAATTTATCGGTCAAACGTTTATCCAGTCCGCGAAGCAATGCACCACCACCAGCCAAATAAATACCTCCTTTAACAATATCGGCATACAATTCGGGAGGTGTTTGTTCCAGCGCACTCAGGATGGCTGATTCAATTTTGGAAATTGATTTTTCAAGACAATGTGCAATTTCCTGGTACGAAACCGGTACCTGCATAGGTAAAGCAGTCATACGGTTTGGACCGTGAACAATAAAATCTTCGGGTGCATCTTCCAGATCGGTTAATGCAGCACCCACATTAATTTTAATCAATTCGGCTGTTCGTTCACCGACCTTGATATTGTGCATACGACCCATATATTCAACGATATCCAAGGTTAAATCATCACCTGCAATACGAATGGATTTATTGGAAACGATACCACCAAGCGAAATTACGGCGATTTCTGTTGTTCCACCACCGATATCAACAATCATACATCCGTTGGGAGCTTCCACGTCGATACCAATACCGATAGCGGCTGCCATTGGTTCATAAATCATATATACTTCACGTCCGCCGGCATGTTCCGATGAGTCACGTACCGCACGAATTTCAACTTCTGTACTACCCGATGGAATACATACCACCATTTTAAGTGAAGGTGAGAAAAGATGATTTTTTGTTGGAATCATTTTTATCATGCCACGAATCATTAATTCAGCAGCATAAAAGTCAGCAATTACACCATCGCGCAATGGGCGAACTGTACGAATTCCTTCGTTTTCTTTTCCCTGCATTTGTCGTGCTTTTTCGCCAATTGCAATTAACTTATCGGTGCGTTTATCAAGGGCAACTACAGATGGTTCGTCTACTACAATCTTATCATTGTGAATGATAATGGTATTGGCGGTACCCAAGTCGATGGCAATTTCTTGCGTAAATGAAAATAGTCCCATTTTTTATTATTATTCGTTTAGTGTTTTGAGTTTAACGTTTCCTGTTTATTGTTTTTTGTCTTTATGTCCCCATTCTGTTGATTTAGTGGGCTTTAATGTTTAAAATGACGGAAACCTGTAGTTACCATTGCCACTCCGTTTTGGTTGCAAGTGTTAATCGAATCCTGATCTTTTATGGATCCTCCGGGTTGAATTATTGCCGATATTCCAGTCTCAGAAGCAATTTGGATGCAATCGGGGAATGGAAAAAAGGCATCCGAAGCCATTACTGCTCCATTCAAATCAATTTTAAATGAATCGGCTTTATCAATGGCATGTGTCAGTGCATCAATGCGCGATGTTTGACCAACTCCACTGGCACACAATTGTTTGTTTTTTGCCAATACAATAGAATTTGATTTAGAGTGTTTCACAATTTTATTCGCAAAAAGTAAATCTTCAATCTCATCTGTTGTTGGTGCTTTTTCGGTCACCACTTTCAAATCGTCAATGGTTTCGGTTTTAATATCTTTGTCCTGCATCAAAATACCATTCAAGAGCGAACGGAATTGTTTACCTTTTGTTTTTGCTTCTTTTAAAATCAGAATAATGCGGTTTTTCTTTTGAGCAAGTATTTCAATTGCTTCCAAATCGTAATCGGGAGCAATTACCACTTCGAAGAAAATTTTGTTCATCTCCAATGCTGTTTCTTTATCGATAATGGCGTTGGTAATCAATACTCCACCAAAAGCCGAAATCGGATCGGCAGCCAAAGCAGCATTCCAGGCTTCAACCAAAACGGGGCGGGAAGCAATACCGCATGCATTGTTATGTTTGAGAATGGCAAAAGTAATATCATCGAAATCGTTAATCAAATTCACGGCAGCATCAATGTCGAGCAGGTTGTTATACGAAATTTCTTTGCCTTGCAATTGTTCGAACATATCGTCGAATTTGCCGAAGAAAACACCTCTTTGGTGTGGATTTTCACCATAACGAAGCACTTTGGCATCGTTGGCACTCTGGCGGAAAGCACTTTCTTCTTCACCATCGAAATAATTGAAAATTGCAGCATCGTAGTGCGACGAAACAGCAAAAGCCTCTTTGGCAAACCAGCGACGTTCTTCGATGGACGATTCGGCACCGTTTGCAGTTATCATTTCCAACAATGGTTCATATTGGTCTTGCGAAGCCACAATCACCACATCGTTGTAGTTTTTGGCAGCAGCACGAATAAGTGAAATGCCGCCGATATCAATTTTTTCGATGGTGGTGGCTTCGTCGGCACCGGCAGCTACAGTTGCTTCGAAAGGATATAAATCGACAATAACTAAATCAATTTCGGGAATTTCGTATTCAGCAATTTGGGCTTTGTCTAATTCCAAGTCGCGACGGGTAAGAATACCGCCAAAAATTTTAGGATGAAGCGTTTTTACTCTTCCACCCAATATGGAGGGATAGCCGGTGAGGTCTTCAACTGCTTGGCAAGGAATATCAAGTGATTCGATAAAAGATTGAGTTCCGCCGGTTGAGATAAATTCTATCCCTTCGGCATGAAGTTTTTGTATGATGATATCTAGATTATCTTTATGATATACAGATACTAAGGCTCTTTTTATTTGTTTCTTTTCCATTTTCCGTTTCACGTTTATTTACGGGATGCAAAAATACAAAAAAATACTTGTTTTATCAACATAAAAACGGATTGATTTTGAGACACAAGCAATTTTATAAAGATAAAACAAAAATAGACATAATAGTTACTTTTCGTAGGTGAAAATTGCCATGTTTTTGACTGAAAATATATGTTTCAATCCCCGGAAATACTTTTTTTATGGTGATTTTGACGAGTTGTAAAAAATCAGGTGTTAAATCTGCCTTTTATAATGTTGAGCAAATAATGGAGTAAAGGTTCATCAATAATCTTTCATTCAGATTCAAAAAATACGAATTAATCAAACTGCATTCTTAAAATTTGATTCATATTATCTCATTTCAATAAACACTCTTTTTCTTAAATCGCATTGCCCAAAAACTGCCATTTTTCACTATTTTTTCACCCCAAAAATGGCTTGTCCAGATATTTCTATTTTTAACAATGTTAATCAGCTAATATACAGATAGTTGAAAAATGCCTTGTCCAGTTTTTTTTTTGACTAAAATTTGGATGCTAGAAATTCAATGCCTAACTTAGCACCATAAAAAGGGGTTATTTTTGCTTTCGGCAGTAATACCATAATTTTATTGCAAACTGACATTGACTGCAATCAAAAAAAACTACTGATATGGATTCAAGTTAAATCTAAAAAAAATTTAGCACTCGAAGAAAGTAAAGGGCTAAAATTGCAGGAGAAATGTTTAAGGCTATATCTCTCAAAACAGAATTTTTATGTTAAGTCTATTTTTTCAAAACAATACAATATTTACAATAGAATACTTCCATATTTATACAAAATCGAAGTATTCACAAAAATAAAAAATTATGAGAACAAAAATAAAATTTTACGCTATTTTTTTAATTGTATCTTCAGTTTGTGCAAATGCACAATTAAAAGTTAGAACCGATGGTTCGGTATGGCAAGGTTATTCAGGATATTCAAATTTATGGTTAGGAACTTATCCCAATGGTGGTATTAATAATGGACAATGGGGTATTGAAGTATGGAATGGTGCATTAAATATTTGGAAACCATGGCCAAGCCCCAATGCAGGGAACTACCATTTATATATTGCCGAAAATGGAAATGTTGGAATAGGAAAGGTTCCATCTGCTTCTGCCAAATTGGATGTTAATGGTTCAATTGCAATTTATGGCGCTGTAATGCTATCATCTGACGAAAGATTGAAAAAAGACATAACTCCATTAACTGGTAAAACAATAAACTTATACAAGTTAAATGCAAAATCATACAAAAAACACCAACCAGATGATGAATTATCAATGCCTGAACAAAGGGATGAACATGGAAACTTAAGACCAGGTAAAATTTCAAAATCCGATAAGAAAATGCGGAAAACGCAAAAGGAAACAACCGAATACGGTTTTCTGGCACAAGAGTTAAAAGAAATATATCCCGATTTAGTCAGTCAAGATACTTTGGGTTACTATTTAGTAGATTATATTGGGTTAATTCCTATTATGGTAGAATCACTCAAAGAACAAAAAGCGCAAATTGATGCACTTTCAGCGCTTGTTAACAAGTCAAGCTCTGGTCCAAAAAAAGTTGGCGCAAGTAATACAACCGACATTACAGAAACAGATGCACTCACCTACCCTGTACTTGAGCAAAATATACCCAACCCATTTACAGCCAACACACAAATAAACTATTACCTGCCTACAACTACAAATGCAGCAGCTATATATGTGTATGATATGAATGGTATTCAATTAAAAAGTTATTCAGTTTCCGAAATGGGAAAAGGGAATATTACTATTCAAGGATCGGAATTTAATGCCGGCATGTATTTATATACACTGATAGCCGATGGTAAAGTGTTGGATACCAAACGTATGATATTAACTAAATAAATTTAAGGTTATGAAAACTAAACTATTTATTATTGCAATCATCGTGTTACTTTGTGGACAAAACTTTCTGTATAGTCAAGAATGTTGGCAGTATTTAGACGGACTAAGTGATCAATACCTTTGGAAAGTGTATGCACAAAGTCCCGATACTGTTTACATAACCGGAGCAAGCAGTAAGTACAACGGACAAGGAATGATTGCAAAATCAACCAATGGAGGTATTAACTGGATTAAAACTTATCCTGCAACTAATAATCTATTAAAAGATATTGCATTTTATGACAAAAATATCGGATTTGTGGTAGGGAAAAATGGAGTTGTATTAAAAACAACCAATGGTGGAATCGACTGGCAACTCAAAACTACAGGAACAACACAAAACTTAAATGCAATTTCACTAACTGGAATAAATAATATATGGGCAGTAGGTGACGGCGGAGTCGTTATTCAGTCTACAGATGAGGGTGTAACATGGCAAGTGAAAAACTTTTCTATTACCGATAATTTTAATGATATAATATTTTCTGGGAGCGAAGGGTATATTGTGGGAGATAATGGTTCTTTTTGGAAGACAATGGACTATGGAATTACTTGGAATAATGAAAACACAAACATCTCTGATAAAATGTATACAATTCAAAAAACTGGCAATAATATGTATCTTTTGGTTGGCGATAATGTTTATCCACGGGTACTGCTTGAAAAACAGAATACGGGAAATTGGAATTCTTATTACGGAGAATTGAATGGTTTCTATATGATAAATGATACACTTGGATATATTTCAAACTCTGTTTTATTAACTAACGGAGGGGAAAATGTTATTTTCTTCAATAAGTTAGGAAAAAACACATACTCTCCACCTTCAATTTATCGTTCTTGGATATTATCTTTAGATATTAATCATTCAGATATGTCAGTCGCAAATGATACAATGATTTATGTCATATCTGGAAGTGTTTTACTTAAAAGTTCACCGAACATGACTACTAATTTAAAAGAAACGATAATTAATAATGGATTAGTAGTTTTTGAGAGTCCATCAAAAAATGAATTAACTGTAAAGTCAAATTTACAGCCTATTTCAGTATTAGAATTATTTAACTCTTCTGGAAATAAAGTATCAATGAAAAGAATGAATTCAAAAGTAACTGAAACAATGATTGATATTTCAAAATTACCAATCGGGGTATATTTACTGAAAGTTACATTAGCCAACAATATTCAACATGTTCATAAATGTATAAAAGACTAAGCTCATGAAAAAGTTAAGAATAATACTCGTGCTTTCGTTGGGTATGATTTGTAATGCAAGTTTTGCACAAATTAACGACCAATTAAAGATTGATAAGGCGGAGATTAACTCTGATAAAACAAATGGATTTGATAAACTAAATTGGAAGTCAGGTTATACTACTCGTGAAATTGGTAATCCTGAACTTCCAGTTTATAGAGTGTCTTATGTTTTACCGATTGATGCTATTGTAACCGGAGTAAATTTTAAATTCAAAGAAAAACAAAAACAGGAAAATGCGTATGATATATTTCCGGTACAACTACCCGTGACTACCGACAATAGTGAATTAGTTAAATTTACAGTACCCAATAAAACCGTTTATTCTACTAATACTCCTTATCCTAATAAGTTGTACACTATTGAATCTGATGAGTTTTTTCAGGGATACCATATTGTAACATTAAGGATTTATCCTTTCGAATATATTCCTAAAGACAAAGTGCTAAATTATTATTCTAATTTGGAATATAGCATAGAATACACATTGGGTGGAAATGTCGAAGAAATTAGACCGAAAACTCAGAACATTAGAAGAGCCGAACAGTGTAAAAGTATTGTAAAACGTTGGTACAAAACCCATACGATGTCGATAAGTTTGGATCAAATGCACAAACTCTAAGTAATGGGAAAAATACAATTCAAAATTCAAACATCTCATCCAAGGTTAATGGAATTCAAAAAACCAAGACATTATCTGTTCTCGATGAGATTGTTCCTGACTATATTGTAATTACAAATAATGCTCTAAAATCTTCTTTTCAAGTTTTAGCCGATTGGAAAACCAAGAAAGGGGTATTTACAATTATCAAAACAACCGAAGATATAAATATTGCTTACTCAGGTTCTGATTTACAGGAAAAGATAAGAAAGTATATAATCGAAGCATATTCAAAATGGGGTGCTGGTTTATATATTTTATTGGGTGGTGACCAAACAATTGTACCTGCAAGGATGGTTATTGGTTATAATAATATTTTACAAGCTGCCGATATGTATTATTCTACTTATAATGGCAGTTGGAATTACAATAATGATAATAAATTTTACGGAAATGGAGGTGATATTGGTGTTGTTTTAGGAAGAATACCTGTAAAATCAGCCTCTGAAACCAGCACAACAATTAGTAAAGTTATTTCATATGAAAAAGCATCTAATATATCTGATTTAAATTATTTTAAAAATAACTTGTATGCAGATGCTTATATGTCTAAATCTGGCTCATCTTTATCGATTTTTGATGAGAGTTCAATAAAATCATATTGTAATACTTTTGTTTCCAGCAACATTAACAATAGGTTCATTTGTGATAATGCCCTATGTACTGGCGATGCAAACTATTATACTGCATCTCCATGTCCTGGTGGCAATCTGGAACTAAATCGGGATAATTTTTTATCATCTTTAAATAATGGTAGTAATTTTGGTATTGGCAAATTCCATTTTATATATCACATGGATCATGGAGGTTCACAAGGTATTGGCACATCAGGTATTGATAAAGGAAACAGTGTGAATAAGATTGATATGGGGAGTCTTACAAATGGCACCTCTTATCAAATATTCATGTCTGGCAGTTGTCATTCTGCAAATTTCACAGAAGATTGTATCGGGAAATATTATTTAACGAATTCAACTGGTGGAGGAGTTGCTTGGATTGGAAATACTGATGTGGGCTATACCAGTGAATATGCTCAATTAAGTTATTTTTGTGATGCCATATATAGTACAATCGGGCATCCAAGTTTAGGCAGATATGATATTGGGAGTGCGTATCAAAATATAATCAAAAAAGGATATTCAGGTGATTGGAGACTTCATCTGTTGGGTGATCCGGAAATGCAGGTATGGACTGATGTACCTACAAATCTGAATGTTACATTAAGTACGACCGCTGTTACCCTAGGACAACAAACTGTGAATGTAGCAGTATCGGGTCTTGCTACTGGCAATACAGCAAGAATTTGTTTATGGAAAGGAACCGAAGTTTATGTAACACAAGAGAAAGTAACCAATGGCACCTACCCGATTTCTTTTACAACCAATACAACTGGTAATATTTTGGTAACTGTAACAGCTCAGAATTTCAAACCTAACGAAAAAACAATAACGGTAAATCAAACTGCAGAGCCTAATCTTTATATTTCGTCTGTCGATTTTGGCGATGGTATAGTAACCGGTTCGGGAGTTGGCAATGGAAATGGCAAAAATGATGCCGGCGAAACTATCGATTTAAGTTTAAAGGTTAAAAATACAGGTGTCAATACTTCTAATGGCGTTACTGCCACATTGAGTTGTGCTTCGCCTTATATCAACCTTACCAGCAATCAAGCCTCTTTTGGTACATTAGCTATGGGAGCCGAAAACACGGCACATTTTGGTTATACCATTAAACCGATAATGCCAGAAAAATTAGAAAACGATAAAAATCCCATTCAGTTTATTTTACTCATTAAGGATGTAAATAATGTGGTTTGGAAAGATACTTTTAATATCTCTGTCTACAAAGACTCAATTGTACAGGCAAGTAAAACATCGGTTACCGGTGGCGAGTTAATAATAACCAATACAAATCAAACTATACAGTTTAATATTAATTTACAGAACATTGGTCAAGCCACAGCCAAGGGATTAAAAGCGGTTTTAACAAGAACAAGCCCTGCAACTATTATTAGCAATTGTCCTAATTCAGAGCATACATATCCTGTTATACCTCAATTTGGTATCATTAGTAATACCGTACCTTTTCAGTTTACTACTGGACCAAACTTTAGTGGAGATAAGAGCACTTTAACTTTTAACTTTACAATTACCAATGCATACAATAAATCGTGGAGTTTTAATTTCAATTTGGGCTCACCTTCTGTAGTTACCAACATGAATTTTACGGCTGATGTAGCTGAGATAGATTTGTCATGGACAAAACCAAGCAGTAACGATGCGGTAGCATATAACATTTATCGGTGCGATGCCGACCAAGTAAATGATACCGAAGTAGGCATTTATACAAAACTAAATAATACTCCAGTTACATCCTGCTATTATAATGACTTAAATAGTTTGAATACGCTAACTAAATATTTTTATAAAGTGGCTGCTGTTAGCGCAACGGGTAATGAAGGAGCTACAACAAGGATGTTGACATGGACATCCTTTCCCAAAATGAACTTATTTCCAATTACCATTGATCCCTCTATAGGTAATTTCGGTACTGCAATAAATGTGGCTGATGTTAATGGAGATGGTAAAAAAGAAATCTTTGCAGGGACTTATGGTGGTCCAGACAAAGGCTATTTAGTTGGTTTGGACTACTATGGTAATGAACTTTACAATATTGATAATAATGTTACTACATATAGTGGATTTGCCAAATTAGGATCTTACACCGCTTCAATCCCTGCCATAGGTGATTTAAATAAAACGGGAAAATATCAAATAATTGAGCCAACACGTAATACAAATGCAACAGATAACAATTATATTTTCTGTTATTCAGCAGACGATGTAAATCCAAATGATGGAAAACCTGATTTAATTTGGAATAACTTAACACCATCAAAACAGTACTTAAAAGGGGCCGTATTATCAAACATTGATAATAGTGCCGATGGCTCATTGGAAGTTATAACATGCTCTGATGAACGAGGTGCAATTTCAATATATAATGCAGCCGGAACATTTCTACGGGATATTGCTTGTGTAAACACTTATGCATCTATTTCTGTTGCGGATTTGGATTGTGATGGCGATAAAGAAATAATTCAAACATCTGGTACGGGTATTCATGTTTGGCATCATGATGGTACAAATTATCTTGGTTCCAATTCTTTGTACAATCTAACATTAAGCGGATATAGATTTGTTTCATCTGTTGTAGTATGCGATATTGATAATGATGGACATAAAGAGATATTGACATTTGCAATACAAAATTGTACTAGTCCCTGTAATGCAAAATTATTCGCAATCCGATATGATGGAACACTTGTTCCTGGTTTGGATGGAAATCAGACTATTACTACAAAAAGTAATTGGGCACAAGAGTTAGCAGTAGGTGATTTAAATAATGACGGTTATCTCAAAGTTGTAACTTTTGCGAATGATGGTGTGAAAGTTTGGGATCATACCGGACAATTAATTCAACCAATAAGTTCTAAAACATTAACTGATATTGCAACAGCAGGACAACCAATACTCGCTGACGTAGATGGAGATTCCAAGGCAGAGATTATATATAATTCAGAAATTTCGAGTAATATTTATGCATATAAAATGGATGGTACGCCTGTATTAGGCTTCCCATTACGCACAAAAACAGGGACTTGCGGTGGATTAAACATCTCAGATGTAGATAATGATGGAAAGAATGAATTGATTGCAAGAGCTTCCAATAAGATTGAAATGTGGCAAACTAATGGGCTACCTTCAAAAATTGAATGGGGAAGTGAACGTCACGATCAATATAATACAGGAGAATACTACACTATATGTGAACCAACTTTAATTACCACAAATGAAATATGGAATTCAAGTCAAAATAATTGTGGGGATTTAATAGTAAAATCAGGCACATTGACTATTAATAATAACAGTAATATAACCCTAGGTTCTTCATCTATGATTATTGTTATGTCGGGTGCGTCTCTTGTTGTTGATTCCGGTCATATTTTGAATGCAAATGTTAGAGCTATGAGTGGCAGTAGTGTTACCGTAACGAACAATGGTTCTATTACACTTCGTTCTAATGCTGAGTTTTATTCAGAAACAGGGACAAATTTAGATTTTCAATATGGTAGCATAGATAAATAAATGTTATGACTAATAAAGCATAGCAACATCAATCGCCCAAAAAGCAAAGAAAGCCACAGCAAGTTAGTGTTTATTTTTAAAAGTCTTGTAGTGGCTTTTATAGCTTTTTGATAATAGGCAGAGCTGTCACAGTACATTATTTTTTAGCTCATTTGGAAGGCTTGTAGCACCCAGTTCGTCGTAGCGTGTTGGTGTAGCGTCTTTAGCTATGTCGAAGTTAAAAGGAAGTCTCCATACTTCCACATTAAATGGAGAAATGGCACAAGAAATTGTACATTTTTGTGTTAGAGAAATAGTTGTATTTGTATGCAATATTAAAAGCGGAGCTTTTATTTTAACTTTGACATAACGGGACGCTATGCCAAACATCGGGTGGAGAATTATTATTCGCTACGAGGAACAGGAGTGGCAGCACCTTCCGATGATGAAATAGTTACTGGCATAAAAAACAAATTGAATTCTGCAAAAAAGATCAGTACAGCTAATGATGCAAATAATTAGTCGCTCCTTAAAATCAGCTTATACATCTATATATCAATAAAATATCTTCAATAATAGTTGTATATATTTGCAGGATTTCGTATCTTTGTGGTATAAAAAGCTGCAAATTATGATAGGAAAATTACCGAAAAAGGGACAGTTAGATATGTTTCGTCCGTTGCTTGAAGATTTTATAGATTTGAATCACGAGTTGGTTCTTTTATCAAACAGTATTGACTGGTCTTATTTTGAGAAAGAGTTCTCAACTTATTATTCCCCTACTGGCGCGGTTTTGTAATCCGTTCCAATAAATAAAGCAGAGATAAAAGTCTGTAATATCGCAAATTGAATATGGCACGGATTGCAAACTTGACTTAGTTCCCCCGCTGGCGCGGATTTGTAATCCGTGCCAATAAATAAAGCAGAGATAAAGGCCCGAAATATTGCAAATAGAATATGGCACAGATTGCAAACTTGACCAAGTTCGTCCCCGTGCCAATACAGAAAAAGATATGAAACATTCATTTTGAAAATCATAGGTCGCAGACCTCCGTAGGGTGGGTTATACTCTTTTCATTCAATTTTTTTACAAGTTGTAAAAAATTATGTGTAAATTTGCCTTTTGTAATGAAGAGCAAATAATGTTATAATGGTGTTCATCATAAAGCTTTCATAAAAATTCAAAAAATTGCAAATTAATCAAGAACTTAAACAATTTGATCGCCTCTTTCAACACAATTTCCACCAACTCCTTTTTGGATAGTTCGACAACTTGCTCTTTTAAAATGGCTTTGTTGGTGGGTATACTCATTTTCCTTCTACGATTTCTATTTCTTCGGCAGTCAATTCATAAAGCTGATAAACCAGTTCATTGATTTTATCTTCGCAATATTCTATTTTTGTTTCTATTTGTGAAACAGCACTTTGTAGTTTCGTAGTCGACTTTTCTTGGTTCAATAGCAAAAGTTGTTCTACTAATTTGATAATTTGGTCGTGAGCAGATTTTTCTGTTGGATTATCAAAATTAATAGGGTAGAATATAAAATCATCTAATTGTTTTTTGGAAACATTCATATATCCACCCGACATAGCATTGTATTTATTAATAACGAGATATATAAAAGAATATAATTTTGAATTTATCAATCCCAATAAGTATTTTAAGTCATAACCTGATGATTCTATTTTTAAAATTAAGGTAGTTGACTTTGCTGGATAAAAGTTTTTATCTAAAATAGTGCCTTCAAGTACTTTAATCATACCTGCTAAAACAATTTTATCTTTATAAATACTGTCAATTCTATTCGGTAAAATTTTATTTAAATTAACTTTTGAGATAACTGGAAATGTGTATTTGCCTTTTATATACTGAGTAGATTTAATCCCCCAATTATTTAAATATCTGTCAATTGTACCAGTATTTACAAGTTTAACCTTTTCTTTGGAATCGATACAGTCTTCCAAAACATCTTTTATTAAATATGCTTCGTTAACAGTAGCAGAATTTTCTACTTTATAATGCTCTTTAATAAATACGGATGCTAACTGAATTTTATTTATTAAAACACTTTCTTGATTAAATACAGTTGTCCATTCTGTATAATTTTTTTCAAGAAAAAAGGTTTTACTACTTTTTTTAATTATATTATTATCTGCCTCAATGTATTTTGTATAGGTACTATTTTTTTTATTTATAGTCTTTTCAACAATTATTATTACTGGATAGACATTTATTTTTCTATCATTTTCAAAAACACTAACTTCTGTATAGTCTTCGATATTTTCTAATTGATATTGTGAAATAAATGCTTTCAAATAGATTCCATAAGGTGCTGAAAGAAATTTATTGGGTATTATAAAACCAAATCGTCCATTTATATTTAACAAAGAAATCGCCCTTTCAGTATAAATACAATACATATCCCAATTCCCTCTTGCAGTTTGATATTTAGTTAATGCATAATTTCTTAATGTAATATTTGTTTTTGTCATTTCTTCGGAATCAACATAAGGTGGATTACCAATCACACAATCAAAACCGCCTGAATATTTATTTTCATATCCAGAAGTCGGTTCGGTAAGTGTTTGAAGCTTTTCTTCAAGTTGTGTGGCATATTCCATTGCTTTTTGAGCATGTTGTTTGGCTTTAGTAGCAATAATTTTTAAGTCTTCTTTTGGTAGTGTTTTTGCTTGTCGGTTAAAGACTTCGGGGAAAGCTTTTTGCCAATTGAAGGGTTTAATTTTTCGTTCCTCGCCAAAGTCAAGTTGTGTGTCATAGTAATCGGTATCAATCAGCGAGTTGCCACTTTTAATATTCCCATCGAGCGTTGGTAACACACGCTCATTGAACATCGACATTTGATGGGCTATGGAGGCTTGCGTTTCACCTTCGAGGCATTTGAGCAGCAGACTGAGTTTAGTGACTTCCACTGCATTTGTATCAATATCAACACCATAAATATTGTTGAGTAGAATGCGTTTTTTCTCGGCGGTTGTGAGATTTCCGTCAGGTGTAAGTGCTTTCGATTTGCTTTTGCTTTTTTGGGTGTAATAGTTAGAGTGCCAATTAAGCAAATATTGATAAGCACCAATCAAAAAACTACCGCTTCCGCAAGCTGGATCAACAATCTTGATTTCAGAAATTGCTTCAACCAAAACTGTAGATGCAGAAGCGTTTTTATTTGTGTATAAATTTTCAAGTTCTTTAATTTTAACACCCACCGTGTTTTCCACAATGTATTCCACTATATATTGTGGGGTATAATAAACACCACCGGCTTTTCGTATTTCAGGTTTTTCTTCTATTTTGGCATGATGAGCAGGTGTTATACGGATTATTTTCCCTAAAAACTGCTCGTATGCACTTCCAAGTATTTCGACTGAGAGTACCGAAAATTCGTAAGGACTAATAGGGTAATACAATTCGTTGATAATGGTTTTTATCACCTTATTGTCTACTTTGATGCGCTTACTGATAGTGTCTTTCTTAAAGTCGAATAAACCCGAGTTATATTTTTCGTCGGCAAATTTAAAAACCGCTAAAAGGTTTTGATAATAGTCATCGTGTTTCACTGTCGCTTGCAGGTTACCATAGGGTTCCACTGCTCTAGCTTCGGCAATACGTAGAAAAATAATGCGGTCGATGGTTTGTTGTACTACAAAATTCAGCTCGTCTTCGTCCAGTTCTTTGTTTCTTAAACTGATAGAAGTTGCCAAATACGTTCGCCATGTGTCAAGTGAAACAAGAAAATCTTTGTCTACTGTGGCTGTACCTCTTTTATTGGCAGTACCTTGTACAAATTTATCGAAACTGCCTTTTAATACACGTTCTTTCGCGAATGTGTCCCAAATAAAATCAAACTCTTTCAGGTAATCTTTAAAGTTCAGGTATTTTATGCGGGCAACTGAAGCTTTATCGGTGGGATATGGTTTTCGGGTACAATCGTAAATGGCAAATTCTTCAAAATCGGTTATTACACTTATTGAGAGTTTATCACTCCAACCATATCGGCGTAATTGATAAGCCGGCAGTATCTCATCTTTAATGGAAACACTTGGTTTTTTTGCTTCAACAAAAAATAATCGTTTACCGCCACTCAACTTGAATGAATAATCGGGTGCTTTGGTAGCACCACCTACTTTAACTTTATCTTCGTGAATTACTTCGCGGTACGATTGCGCATAACCCTCTTCATTGTCCACATCCCAACCCAAAGCCTTGAAAAACGGGTCGATAAAATCACGACGGGTCAATGTTTCGTTATAGTCCGCTTTTTTGTAAGATACTAATTGCTCTTCAAAACGTTCAACCAACTCCGAAATCTTTTTATATGCTGCTTCTTTGGTTATCATAGTAAAAGTATTATTTTAAAAAAAACAATGTTGTAAATTTGTATTGAGAGTTAATGTGTTTTTTATTGTTTCTTGAGGGTCTTTTTCATTATTCCTTCTACGATTTTTATTTCTTCGGCAGTCAATTCATAAAGCTGATAAACCAGTTCATTGATTTTGCTTTCACAATACTTAATTCTACTTTCAAGATGGACTTTCTTGCTCTCTAATTTTTCGGTTTGTAAGTCAATGTTAAGCTGTAATAACTGTTCAACATAACTGATAATTTGATTGTGCGAGGGTTGATTCTTATCATTAATTTTGGGCAATGGCAATTGTTCTACATGGCTCTTTTTTACCTCAGCAAGCACTTCGCCACGCTCTGGATTTATTTGATAATAATAAAAGTCAGTAAGTTTTGAGTTTAAAATTCCCAAAATAAATTTTTGATTCAATTTGTTGGCCATGAGAATATGTAAATTATTTCGGCAAATAATATCTTTACCAATAATTGTCGCAACAATGCTATCGCCGGTTTGGCGAACAATTATTTTTTCTTCAGCATCAAATATTTTTGAATCTTTGGGCTCTGCCAACCATTCACCATATTGAATCCAACTGTCATTATTCCAGCGGTTTTGGTATTTATTCATTAAACTTCCTCTCATTAATGGGTACCAATTTTCACCTTCAGGCTTCTTTTGTTTCACCTTAACATAAGGTTTTAAATCAACAATTTCTCTTGTCTGTTTTGGTCTGCCTTTACCTACTTGAAAGGGTTTAACACCAACATTTGAAAAACAAACATCTTTAATAAAAACAGATTTCGCCTTTATCTTTTCGAAAAGTTGTTTTTCCTCATCGTTAGAAACCACATTAATCACATCACCATTGTCGGGCAAAGTGTATTGATTTATTTCTTGCGAAAATTCAATTTCTCCTTTTTGGTAGGTGTCAATAATAAGCGTTGAGTTTTTGATAAAGTCATTTTTCTCAAATATTAAAACGTGAGTATCAACCACTGCTTTAAAAACATGTTCTTTTATATCAAGAATTCTTTCCCAATAATACTGGTTCACTAAATATCGGCGGATATTTCGGAATCTTATGGATTGAAGCCAGGTGTTTGGAATAATAATACCTAACTTACCGCCGGTGATCAACAGTTTCTTGTATTGTTCCAAAAATAAAAGGTACAAATCTTGTTGATAATCCTGATAAATGTACTTTTGATTGAAATAATTTATCACTTCTTTGTCGCTAACCTTCACATAAGGAGGATTCCCAATCACAACGTCGAAACCTGAATTTATCTTTTTATAAGCCTCTTTTGGTTCTTTTGCTGTAAGTGAATCAATCAATTTCTCCGTTTCTGACTGAAGATTCTTAACCTTGATAAATTGCTTTTTAAATGGCAATCTTTTATCAATTTCCACATCACGGCTAAATACTTCAGGAAAAGCCGTTTCCCAACAGAAAGGTTTTACATGTTTAAGTTCACCAAAATCCAATATGCCATTATCAAAATCCATATCCACCAAACTGTTCCATCTTTAATATTGTTTTCGAGCTTTGGCAATACACGTTCATTAAATATGGATAACTGATGTGAGATGGAAGCGGAAGTTTCTCCTTCCATACATTTGAGTAATAAACTCAGTTTGGTTACTTCCACAGCATTGACATCAATGTCAACACCATAAATATTATTGAGTAAAATGCGTTTCTTTTCGGCAGTGGTGAGGTTTCCTTCGGGTGTTAGTGGTTGGTTTTTGTTGCCACCTTTGGATGGTTTGCCATTGTTGGAATAATAATCTTTATGAAAATCGAGCAAATACTGATAAGCACCAATCAAAAAGCTGCCGCTACCACAAGCAGGATCAATTATTTTCAGTTGGCTTATTTCCTTTGGAGTTTTGCCATGAATCAATTTTCCTACCGTATTTTTTACAATGTATTCAACAATATACTGCGGTGTGTAATAAACTCCACCTGCTTTTCGCACTTCCGGTTTATCTTCAATAACAGCGTGATGAGCAGGAGTAATTCGAATAACTTTACCCAAAAACTGTTCGTAGGCACTGCCGAGTATTTCAACTGATAGAAAAGAAAACTCATATTGACTTAACGGATAATACAATTCGTTGATAATGGTTTTTATTACCTTGTTGTCAATCTTTAGTTTCTGACTGAGTTGGTCTTTTTTCAGATTAAACAAACCTGAATTATACTTATCGTCAGCTTCTTTAAAAATACTGAAAAGATTTTGATAGTAATCGCCATGCTTTATTGCCACTTGCAAATTACCATAAATTTCTATGCCTCGGTCTTCGGCAATACGTAAGAATATAATGCGGTCGATGGTTTGCTGAACGGCAAAATTTATTTCATCTTCGCCCAATTCCTTATTCCGTAGACTGATAGAAGTTGCCAGATAAGTTCGCCAGGTATCCAGCGAAACAAGAAAATCATTGTCAACGGTTGTTGTTCCTTTTTTATTGGAATTACCTTCTATAAATTTGTCGAAACTACCTTTCAATACTCGTTCTTTCGCGAAGGTGTCCCAAATAAAATCAAACTCTTTCAGGTAGTCTTTGTAGTTAAGATATTTTATTCGTGCTACTGAAGCTTTGTCGGTGGGAAATGGTTTTCGGGTACAATCGTAAATGGCAAATTCTTCAAAATCGGTAATAACACTAATTGCTAATTTGGCATTCCAACCATAACGACGTACCTGATAAGCCGGCAGTATCTCGTCTTTAATGTAAACACTTGGTTTTTTTGCTTCTACAAAAAATAATCGTTTACCGCCACTCAACCTGAAAGAATAATCGGGTGCTTTGGTAGCTCCACCCACTTTTACTTTATCTTCGTGAATAACTTCGCGGTACGATTGCGCATAACCCTCTTCATTGTCCACATCCCAACCAAGGGCTTTGAAAAACGGGTCGATAAAATCACGACGGGTCAATGTTTCGTTGTAATCCCCCTTTTTATAAGAGGCAAATTGCTCGTCGAAACGTTCAACCAACTCCGAAATCTTTTTATATGCTGCTTCTTTGGTTATCATTTTTGTGATTTGCAAAATTAAAAAGCAAAGATAAACTTTTCAATTTGTTTATCAATAATTTCGCTTAAAATAATCATTATCAAAATATACGAACTGCTTTCTTATAGTACTTATCTCAAGATGCTACGCTTTTTTCCCTTCCAATTATTGCCAAAATTTAATTATTTGTCCGTATCTTTGCAACCCCAATTCAGCGGCAAGCAGCAAACAAAAAATGCAGCAAGTAAATGATAAAGCTGAACACAAAACACGAAACATGAAACAATTTAAACGTACCACTGTAACTTCCGCTTTGCCTTATGCCAATGGACCTGTGCATATTGGACATCTGGCCGGTGTATATATTCCGGCTGATATTTATGTGCGCTATCTTCGCTTGAAAGGCGAAGAAGTATTGTTTATCGGTGGATCGGACGAACACGGTGTGCCCATTACACTGAAAGCAAAAAAAGAAGGCGTTTCACCTCAGGATATTGTAGACCGTTACCACGGAATTATTAAAAAATCATTTGCCGATTTTGGAATTACTTTCGATATTTATTCGCGTACTACTTCGGCAACACATCGTCAGGTGGCGTCCGATATTTTTAAAACCATCAACGAAAAAGGCGGTTTTGTAGAAAAAACAAGCGAACAATACTATGACGAAACCGCTCAACAATTTCTAGCCGATCGTTATATTACCGGAAAATGTCCACATTGTGGCAACGAAAATGCTTACGGCGATCAGTGTGAATCGTGCGGAACATCGTTAAGCCCCGACGATTTAATCAATCCCAAATCTGCCATTAGCGGAAGTGTACCCGTAAAACGCGAAACCAAACACTGGTATTTACCATTGGATCAGCACGAAGCATGGTTGCGTAAATGGATACTCGAAGAGCACAAAGAATGGAAACCAAATGTGTACGGTCAATGCAAAAGTTGGCTCGATTTGGGTTTGCAACCTCGTGCTTTAAGTCGTGATTTGGATTGGGGAATTCCGGTTCCTGCTCCCAATGCCGAAGGAAAAGTGCTGTATGTGTGGTTCGATGCACCGATTGGATATATTTCCAACACCAAGGAACTTTGTGATGATCAACCCGAAAAATATGGGAAATGGGAAAAATGGTGGAAAGATCCTGAAACACGTTTGTTGCATTTTATTGGAAAAGATAATATTGTATTTCACTGTATCGTCTTTCCTGCCGTACTGAAAGCCGAAGGTTCCTATATTTTACCCGACAATGTTCCGGCAAATGAATTCCTGAATCTGGAGGGCGATAAAATTTCCACTTCACGCAATTGGGCAGTGTGGTTGCACGAATATTTGGAAGAATTCCCCGGAAAACAGGATGTTTTGCGCTATGTATTAACAGCCAATGCTCCCGAAACCAAAGACAATGATTTTACCTGGAAAGATTTTCAGGCACGCAACAACAATGAATTAGTCGCCATTTTCGGGAATTTTATCAACCGTGCGTTGGTATTGACCCAAAAATATTACGATGGAAAAGTCCCTGCATTGGGCAGTTTGAACGATTACGACAAACAAACACTGGAAGAATTTGTGAATGTGAAAGCCGATGTGGAAAAATATCTCAACAACTTCCGCTTTCGTGATGCACAAAAAGAAGCCATGACTTTGGCGCGTATTGGTAATAAATACTTGGCTGATACCGAACCCTGGAAAGTTGCTAAGACTGATATGGACAGAGTGGCAACCATTCTGCATTTAAGTTTGCAAATAGCTGCTAATCTGGCAATTGCTTTTGAACCTTTTCTGCCATTTACCTCTGTCAAATTACGAAAAATGCTTGGCATTACATCATTCGATTGGACAAATTTAGGGAAAATAGATTTGCTGAAAGTTGGAGATGTGCTTGGAACACCCGAATTGCTTTTCGATAAAATTGAGGACGAAGCCATCGAAGCTCAAGTTCAAAAGTTATTCATTACAAAAAAAGCGAACGAAACTGCCAGCTATAAAACTACTCAAGTAAAAGAAAACGTTACCTACGATGAATTTTCGAAATTAGATATCCGAGTTGGTACCGTATTAGATTGCCAAAAAGTGCCTAAAGCAGATAAATTACTCCAATTCCACTTAGATGATGGCATGGAAAAACGCACTATTTTATCAGGAATTGCCCAATCATATCCAAATCCCGAAGAATTGATAGGCACGCAAGTATGCTTTATTGCCAACTTCGAACCGCGTAAATTAAGAGGCATTATAAGCGAAGGCATGATACTTTCAGCCGAAAATGCCGATGGAAAATTGGTGGTGATACGTCCAAGTGCAGTGGTGATGAATGGAGTGGAAGTGAAATAGAAGCCCCCCAACCCCCTGAAGGGGGAGATTAAGAGAGCATCAATCGGAATTTTCGGGTTGATGTTTTTTTAACCCATATCTTTTACAGATGAAATAGATTTATTTGAAATAAATTTATTTCAAATAAATCTATTTCAAATAAAAACATTACATTTGCATCGTAATTATTAAAAACACATTCTAATTATGAGTACAACCCCTTTTGTATATGGTAAATTGCAGATTTTGATAATTTTACAGACAGAGTAGAAGATTCAGCTTATTTGGCAGCAAATTTCAAAGGGCTTATTAACAGCATAATTATTTCGCCACGACGTTGGGAAAAAACGTCACTAGTAAATAAAGTTGTTGATGCTCTGACACAAAGCAACGAATATATTGTCTGTAAAGTTGACATTTTTAATTGTCGAACGGAGGAGCAGTTTTATACCATTTATGCCAATTGTGTCTTAAAAGCTTCTTTCTCGGCATGGGATGAATTTGTAGCCGGCTCCAAAACATACTTATCGCGTATGTTGCCAAAGATAGCGCTCACAGATGCTATGCAAAACTACGAATTGTCATTTGGCATTGATTTTAGCGATAAAAAACTATCCTTTGATGAAATTCTTGATTTACCACAGAAAATTGCTACTGATAAAAATAAAAAAGTTATAGTTTGTATCGATGAATTTCAAAACATTAATGTTTATGACGATTCATTGGGATTTCAACAAAAGTTACGAGCACACTGGCAATTGCACGGCAATGTTTGTTATTGCTTATTTGGTAGTAAACGTCACATGTTACTGCATATATTCAACGATTATAAAATGCCATTTTACAAATTTGGAGATATTCTTTTTTTGCAAAAAATTAAACGTGAAGACTGGATACTTTTTATCTCAAAGCGATTTACCGACACCGGTAAAACAATTGATAATGAACAATGTGGACTAATAGCTGATCTGACAAAAAATCATCCTTACTATGTTCAGCAACTTAGCCAGCAAACCTGGTTACGAACCACCGAAATATGTACTACTGATATTGTAAATCAGGCTTTTGAATCGCTCGAAAATCAACTTAGTTTGCTTTTTAGTAATATTATTGATACACTTACAACCAAGCAAATTGGTTTTTTAGTGGCTATAGCCCAAAAAGAGGAAAATTTTTCGTCGAAAATTGTTTTAAATAAATACAATTTAGGCACTTCCGCCAATATTAAAAATTTACGCAAGGCTGTCCTCGATAAAGATTTAATTGATATAATACCGGGAAATAAAATTGAATTTCAAGATCCTATTTTTGAGTATTGGCTCGTAAACAGTTATTTGTAGTGATTTTTTATTGTAATGAATGTGGTAGGTATCTTAACTTATAGTCCAAATCCAAACAATTAACGTGATTTACTCAAATAGTGATTAAAAAAAGAGTGTAATCAATCGGTTACATATTGTAACCAGTAGAAAATATTTAAGCGTATTGGAAAGGAATCTAAAGCAGATACACTTGAATTAAAGTAGCTTTTCTGTTTTATACAATCTGTACCATCCACAAAAGATGCGCCTTTCAAATAAAATTGTATTAGAATAAACACTCAACATTTACTACCTTTTTTAAGTAACATCTCTTTAACTAAAGATCAATTCCATTTTCTTGCAGAAATTGTGAAAATACTATTAATTGTAATGGCTTTAATATAAAAGCTTTAGAGTTTTTGTGTATTTTTATTACAAAATAATTACACATTTATTTTGTAATTCAAAATATACTTCGTTTCTTTGTGGCATAGTTACATAGACTACTATACTTATATGCCATGATCAACATTAAAAAACTTTCGTTTCGTTACTCAAAAAAGTCGTCCTTATTCAACAATTTTTCGTTGGAACTCGAAAATGGACGCATTGTAGGTTTGCTCGGTAAAAATGGAGCAGGCAAGTCAACGCTTCTTAGCCTTATTGCTGGGCTTATAAAACCCCAATCGGGCGAAATCAATGTAAACGGCTTTACACCGTTTAGTCGTAATCCCAACTTTCTGGCTGACATTTATTTAGTGCCTGAAGAGTTTTCGTTTCCACATGTGAGTATAGCTACTTATGTGAAAGCATTTAGTCCGCTGTATCCTTCATTCGATCACGAAAAACTGAAAACAATTTATGATGAATTTGAAATTCAACCGTCGTCGAACTTGAACAAACTGTCGCACGGACAGCGCAAAAAGTTCTTGATTGCGTTTGCATTATCAACCAATTGCAAAGTGCTGGTACTTGATGAACCTACAAATGGGTTGGATATTCCATCCAAAAGCCAATTCCGCAAAATATTGGTGAGTTCAGTTACCGATGAGCAATTGGTAATTATATCGACTCATCAGGTTAAAGACATTGACACAATTATCGATAAAGTGCTGGTAATAGATGAAGGCAACATCATTTACAACGAAAATACTGATGAAATTACTCGAAAACTCTATTTCGAAACTGTAACAACATTATCAGAAAATGAACATGTGCTTTATAGTGAGAAATGCCCACTCGGATATCGTATTGTAAAACCTGCCTACGATGTTGCTGAATCTGGCATTGATCTCGAACTTTTATTTAACGCCATTATCAACAAAACAATTTAAAATCATAAGTGTATGAAATCAAATAGTTTTTTTAGTTTTAGACGGTTATATTTGCTTACACGAAATGATATCCTGTTGAATTATAAAAAATATTTATTGACAATTGTTGGGGCATTCATTGTCGGGTCTATAATCATTTATTTGCAAATGCCAACAAGAGAGTATAGTAATCATTTTGATATTTGGAATTATACTATGACTTTTATGATCTGTTTAGTTGGTCTCGGAGCTTTTATTGGAATTTCGTTTCCTGCATTCAGTTCAAAAACATCAACTATGAGTTATTTACTACTACCATCGTCAACATTAGAGAAATTTCTGAGTCAGTTTCTAATAAGAATTGTTATAAGTACAGGCTTGTTTTTTTTAATTTTTTGGATCGATGCGTATTTTGCTCGCGAAGCAGCTACTTTAGTACTTCAAAAATATGGAAACACCTTTGAAATAGAGCCTTTTGACTATTCAAATTTATTTTATAATTTAACTGGGGAGCGTTATTTATTTGTAAGAATTGTCATTACAATGACCTTTATTTCAATTGGATTCTTTCTTTATAGCATACGTATATATTTCAATAGACTTGCGTTAGTTAAAACTGCAATTTCGTTGGTTACCTTTCTTTCCTTAGGCGTATTATTGTTTGCAATTTTCTCACATATTTTTTATCCAGAAACGAAAGGTATGGATTTTAAATTAAACATACATCAAGTTTTTAAGCAAGTTACTAATATTGAATTTTGGCTCTTTACAATGTTTTGTTTATCCATTTTGATTCTTATTCCACTGGGTTATTTTAAACTTAAAGAAAAACAACTATGAGTATAGATTTCAAATCGACGAAAGGCATTTTTCAGCAAATAGCTGATAACCTTTGTCATCAGATAATGGAAGGAAAGCTACTACCCGGTGAGCGTGTGCCTTCTGTGCGCGATTTGGCTGTGGACTATGAAGTGAATCGGAATACTTTGCTTCGGACATACGCCATACTCGAAGATGCTCATGTAATAATTAACAAACGAGGAATAGGTTTTTTTGTAGCCGATAACGCAGTAGAACTTATTCGTGATAATGAGAAAAAAGAATTTTTCAAAAACGATTTGCCCGATTTTATACGTAAAGTTCAGTTGCTGAAAGTGACTGAGGCTGATCTGATGGATTTGTTAACCCTTTTAAAAAATAATTCAAAATTATGAAAATAAGCAATTTAATCATTTTAGCCTTTGCAGTTATTGTTATAGGCAGTCTGCTGGTTTTATTTATTGATTCGAAATATCACAACGAAAACGAAAATTCGAATTTCGAAAAGAAAACCTATCCATTAGCTGATTTCTCAGTGGTTGTAGCTGAGAAAGAAGCTAACATTCAATTAGATTACGGACAAAAAAATGAAATTGATGTGGAATATCAAAAAAATGAAATTCCTGAAAAACTGAATTTAAAAATTTACAAGCTATGCAACGACACGCTTTATATTTATGGAGGGCTACGTACATTTGTAAAAAGCAATAACTTAAAGTCGATTATCGCTCAAAAAACAAGATGGTTTGGGCTTGGACAGTTTAAATACGATTCGTTGAAAGTTGATGTTGTTTCTGGGAATATAATGCTTGATGCAGATATTAAGAAATTAGTATTAATCGTTTCTGATTCGGCTTATGTAAGAACATTGAATCATAAAGTTGAAAATTTGAATCTATTTGCTAAAGGGAAATCAAATATTGAATTAAACGGAAATTACAAAACTGTAAATGCAAGAATTTATGAAAAAAAAAATATTTCATTTGAAGGTAGTCCTGCTTCATTAAAGTTTCAACGAGACAGTACCAGTACCATAACTATTTGGAATTAAATACGTTGAATCCAAATTGATTTAAGAATTTATCTGATAATAGGATAAATAACATAACTTTAAAACCTCACATAATGATTTTGAGCGTCCCGCTATACTATTTGGCTGGTCGCTCATTTTTTTATAATTGATTGACTAAAATATGTTTGAAAAGCAACAAACTTAGAATTATTTGATAACAAGTGCATTAAAATCAATTCAAGTAAAAATGAGCTTACTATCTTTGACTAATTTACCCGAAATAAGCGAAAATTCACAAATTACCAACCAGCATATTATTTTTTTTGGTATCTTTGAATTAAATTTGTCGCTATATTAGTTATGCTATTCAAAATTAGGATAGCAATGGAATGGAAGTGAGGTTAAAATAATGCATGCAAAACATGAAAAAAATGGATTTCAAAATTAATAATCTGGTAAAAAATGATTTTTTTACACTGATATTCAGGCTATTAATTCCAATAGCATTAGTTTGGATACTTCGCATACTATTTTATATTTATAATGCCGATTTATTGAGTATTGCAAGTTGGAAGAGTGAATTGCCATACATCCTTTGGGGAGCTTCTATTTTTGATGCATCGAATCTCTCCTTTACTTTTGCACTGTTTGCCATATTCTCGCTTCTGCCTTTCCGATTTAAGTCGAACCAGATATATCAGTGGTTATTGTTTTCGTATTTTGCTTTGGCTATCAGCGTGTTAGCAGTTTTAAATATTGCCGATACTGTGTATTTCCATTATGCATTGAAGCGTATTACCACCGATGAGTTTAGTTATTTATCGAACAACAGCAACAATTCTTCCATCATTCTTAAATCAATTCTCGATAATTGGTATCTTTTGTTAGTAGCCATAGTACTTATTTATGGCTCACTGAAAGGGTATCTAAAAATTCCGTATTATCCCACAAAACTCAAATCGAAATTTTATTACGTGGTCAATACCATTTTGTTTGCAGTTGTAGTTGGATTAATGGTTGTATTTATTCGTGGCGGTTTGGGTCGTGCTATTCGTCCATTAACCCTAAGTAATGCAAGTCAGTTTGTTGAAGCACCACAAAATGCGTACATCATCTTAAATAATCCTTTTTGTATTATCCGAACATTGAACAAAAATCAATTGCATTACACCAAATATTACTCCGAAAAAGAACTCGATTCACTTTTTGTTCCTGTAATCAAGCCCACAAGTTCACTGCCGATGAGTAAGAAAAATGTAGTTATTTTTATTTTGGAAAGTTTTAGTTACGAACATTCTGCATATTTGAATCCGCAATTATATAAAGATGGAATAAAATACACTCCCTTTTTGGATTCGCTTATGCAGCAAGGATTTGTGTTCGACAAATGCTATGCAAACGGACGAAAATCAATCGATGCTTTGCCTTCTGTACTTACATCCATTCCTTCGTTTAAAACTCCATTTGCACTTACGCACCAGGCACTTAGTCCTATGAAAGGATTTGGAACATTGCTCGGAAACGAAGGTTGGGATAGTTGGTTTTTTAATGGCTCAGAACTTAGGTCGATGGGTTTTGTTGCCTTTGCAAAAAGTGCAGGATATAAAAATTTTCGTACCAAAGAAGATTATGAAAAAAAACACGGTTTTAACGATTTCGACAACTATTGGGGAATTTGGGATGACCCATTTTTAAAATATATGGCTTCCGAATTGGCAAATGCCAAAGAGCCTTTTTTGGCAACTACGTTTACACTTACATCGCATCATCCATTCGTAGTGCCCGATAAATACAAAGATGTATTACCAAAAGGTAAAACCAAAGTACAACAAGGTGTGGCTTATACCGATATGGCATTGTGGCATTTTTTCGATATTGCCCAACAACAAAATTGGTATAAAAATACCATTTTCGTTTTCGTTGCCGACCACGTAAGCTCCGAAACCTATTCGCCCGAAACACGTTCAGGAGCAGGAAATTCGCATATCATGTACGTAATGTACACTCCCGATGGGTCGTTGCAAGGTAGAAGTTCAACTGTGACTCAGCAGATTGACATCATTCCTACTGTTCTTGGCTTACTTAACTACAATAAACCCTATTTTGCTTTTGGTAGGGATGTATTTGCAAGGAATGATAAAGGGTTTGCAATTAATTATAACGGCAGCGCATTTCAGTGGATTACCGACTCAGCCAGTTATATTTTTGATGAAAAAACAACCCATAATGCCAATGTCGATAAAAAAGTGAAAGCCTTTGTGCAGCGCTATTATTTGCAAATGGAAAAGCGAAAATTTAAACTTGAAAACTAATTCGTTTAATAAACCACTTTATTGAATTTAACATTATGTCAAATACAACAAAAACAGCATCCACAAGGTTACTTTCCGTTGATGTTTTTCGCGGTATAACTATTGCCAGTATGATATTGGTAAATAATCCTGGTAGTTGGAGCAGTATTTATACCCCACTTGGACATGCTCAATGGAATGGACTTACTCCCACAGATTTAGTTTTCCCTTTTTTCGTGTTTATCATGGGCGTTTCTATGTTTTTATCGTACAAAAAATTTAATTTTAAACTTTCAACTCAGACTTTCACCAAATTACTTAATCGGTCTATCTTACTATTTTTGATTGGTTTAACATTGGGTTGGTTCGGAGTTTTTTGTCATGGAATAAATGTACTTAGGGGAGAATATTTATCCATTTTTGATAAAATTTGGCTGTCGGCAAGTAATTTAGAAAATCTCAGAATTTTGGGCGTATTACAACGCCTGGCACTTATTTCATTTTTTGGTTCACTCACATTGCTGATCTTTAAACCAAAAAGATTGTTGTGGTTAATTGGTTTGATTTTACTTTTTTATTGGATATTGATGGCTGCTACCGGAAGTTATGCCGAAAACGAGAGCAGCTTGGTTTATATTATTGATCGTGCCGCATTTGGTGTAATGCATTTATATACAGATCATTTACCTAATGGCACTAAGGTAGTTTTCGATCCCGAAGGTTTGTTGAGTACTTTGCCTTGTATAGCGCATGTTTTGCTTGGAGTTTGGGCTGGAAAATTGATTTCCGAATCAAAGGACAATGGAGTACGAATTCAGAAATTATTTATTTTTGGTACTATTATTCTTTTTACCGGATTTTTGCTTAATTATGGTTTCCCAATAAATAAAAAGATTTGGAGTTCTAGTTTTGTATTGGCTACTTGCGGGTTTGCTTCACTTTTATTAGGTTTGATTATTTATATTATTGATATAAAAGGACATAAACGCTGGAGTGTGTATTTTGAATCGTTTAGTGTAAATCCGATGTTTATATACCTGGTGGCTGGTATTTTGAGCGTATTGCTGCGTAATATTGGTTTTATAAATTTAGGGGAATGGATATCACTACAAGGATATTTCTATTCACAATGGTCATCACCAATTTTTGGCAATTATCTTGGTTCACTCCTATTTGCTATTAGTTTTGTAACTCTCAATTGGTTTATAGGGCTTATACTTTATAAGAAAAAGATTTTTATTAAGTTGTAGAAATTGTTTTTTCAATATTCTGTCAACCAATGTATTGCATAAAGAGTTTCGTTTTCATTTCATATCAGATTCTTACTATAAAATTGTAGAAAATGTAAATGTGACAATTAACTTGAAATAGAATAATTTGAGATGAATCTATTTCAAATTAATTGATTACATTTGTTTAAAATCAATTGATTTAACTTCGTTTTTTCGTTGTTGTAATACATCTCAAGTTTTTTTTGAAAGCATCTCCGATTTATTCTGATTGATGCTTTTTTGGTATGGTCAAACTCAGTTTCTAATAAATTAATAAGGTCTAATTCCATTTCGGACAAAATAAAATAGAATGATTTTAAAATTATTCTATTTCATCACTTACATATTACTAACAAAGTTTGCTTTTTCAATTTGTTGATATTAAATTGGTTCTACCCTTAATTGTGTGGGTTTTTGTATATTTGCAAAAAACTACCC
>JACDZJ010000154.1_pt1 | contig 30096 bp, 19 predicted proteins | sample 7365721 | NCBI WGS metagenome assembly JACDZJ01 (sample SAMN15143480, study PRJNA637477) | pond metagenome | biome: freshwater wetland ecosystem [ENVO:00000243]; feature: pond [ENVO:00000033]; material: pond water [ENVO:00002228]; isolation source: pond water containing pink berries ... | reverse complement strand
TCAAATCACGGTTTGCAGCAACTTTGGAATGTTCAAGTGAGGAAAATAGGATTAAAGGGGCCAGGCTCGCGTTTCGCTAGCGGCCTAGATCAAGAAACGCCGACAGCATACCCGTAGTGCAGCCGATTGTCCGCTTCTGGGCACAGCGAACTAAGACTGCTGCTGGCCGACCGCCGACCGAATACTCACCCCCGCTTCCCGATCAACTCGATGTAATACCCATCCGGGTCGGCGACGAAGGCGATGATCGTGGTGCCGGCATTCATCGGGCCAGCCTCGCGCACCACCGCGCCGCCACGACGCTTGATTTCCGCGCAGGCGGCATAGACGTCGTCCACTTCGATGGCGAGATGGCCGTAGCCGGTGCCGGGTTCGTAGCGGTCGACGCCCATCTTTGTAGGTCAGCTCGATCACCGTGTTTTCGCTTTCGTCACCGTAACCGACGAAAGCGAGGGTGAATTTGCCTTCCGGGTAGTCCTGGCGACGCAGCAGCCGCATGCCGAGGACTTCGGTGTAGAAGGTAATGGCGTGTTCGAAGTCGCCGGTTCGCAGCATGGTGTGGAGCAGGCAGGCGGCGGAATGCGTTCCGCCACCTGACACGCCCCGGCAGACTTACTCCTCGTCGTCGTCCAGCTTGAACGAGGCCGCCAGCTTCTGCTGCACTTGCGGCGGCACCTGGGCATAGCGTGCGAACTCGATGTTGTAGCTGCCGCGTCCGCCGGTCAGTGACTTCAGCCGCGAGGCGTAGTCGTTGATCTCGGCCAGAGGCACCTCGCCCTCGACAGCAACCCGGCCCGGGCCGCGCGGCGTGGTGCCGGTAACATGGCCGCGCCGTGACGACAGGTCGCCGGCGATGTCGCCCATGTTTTCCTCATGCACCTGTACTTCGATGTTGACGATCGGTTCCAGCACCACCGCTGCGGCGGCCTGAATGGCCGTGATGGTGGCTTTCTTTCCGGCCATGACGAAGGCGATTTCCTTGCCGTCCACCGCATGCGTCTTGCCGTCATAGACGATGACGCGCAGGTCCTCGACCGGGAAACCAGCAACGACACCACCCTCCAGCGCCATGCGCACGCCCTTCTCGACCGCCGGCATGAACACGCCGGGAATCACGCCGCCCTTGACCTGATCGAGAAATTCGAAGCCAGCCCCGCGTTCCAGGGGTTCGATCTTCAGATAGACCTCACCGAACTGGCCGGCACCGCCCGACTGCTTCTTGTGGCGGCAGTGGCCTTCGGCGTTTTTCGTGATCGTTTCGCGGAAGGGAATCTGCGGCGGCTTGGTCGTGAGTTCCAGCTTGTACTGGCTGGACATACGTTCCAGCTTGGTGCGCAGATGCATCTCGCCCAAACCGAAAATCACCGTCTCGTGCGTGGTCGGGTGACGCTCGATGCGGAAGCAGGGGTCTTCCGTTTCCAGCTTGCGCAGGATCTCGAACAGGCGCTGCTCGTCGCCCTTCTTCTGCGTCTCGACGGCGAGGCCCTGCATCGGCTTCGGAAACTCCAGCGGCTTGAGATGGATATGGTCTTCGTCGTGCGAATCGTGCAGCACGGCGTCGAACTCGATTTCATCGACCTTGGCGATGGCGCCCAGGTCGCCCGGCAGCAACTCATCGACTTCGAGGTAATCCTTGCCCTGCAACTGGTAGAGGTGGCCGACCTTGAAGGGCTTCTTGCCGTCGCCGACGAACAATTGCGAATCCTTGCGGATGGTGCCCTGATGGACGCGGAACACGCCCACCTTGCCCATGTAGGGATCGACGATGACCTTGAAGACGTGTGCCAGCACGTGCTTCGTCGCATCGGCATCGCGCTGGAAAGCTTCACCATCCTTGTAGAAGGGCGGCACGTTGGCTTCGCCGGGGTTCGGTGCCAGTGTCGCCAGCACGTGCAGCAGTTCGTCGATGCCGGCACCGGTCTTGGCCGAGGTGAATAACACGGGGATCAGGTGACCTTCGCGCAGCGCTTTCTCGAAGGGCGCGTGCAGCTCGGCCGCGCTCGGATCGGTGCCTTCTTCGAGGTAACGCTCCATCAGGCTTTCGTCTTCCTCGACCAGCTGGTCGATCAACTCGCGATGGGCATGGGAAACCGTATCGATGTCCGCCTCGCCACTGTCGTGTTCCAGCACCTCGACCACCTTGCCGTGGTCGGGCGTCGGCAGGTCGAGGAACTTGCAGGCCGGTCCGAAGCGCTCGCGGATGTTGGCCATCAGGCCAGCCAGATCGAGATTCTCCGCATCGATCTTGTTGATGACGATCATGCGCGCCAGGCCGCGCGCCGCCGCTGCGCGCATCATGCGTTCGGTCATCAGTTCGATGCCGGTCTGGGCGTTGATCACGGCAATTGCGGTATCGACTCCAGCCAGCGCCGCCATCGCCTGGCCGGCGAAATCGGGATAACCCGGGGTGTCGATCAGATGGATATGCACATCCTTCCAGGCGAAGTTTGCCAGCGCCGACTGCAAGGAATGGCCGGCCGCTTTTTCCTGCGCATCGAAGTCACAGACGGTGCTACCGCGTTCGATGCTGCCCGGCGCGGCAATGGCGCCGGCGCGATGCAACAAGGCTTCGGCCAGCGTGGTCTTGCCCGCGCCGCCATGGCCCACCAGGGCAACGGCACGGATGGATGCGGTATGGAATTTCGGCATTGATTATTCTCCTTTTTTTCTATTCAACAGTGACGGATTTGGCAAGGTTCCTCGGCTTGTCCACGTCCGTCCCTTTGACGAGCGCGGCATGATAGGCCAGCAGTTGCAACGGCACGACGTGCAGCACCGGCGACAGGGCGCCGTAGTGCTCCGGCAGGCGCAGGATGTGCAAGCCGGGTTCGGGTTCAACCTGCGAATCGGCATCGGCGAAGACGTACAGTTCGCCGCCGCGCGCCGCGACCTCCTTGAGATTGGACTTGAGTTTTTCCAGCAGCGTGTCGTTCGGCGCAATGCTGATCACCGGCATGTTTTTATCCACCAGCGCCAGCGGGCCGTGCTTGAGTTCGCCGGCCGGGTAGGCCTCAGCATGGATATAGGAAATTTCCTTGAGCTTCAGAGCGCCTTCCAGGGCAATCGGATAGTGATGGCCGCGGCCGAGGAACAGGGCGTGCTGTTTGTCGGCGAACAGACTCGCCCACTGGACGATGCCGGGCTCCAACGCCAGTACCTTCTGCACGGCGACCGGCAGGTGGCGCAAGGCTTCTAGATGGGCCACTTCCTGTTCGGCAGACAGGCGTCCCCCCTGTTTCGCCAAGGTGGCCGCCAGCAGGAACAAGGCTGCCAGTTGTGTCGTGAAGGCCTTGGTGGAGGCGACGCCGATCTCGGGGCCGGCGCGCGTCAGGAAGCGCAGGGCGCACTCGCGCACGATGGCGGACTCGGGCACATTGCAGATCGCCAGGGTCTTGTGCATGCCGAGCGACTTGGCGTGCTTGATCGAGGCGAGCGTGTCGGCGGTTTCGCCGGATTGGGAAATCGCCACCACCAGTTGTGCGGCATCCGGCACCGAAACCCGATAGCGGTATTCGCTGGCCACTTCGACGGCGCAGGGTAGCCCGGCGAACTGCTCGATCCAGTAACGCGCCACCAGCCCGGCGTGATAGCTGGTGCCGCAGGCAATGATGAGTACCGATTTCACGGCGCGCAACACGTCCGGCGCGCTTGCCCCGAACAGGTTGGCCGAGAAGGTCTGCGCGCCGCCGATCATCTCCAGCGTCGTCGCCAGCGCCTGCGGCTGTTCGAAGATTTCCTTCTGCATGTAGTGGCGATACTCGCCGAGCTCGACGGCATCGGCCGACAAGGTACTTTCATGCACTTCCCGCGTCACCGCCGTCCTGTCAGCGCCGACTATTCTGTAACCGTCCTGACCGAGTTCCGCGACATCCCCGTCTTCGAGGTAGATCATGTGGCGCGTCACCTGCAGAAGCGCCGACGCATCGGAGGCGGCGTAATTTCCATCTGCGCCAATGCCCAGCAACAACGGGGCAACCTGGCGGGCCACAATGATGCGGCCACAGCCTTCACCCAGGACAGCGATCGCGTAGGCGCCGACCAGCTGTGACGTGGCCTGTTGCACCGCCAGGAACAGGTCGGGCTCCGTTTTGAGGGTTGCCTGGATCAGGTGGGCGATCACTTCGGTATCGGTATCCGACGTGAACACATAGCCGGCGGCGAGCAGTTCCTGCTTGAGCGCAGCGTAATTCTCGATGATGCCGTTATGCACTACCGCCAGGCCGCCGGAGATATGCGGGTGGGCATTCTTCTCGCTCGGTACGCCATGCGTGGCCCAGCGGGTATGGGCGATGCCCAGATGCGCCGTCTGGCCTTCCACCTGGATGGCCAGTTCGGCCACGCGGCCAACGCTGCGCAGGCGGGTCAGCGTCGGATTACATAGAGCCAGGCCGGCCGAGTCGTAGCCGCGGTATTCGAGCTTGCGCAGGCCTTCGACGAGAACCGGGACGACGTTTCGGGAAGCGACCGCAGCAACAATACCGCACATGGGCTAGCCTTTTTTTTGTTTGACGGGGCGTTTCCAGCCCGCGATGGAAACCTGCTTCGGCCGCGATACCGTCAGCGCATCGGGCGGCGCATCGCGGGTCAGCGTGGTGCCGGCGCCGAGCGTGGCGCCCTTGCCCACCGTCACCGGCGCGACCAGTTGCGTGTCGGAACCGATGAAGACATCGTCCTCGATCACCGTGCGATGCTTGTTGGCACCGTCGTAGTTGCAGGTGATGGTGCCGGCACCGATATTGACGCGGCTACCGATCGCCGCATCGCCGACGTAGGCCAGATGGTTGGCCTTGGAATGGGCCGCGACGGTGGAATTCTTGACCTCGACAAAGTTGCCGACATGCACGTCCTCGGCCAGCACCGTGCCGGGGCGCAGGCGCGCAAACGGGCCGATGATGCTGTGCGGGCCGACGACGGCATCCTGGATCACGCAGTTCGCGTTGATGCGCGCGCCATCGTGCAATTCGACACGGCCCTCGAAGACACAATTCACGTCGATGAAGACATCACGGCCGCACACCAGTTCGCCGCGCACATCGATGCGCGCCGGGTCAACGAGCGTCACGCCCTGCTCCATGAGGGCTTCAGCAAAGTTGCGCTGGTGAATGCGCTCCAATCGCGCCAACTGGCTTTTGCTGTTCACGCCATCGGCTTCCCAGTTGGCGTCGGGATGCGCGGTAACAACCGCCATGCCCTCCGCCACCGCCATGGCGACGATGTCGGTGAGGTAATACTCGCCCTGCGCGTTTGCGATGCCCAACTGCGGCAGCCAGCGCGCCAGCGCTTCCCCAGGTGCGACGAGGATGCCGGTGTTGATTTCCTTGATGGCCCGCTCGGCATCGTCGGCATCCTTCTCCTCGACGATGCGGACCACTTTTCCATCGATACGGACGATACGGCCGTAGCCGTGCGGATCGTCGAGATGGGCGGTAAGCAGCGCCAGCTTGTCGCCGCCGGCGGCAGCGATGAGTCGCTGCAACGTGGTCGCCCGAATGAGCGGCACGTCACCGTAAAGCACCAATACCGCCGTCCTGCCAGCGCCGACTTTTTCAAGCTGGGGCAGTGCCTGGAGTACCGCATGACCGGTGCCGAGTTGGGGCTCCTGCTTAGCCCAGGAAATAGGGGACAGACCACGATTTTCAGAATCATGAAATTGTGGTCTGTCCCCTATTTCCGCTTTTACCTGCTCGCCACCGTGCCCATACACCACGCAGACGCTTCCCGGCGCCAGCGCGCGCGCCGTGGCGATGACATGGGCCAACATCGGTTTGCCGGCAATCGGCTGCAATACCTTGGGCAGGTCGGAGCGCATGCGCTTGCCCTGCCCGGCAGCGAGAATGACGACATTGAGCATACGGGCTCTCAGCGCGGCAGCGTGCTCGCTCCCATCAGGAATTCATCCACCGCACGGGCACACTGGCGACCTTCGCGGATCGCCCACACCACCAGCGACTGGCCGCGCCGCATGTCGCCGGCGGCGAAGACCTTGGGCACGCTGGTTACGTAATCCTCGGTCGAGGCATTCGCATTGCCACGGGCATCCTTGGCGACGGCGAAGCCATCGAGGACCGAGGCGATCGGATTGGTGAAACCCATGGCGAGAAAGACGAGATCGGCCTTGATTTCAAACTCGCTGCCCGCAATTTCGGTCGGCTTGCCGCCCTGCCAATCGAGGCGCACGCACTTGAGCGCGGTCAGTTGCCCGTTCACGCCGATGAATTCCTTGGTGGCGATCGACCAGTCGCGCGTGCAACCTTCGTCATGCGACGAGGAGGTGCGCATCTTGTTCGGCCAGTAGGGCCAGACCAGCGGCTTGTTCTCCTGTTCGGGCGGCTGCGGCAGCAACTCGAACTGGGTCACCGATGCCGCGCCGTGGCGGTTGGAGGTACCGACGCAATCCGAGCCGGTATCGCCGCCACCGATCACTACCACATGCCTGCCCTTGGCGTTGATGGGATTCTTTTTCCCACCACCGACCTGCTTGTTCTGCGGGATGAGGAATTCCAGCGCGAAATGCACGCCGGCGAGTTCACGGCCCGGAATCGGCAGGTCGCGCGGCGTTTCAGAACCGCCGGCGAGGACCACCGCATCGAAGTCCTTCATCAGTTTGGCCGGCGCGATGACCTTCTTCGCGTCGCAGACCACGCCCTTGGGAACATCGGTGCCGACCAGGGTCTTCGTCACGAACTTGACACCCTCGGTCGCCAGTTGGGCGGCACGCCAGTCGATCAGACGCTTGTCGAGCTTGAAGTCGGGAATGCCGTAACGCATCAGTCCGCCAATGGCGGCGTTCTTCTCGAACACGGTGACGTCATGGCCCACCCGCGCCAGTTGCTGCGCGGCCGCCAGACCGGCAGGGCCGGAGCCGACGACCGCGACCTTCTTGCCGGTCTTCTGTGCAGCCGGTTGCGGCAGCACCCAGCCGTTCTCGCCGGCCTTGTCGATGATGGCGCGTTCGAGCGACTTGATGCCCACTGCGGCAGCATTGATACCCAGCGTGCAGGCCGCCTCGCAAGGTGCGGGGCAGATGCGGCCGGTCATTTCCGGGAAGTTGTTGGTGGAGTGCAGAACTTCGATGGCCTCGCGCCAGTTGCCACGATAGACCGCATCGTTGAAGTCCGGGATATTGTTGTTGACCGGGCAGCCGCTGTTGCAGAAGGGAATGCCGCAGTCCATGCAGCGCGCTCCCTGCGTCTTCGCCTGGTCATCGGCCAGATGCGGCACGAACTCGCGATAGTGGGTCAGCCGCGACTCGACCGCTTCGTAACCCTCGGCCTGACGATCGAATTCCAGAAAACCGGTTGGCTTGCCCATCATGCGGCCTCTTTGAGTTGGGCCGCGGCGATTTCCCTTTGCGCAGCAATTTCCTTAAGGGCGCGGCGATATTCATTCGGAAATACCTTGACGAACTTGGCGCGCGACTGGCTCCATCTGGCCAGGATGCGGCGTGCCGTTGCGCTGCCGGTCTCGGCCTGGTACTTCATGACGAGCGCCTTGAGCAGTTCATCGTCGGTAGTGTTCTGGTGGCGTGTGCCGTCATTCGGCTGCTCGGCGGCGGGCAGCACCTTTTCCAGCGTGACCATCGAAAGGTTGCAGTGCTTGGCGAAGCTGCCGTACTCGTCATAGACATAAGCGATGCCGCCCGACATGCCGGCCGCGAAGTTGCGCCCGGTCTGGCCGAGCACGACCACCGTGCCGCCGGTCATGTATTCGCAGCAATGGTCGCCGGTCCCCTCGACCACGGCCGTCGCACCGGAATTGCGCACGCAGAAACGCTCGCCAGCAACGCCACGGAAGAACACTTCGCCTTCGACCGCACCATAGAGCACGGTGTTGCCGACGATGATGTTCTCGCAGGGCCGGCCGCGGAATCCCGTCTGCGGCTTGACGATGATCTTGCCGCCGCACAAGCCCTTGCCGACATAATCGTTGGCCTCGCCGGTCAGCTCCAGGGTCACGCCGCGGGCCAGGAAGGCGCCGAAGCTCTGGCCCGCGGTACCGGTCATGCGGATACGGATGCTGTCGTCAGGCAGGCCGGCATGACCAAAACGCTTGGCCACTTCGTGCGAGAGCATGGTGCCGACGGTGCGATTGAGGTTCTTGACCGGCAAAGCGAAGGCGACCTTCTCACCGCGCTCGAGCGCCGGCAACGCCTGGGCGATCAACTGATGGTCGAGCGCCTTGTCGGTACCATGGTCTTGCGTCTCGCGATGGGTGCGAGCCACCTCGGCCGGTGCGGGCGTCAGGTGGAAGATGCGCGAAAAATCGAGGCCGCGTGCTTTCCAGTGGGCGATACCTTTCTTCATGTCGAGCAGGTCGGCACGGCCGATCAGTTCGTCGAATGTGCGGACGCCCAGATCGGCCAGCAACTGGCGGGCTTCCTCGGCGACGAAGAAAAAGTAATTCACGACGTGCTCAGGCTGGCCGGAGAAGCGCTTCCTGAGCACCGGATCCTGCGTGGCCACGCCCACCGGACAGGTGTTGAGGTGGCACTTGCGCATCATGATGCAGCCTTCGACCACCAGCGGCGCCGTGGCGAAGCCGAACTCGTCGGCACCCAGCAGGGCGCCGATGACCACGTCGCGGCCCGTCTTGATCTGGCCATCGACCTGCAAGCGAATGCGGCCGCGCAGGCGGTTCAGCACCAGGGTCTGCTGTGTTTCGGCCAGTCCCAGTTCCCACGGCGTGCCGGCATGTTTGATCGACGATAGCGGGCTGGCGCCGGTGCCACCGTCGTAACCCGAGATCACAACATGATCGGCCTTGGCTTTCGACACGCCGGCCGCAACGGTACCGACACCGACTTCGGACACCAGCTTGACCGAGATCGAGGCGCTGGGATTGGCGTTCTTGAGATCGTGGATCAACTGCGCCAGATCCTCGATGGAGTAGATGTCGTGATGGGGCGGCGGCGAAATCAGGCCGACGCCCGGTACCGAATGGCGCAGGAAGCCGATGTAATCGGACACCTTGTGGCCGGGCAACTGGCCGCCCTCGCCCGGCTTGGCGCCCTGCGCCATCTTGATCTGGATCTGGTCGGCGTTGCTCAGGTACTCGATGGTGACGCCGAAACGTCCTGAAGCGACCTGTTTGATCGCCGAGCGCAGGGAATCGCCTTCCTTCAGCGGAATGTCGCGTTCGATGCGCGTCTTGCCCACCACACTGCCCACCGTCTCGCCAGCGCCGACTTTCTGGAAGCGGCGCGGATCCTCGCCACCTTCGCCGGTATTCGACTTGCCGCCGATGCGGTTCATGGCGATCGCCAGCGTGCTGTGCGCTTCGGTGGAGATCGAACCCAGCGACATGGCACCGGTGGCGAAACGCCTGACGATCTCGCTGGCGGGTTCGACTTCGGCCAGCGGCACTGGCGCACCGGCCGGCTTGAGTTCGAACAGGCCGCGCAGCGTCATGTGGCGCTTGCTCTGGTCATTGATGATCGCCGCGTATTCCTTGTAGGTGTCGAACTTGCCGGAGCGGGTGGCGTGCTGCAGCTTGGCGATGGCGTCCGGCGTCCACATGTGCTCTTCGCCACGCACGCGGAAGGCATATTCGCCGCCGACGTCGAGCATCCCGGCCAGCACCGGGTCATTGCCGAAGGCCGCCGCATGGGTATTCAGCGCCTCCAACGCAACCTCCTTGAGGCCGATGCCCTCGATCCGGGTCGGCGTGCCGGTAAAATAGCGGCCGACGAAATCGGACGACAGCCCGATCGCCTCGAAAATCTGCGCGCCGCAGTAAGACTGGTAGGTCGAAATGCCCATCTTCGACATGACCTTCATCAGCCCCTTGCCGATGGCCTTGGTGAAACGCTTCTGGCAATCATAGGCGGCGGGCTTGCCGGACAGCTTTGGTGCAAGCGCATCGATGCTTTCCAGCGCCAGCCAGGGATGAATCGCCTGAGCGCCATAACCGGCCAGCAAGGCGAAGTGGTGGGTTTCGCGCGCGGCACCTGTCTCGACCACCAGGCCGCAGGCAGTCCGCAAGCCGGTCTTGACCAGATGCTGATGCACGGCAGAACAGGCCAGCAGGGCGGGAATCGGCGCACGTACGGGATCGACCGCGCGGTCGGACAGGATGATGACGCTGCAGCCCTCGCCCACGGCACGCTCGGCACGCACGCACACCTGGAACAGCGCTTCGCCCATGCCGGCAGCAGCGGACTCGGCAGGCGCGGTGATGTCGATCACGCAAGAACGGAACGTGCCGTTGGTCAGCTTGTCGATCTGCTTCAGCTTGGCCATGTCCGCAGACGACAGGATGGGCTGATGCACCTCAAGGCGCGGCGTCGGCTGGGTTTCATGCACGCCCAGCAGGTTGGGGTTGGGGCTGACCAGCGAGATCAGCGACATGACGATCTCTTCGCGGATCGGGTCGATCGGCGGGTTGGTTACCTGGGCGAACAACTGCTTGAAGTAGTTGAACAGCGGCTTGTTCTTGCCGGACAGCACCGGCAGCGGGCTGTCGTTGCCCATCGAGCCGGTGGCCTCTTCGCCGTTGAGCGCCATCGGTTCGAGGATGAACTTGAAATCCTCCTGCGTATAGCCGAAGGCCTGCTGAAGGTCGAGCAGGGGCACCGCCGACTTGTCCTTCTTCTTCACCTCGGGCAGGTCATCGACGAAATAGCGCGACTTGTCGATCCACTCGCGATAGGGTTTGGCGGTCGCCAACTGGTGCTTGATCTCGTCGTCGGAAATGATGCGACCTTCCTCGAGGTCGATCAGCAGCATCTTGCCGGGCTGCAGGCGCCACTTCTTGACGATGCGCTCCTGCGGGATCGGCAGCACGCCGATTTCGGAAGACAGCACGACCAGGTCGTCGTCGGTAACCAGATAGCGCGCCGGCCGCAGTCCGTTGCGGTCGAGGGTGGCGCCGATCTGGCGGCCATCGGTAAAGGCTACTGCCGCCGGGCCGTCCCACGGCTCCATCAGGGCCATGTGGTATTCGTAGAAGGCGCGTCGGTCCTCGTCCATCAGGGGATTACCTGCCCACGCCTCGGGAATCAGCATCATCATGGCGTGGGCGAGGCTGTAGCCACCCATCACTAGCAGTTCCAGCGCATTGTCGAAGCTGGCCGAATCCGACTGGCCCTCGTAAATCAGCGGCCAGATTTTCTCCAGATCCTCACCGATGAGCGGCGAGCGGATGCCGCGCTCGCGGGCGCGAATCCAGTTGACGTTGCCGCGCAGGGTGTTGATTTCGCCGTTGTGGGCGATCATGCGGAAGGGGTGTGCCAGGTCCCAGGTCGGGAAGGTATTGGTCGAGAAGCGCTGATGCACCAGGGCCAGTGCCGTTACCACGCGCTCGTCGTGCAGGTCGAGGAAATATTCGCCCACCTGGTCGGCCAGCAGCATGCCCTTGTAGACGACGGTGCGCGCGGACATCGAGGGCACATAGAACATCTTGATGTCCGGCAGCTTGAGCGACTGCACGCGATGGCCCGCTTCCTTGCGGATCACATAGAGCTTGCGTTCGAGTGCATCGGCATCGACAACCCCCTGGCCGCGACCGATGAACACCTGACGGATCACCGGTTCGATATCTTTTGCCGCCTGTGCCAGGCCGGAGTTGTCGACCGGCACATCGCGCCACCCCAGCAGCACTTGCCCCTCGTAGCGTATGGTGCGCTCGATGGCGGCCTCGCAGGCGCGGCGGCTTTCGCATTTGCCGGGCAGGAAGATCATGCCCACACCGTATTCGCCGGCCGGAGGCAGGACCACGCCTTGTCGCGCCATTTCCTCGCGCAGGAAGGCATCGGGAATCTGGATCAGGATGCCGGCACCATCGCCAAGCAAAGGGTCATAGCCGGTAGCGCCGCGATGCTCCAGATTTTTCAGGATCTGCAGCCCTTGCGCGACCAGCGCGTGACTCTTTTTGTTCTTGATGTGGGCAACGAAACCGACGCCACAGGCATCGTGCTCGTTGGCGGGGTTGTAGAGGCCTTGGGCCAAGGGGAGGGTCATCGTACGTCCTGAGGAGGTAAGGCTGCCTCGCAGCAAAGGGCGGGAATTATGCGACACAACCCGCCCTCAGTAAAGACTTGCCAATCCGGAAGATCAGGGTTCGCCGACGGAAAAAAGACGCCGATACTCCCTGATGGCGTAACGGTCGGTCATGCCGGCAACGTAGTCGGCAACAGCCCGAGCATTCCCTTCAACGACACCCAGCGTCTGGTATTGTTCCGGCAACAGGCGCGGATCGGCCATGAAAGCTGCAAACAGGTCGCAGATGATGCGGCGGGCCTTGTAGGTCATGCGCAGCACCTGGTAATGCTGATAGAGATGATCACGCAGAAACGTCTTCATCGCCCGGTTCTCCCCGGCCATTTCGGCTGAGAACCCGATCAGGGCCGGAGCAGCACGAACCTCATCGAGGCTGTGCGGAGCAAGTGCCGCAATCCGGTGTGCAGACTCCGCCAGCAGATCGGTTACTTGGGCATCGATCATGCTACGGATGGTTTCATGCACACGGCGACGCTCGGGAAGATCGGGAAATTCTGCGGCGACCTCCCTGGCATGGCGAGCAAACAAGCTTACCGCCGAGAGGTGTTCTGCGGTGATCAGACCAGAGCGCAGTCCGTCATCGACATCGTGGTTGTTGTAGGCGATTTCGTCGGCCAGGTTGCAGATCTGTGCCTCCAGCGATGGCCGCCGGTTATCGAGGAAACGCAGCCCCAGTTCACCCAGCCCCCGAGCGCGTGCCGGTGAGCAGTGCTTGAGGATGCCCTCGCGCGTCTCGAACATCAGGTTCAGTCCGTCGAAAGCACCATAGCGTTCTTCGAGGCGATCCACGATGCGCAGGCTTTGCAGGTTGTGCTCGAAGCCACCGTGATCCTGCATGCATTCATTGAGTGCGTCCTGTCCTGCATGGCCGAACGGCGTATGGCCGAGGTCATGGGCCAGCGCGATGCCCTCCGTCAGATCGTCATTCAGGTTCAGCGTCCGTGCCACCGAGCGGGCGATCTGGGCAACTTCGATACTGTGCGTCAGCCGCGTACGGAACAGGTCACCCTCGTGATTGACGAATACTTGGGTCTTGTATTCGAGGCGACGGAATGCCGTGGAATGGACAATGCGATCGCGATCACGCTGGAACTCGCCGCGCGCCTTGGGCCGCGGCTCGGAAACCACGCGCCCCCGGGTATTCGTCTCACTGACGGCGTAAGGCGCGAGTTCAGTCCGCACAGCACTGCTCGATGGTCGCGCGCATCTGCTCGGGCGTCGCGGCCGGCCAGGTCACCGCTTCACCCAGACGTTTCAGCAATACCAGCCGCAGGCGACCGGCAATCACCTTCTTGTCGTGGCTCATCAGTTCCAGATAGCGCTCGCTGCCAAGCTTCGCCCCGGAGATCGGGAGACGGGCTTTAATCAGCAACTCTCTGACGCGTTCGACGTCACTTACAGCCAGCCAGCCGAGCCGCTGTGACAGGTCTGCCGCCATGACCATGCCTGCCGCAACCGCTTCGCCATGCAGCCATGTGCCGTAGCCGACGCCGGTTTCAATGGCATGGCCAAAGGTGTGGCCAAGATTCAGCAAGGCGCGCCCGCCTTCCGCTGCGGTTTCCAGTTCATCACCCGCCACCACCTCGGCCTTGTTGCGGCAGGAGCGTTCGATGGCATATGACAAGGCAGCCGCATCGCGAGAGACCAGTCGGTCAATATTGGCTTCGAGCCATTCCAAGAAAGGCAGATCGCGGATCAGGCCGTACTTGATTACCTCGGCCAGGCCCGCCGACAACTCCCGATCCGGCAGGGTGTTCAGGGTATCCGTGTCGGCCAGTACCAGACGGGGCTGCCAGAATGCGCCGATCATGTTCTTGCCGCGCGGATGATTGATACCGGTTTTCCCGCCTACCGAGGAATCCACCTGCGACAACAGGGTAGTCGGTACCTGAATGAAGGGCACGCCCCGCTGGTAGGTTGCAGCTGCAAATCCCGCCAGATCGCCGACCACACCGCCGCCAAGCGCCACAATGGCAGTCGAGCGATCGCATTTCTCCGCGAGCAGACGATCATAGATGATCTGCAGGGAGTCCCAGTTCTTGTGGGCTTCGCCGTCCGGCAGGATGATCGCCGTACCGCCAGCGCCGATTTTTTCAAACGACGCCAGCAATCTTTCCAGATACAGAGGTGCGACCGCTTCATTCGTGATAATCGCCACGCGCTTCACAGGAAATTTGGCCAAGCCATGACCGAGCAAGCCAGAACCAATATGAATCGGGTAGCTGCGTGATCCTAATTCAACATTCAGGATTGGCATCGCTTTTCAGTGCCTTTTCAATGGCGGCAACCGTGCTGTTCAATCCTGCGCCGGACTCGACGATCAGGTCCGACACTTCGCGGTAAAGCGGGTCGCGTTGCTTAACCAGAGTGCGAATGCGAGTCAGAGGATCACTCACTTTGAGCAACGGGCGTCCCTTGTCATGTCGGGTACGCTCGAACAATAGTTCCGGTCCCGCCTGAAGATAAACGACGAACCCCGACTGCACCAACCGGGCTCGGTTGAGCGGACTCAACACCACGCCACCGCCCGTCGCGATGACTTGACTAACGCCGGTCGCCATTTGCCCGAGTGCCTGTGACTCCCGATGGCGAAACCCGGCCTCTCCCTCTATTTCAAAAATCGTCGAAACTGACACGCCGTTAGCTTTTTCAATGACCCGATCGAGATCAAAGAAGGGCTGGCCAAGCACCTTTGCCAATTTCTTGCCTACCGTCGTCTTGCCGGCACCCATCATGCCGACAAGATAGACATTCCCTCCGCCCCCCATCACCCAATCAGGCCCAAACTACGATTACAACCTGATGTTGACAGCACTATCAGCAATCCTGGGCGTCAGCATGATGATGAGTTCCTTCTTGTTTTCGTATTTTTCTTTTTTCTTGAACATGAATCCGACGTAAGGCAAATCCCCGAAGAAAGGAACCCGACTGGTGGACTCGGACTCGCTCATTTCAAAAACGCCACCGATCACGACCGTTCCGCCATTGTCGATGTGGACCTCGGAGATAATTTCTTTCGTCTTGATCGATGGCATGGTCCCGATGCCGCCCAATCCCACCTGTGTACCACGGGAATCCTTGTTGATCTTGATCGACATCTGCACCCGGCTATCGGGCGTAATTTGCGGTTTGACTTTCAGCGACAGGGTTGCATCAATCCATTGGATTGCGGTTGCCCCGGAGCTAGATGCCGCCAGATAGGGAATCCGTTCGCCATCATGAATCGTCGCTTCAACCTGATCGGCCGTCAACACACGCGGGCTTGAAATGGTCTTGCCCATGCCATCCGCTTCCAGCGCTGTCAGTTCCAGCGTCAACAGCAGGGTTTTGGCACGATTGAACAGGGTAAAGGCAAACTGTCCCGTAGGATTAGAAACGGCGTTATTTGAAATCTGGCTGTCGGCAATGGTCGGCGCAACCGTTTCACGCTTATATTGGCCACTCTCTATATAGGTCGTTGGTGCAATCAACTGGGTCCCGGTAGCGACGGCTGTCACATTACCGAGCTCGTCGGTCATGGTGCGTCTCTCTGCCAGGTGGGTGTAGGCATCGACGCTGGATGCGGACACGCCATAACGCGCACCGGTTCCGAGCAGAGTCCGCCCCTGGTCAAGACCATAATGATCGTGCATGCCGAGACGGGCGCCGAGTGCCTTGCTGAACGTGGTGTCCGCCTCGACGATACGGGCTTCGATCAATACCTGACGGGCCGGGCGGTCCACCTTGGTGAGTAAATCCCTGACCAGATCAAGCTTCGATGGAACATCATAGATGAATGCTTGGTTGGTACGTTTATCTACAGTGACACGACCAATCGCGGAAAGGAGTGCGCCTTGAGTGCTGCCTTTTGCATCGCTGGATGCTGCCGTGCCGCTGACCAGCATCTTGGCGAAATCCTCCGCCTTCTGGTAATTCAACTGAAATACCTCAAGGCGCGGGGTTTCCGCAGCTACTGCCGCTTCTCGCGCATCAACCTCCAGTTTGTCACGTGCGGCCAGTTCATCCCGCGGAGCAATCCAGAGCACGTTACCGCTCTTGCGCATCGACAGACTCTTTTGTTGCAGGACAATTTCCAATGCGTGATCCCACGGCACGTCATTCAGACGCAGGGAGACATTGCCGGAGACGGAATCGCTCACCACAATGTTAAAGTTCGTGATGTCTGCGAAGACATGCAGCAGTTCGCGCAGGGGAATGTTCTGGAAGTTCAGGGAAATCACCTCACCCTGATAACCGGTCTTCGACCCTTGGAAAAGTTTGTGCGGATCTTCCTTGACCGGCCGGACCTCAACAATGAACTGATTGTCACTTTGGAAGGCCGTATGCTCCCAGAGTCCCTTCGGCACGATTTCCATCCCGACATCTTCGCCCACGGCGCGGGTCTTGACGCTGGTAATCGGTGTGGCGAAATCGACCACGTCGAGTTGGCGGCGCAGGTTTTCCGGAAGCTTGGTTTTCTTGAACGAGACGATCAGGGCTGAACCCTTCTGAACGATGTCGACCGGAGTATCGCTTGATGACAGATCCACAGCAACAATACCGGTACCATCCTTGCCACGACGGAACTGGATATCGCGGAGGCTCTGCCCTTCAGCCTTAGCGCTGCCGGGAAAATGCTGAACTGGGGCAGCGACACCCTCGGCGGAAGCCACGCTCTCATCACTCAACAACGAAATGTAGAGCGCCTTGCCTTCCAGGCGGGTTTCGAAGCGCACCACCTTGTCAAGATTGAGCACCAACCGCGATCGGTCACCGGCCTGCACGACATTGATGCTGCGCAATCCACCCTCATTGATCGCCTTGGAACTGTAGCCCAAGGCATTTTCGGTTGCAGGCAAATCAAAAACCAGACGTGCGGGATTGGCGATGCTAAAGTTGGAGGGAGCCGAAGGCAGGGGCTCGCGCAGGCCAAATTTCAGCAACATGCCAGCGCTGGATTTGCTTACCATCAGGGTCTCAAGACCATTCTGCGCTATCGATGACGTGCTGGCGGCATTCCCCGATTGCGCCGACGCAAATCCCGCCCAAACTGCGATGACACATATCCATGAAAGCATGAATTTCATTTCCCGGCCTCCTTGCCCTTCGTTCCTTCCTGCAATTGAAGGGTCATTTTTCGTTCCACCCAATCGCTGGACTGGCCACTTGGATCCTGTACGGTTTCGAGAAGAACAATTTCGTTATCGCTAATGTCCAAGATACGACCGAAATTCTGGCCGATGTAGTTGCCTTTTTCGGCCCGGTAGACAACACCGTCTGCGTTGATTAAGGCATGACGGGCTTTCGTCTTTCCATGGCTGACGACCCCGACAAAATTCAGTGTTTCAAGCGGGAAACTCTCGAGTTGTTCGCGCGGACGATCAAAATCCGGCCTCTTGCCACCGACGCCCTCTTTCCTCTCTGGTTCCAGACGCTCCGAACCAAAAGGATCCGGCTTGTCAGAGGCCTCATAAGAAACAATGGGGAATGGCTTTAGCTCAGGCAAGGGTGGCACGCTGCCGCGCAAGTCGCGCGTGGACTCGGTCATCCACAGCTTGATATCCTCGTGCTCTCCGCTACCGCACGCGAATAGAAATAGCGGAATAACCGTCAGCAGCAATAAAGAAACAGGTAGCGATTTCACTTTTTCGCTCCCTGCTTGGTTTTTTCCTGCCGCTTCTTGGCCGCCATCTCTTCCTCATCGAGATAGCGGAAAGTCCGGGCCGTCGTATCCAGTTTCAACCCTTCACCGGACTTGCCGACTGGCTCGATATTGATGTTGTTCAGCGTGACGATACGCGGCAATTTGGCGATATCGCCAGCAAAAGCACCAAAGTCATGATAAGAGCCGGTTACAGTGATTTTGATCGGCAACTCCGCATAAAACTCCTTGGCTGCATCACTGCCAGGCTTGAACAGTTCGAACTGGAGACCGCGGCCGAGTCCAGCCTGATTGATGTCGACCAGTAGCGACTCCATCTCCGAAGAGTTGGGCAACTGCTTCAGCAAGGCACCGAAAGAGCTCTCGATTTCGGCCAACTGGTTTTTATACTCATCCAGACTGATCGCCTGTTTTTTCTTGGTCAGCCAATCATCCTTGAGCTTCGCCTCTTCCTGCTGCTTGACGTCCAGTTCCTCAAGTTGCGTCTGCCAGCCGAACCAACCGGCTACCAGCAATAGTCCGACGAAGACACACAACAGGATGATAATTCGAGGAATCAGTGGCCACGCCCCGGGGTCTTTCGGATCAAGCGTCTTAAAGTCATCGACCAGTACATTGAAATCGATCTTTGTCACATTCAGCTTGGGCATGGCGGGCAGGGTAGGCTTCTTCATGCCTGTCCTCCTGCTTTGCCCGCTGCCTTGCCTGGTTTGGTATCACTGCCACTGGTCTGCCGGGTCAGTTGAATCGTCAGGATAAATTCACTAATGCGGCGCTTTGCCACCGTGGCAGCCTTGATCTCGATCAGTGCAGGCCGTTCAAGCGCAGGGGATTCATCCAGGTTATGCATGAGTGTCGATACTCGGGCATTGGATTGCGCATAGCCGATGAGTGTAATGTTTTGTTGTTCCTGCTTGATCGAGCGTAAAAAGACGCCCGACGGGAGTTGCTGCGCCAACTCGTTGAAGAGATATACCGTCTCGGATCGATTGGCCTGTAGCGCCTCGATCACCTGCTTGCGAGACAACATCAAATCTGTTTGCTCCTTGAGCTTCTTGATCTCCTCGATTTCCTTGTCAAGGACCGCAATCTCCTTTTTCAAGAAGCTGTTTTTCTCAGACTGATTTTCAATCTGCGTAGCGATGTAGCTATAGCCGACAAACCATATGGCCGCCGCCAGCGTGGCAACCAGGCCACTCAGTGCGAAGAACTGCTGACGCAGAAGCTTGCGTTTTTCTGCTCGATGCGGGAGCAGGTTGATGCGGATCACGGATCAAATCTCCGCAGTGCCAAGCCACAGGCGACCATCAGGGAAGGAGCGTCAGCAAGCAGATTTTTGGGGCGCACGCGTTGGGAGAGAGTCATCTTGGCGAAAGGGTTGGCCAGTACGATATCCAGTTGGGTTCGCTCTGCAACAATTTCGGCGATGCCCGGCAATAGCGCCCCCCCGCCCATCAGCACGATATGGTGTACTTCGTTGAACTGCGTCGATGTGAAAAGTAACTGCAGCGCCCGCGATACCTCAAGTGCGAGATTTTCCAGAAATGGATTCAGTATCTCGTTTTCGTAATTCTCGGGCATCGGTCCGGTGCGCTTGAGTGCCTCGGCCTCGTTGTGGCTCATGCCGTAAGCGCGCATCATGTCCTGGGTGAGCCGATTGCCACCAAAAGCCTGTTCCCGGTTGTAAATCTGCTGGTCGCCTTTCAAAACGGTGACTTTCATCGCGTTGGCGCCGATATCGACCAGGGCAAAAATCATTTCAGCCGTATCACCCGAATACTGACCGCGTACCAGTTCGAAAGCCGTCAGCTTTGCATACGACTCAACATCCATGACTAAAGGCCTGAGTTTTGCAGCTTCGGCGCAGGCCACTCGATCCTCGACACCCTCCTTGCGCGACGCGGCAATCAACACCTCGACCTCTTCGGGACTCGATGGTGCCGGGCCAATGATCTGAAAGTCAAGATTGACCTCCTCAAGCGCAAACGGTATGTATTGATTGGCTTCCGACTCGACTTGTATTTCCATTTCGGCTTCACGCAGGCCGGCGGGAAGGATGATCTTTTTGGTGATCACTGCCGCGGCCGGCAAAGCCATCGCGACAAACTTGGTTGAAGTACCCAGCCGCTTCCAGCAACGGGCTACGGCATCGGATACCATTTCTAGACTGGACATGTTGCCATCGACAACCGCACCATCAGGTAACGGTTCGATAGCATGGCACTCCACCTGGTAGCCTGAATTGGGGCCACCCGATAACTCAACCATCTTGATCGCAGTCGAACTGATGTTAAGCCCAACCAGCGAGCGCCCTTTCGGGTTGAGAATCGAGAGATCAATCTCCAATATAGTCATTTATATTCATAAAGATAAATTTTTTTCGCACAGTTTACTTAAGACGCTATCAGCAACTATATCGGCTGTAAAGACAATTTACAAAGGAAAATACAGGGACTAAAGTCCTTTTTTCCATAGCGGTCAGCGCAACCGTTTTCAGGAGCCTCCTGTGTCCGGAAACCAGAACGGATGGCCGGCTGGAATATAATCCGGTCACGGTTGGCACGCCATCCTCTTTCGCTCACTACCCCCCCCAATAGACCATGCTGCGCTGGATTCTGCTGCCCATCGGACTTGCTGCCGGCGCCTTGATTGCAGCGGTGGCCCTGTTGGGGATCGTGCTGATTCTGGCGTTTCCCCGCTTACCCTCCATCGAAGCCCTGACCGACTACCAGCCAAAAATACCACTAAGGATCTATACCGCCGACGGTCAGCTCGTTGGAGAATTTGGCGAAGAAAGGCGGCACTTCGTTCGCATTCAGGACGTGCCAGAATCAATGAAACAGGCGATTCTTGCGGCCGAGGACGAACGCTTCTACCAGCACCCCGGCATTGACACGATGGGGATTCTGCGCGCGGCTTACGCCAATTTCAGCGGTGGCGGCAAACGGCAGGGTGCCTCCACCATCACCATGCAGGTGGCGCGCAACTTCTTCCTCTCCTCGGAGAAAACCCTGACCCGCAAGCTCTACGAAGCCCTGCTCTCTTTCAAGATCGAACACGGGCTCTCCAAGGACGAAATCCTGCAGGTTTACATCAACCAGATTTATCTCGGCCAACGGGCTTATGGATTTGCCGCGGCATCACGCATCTACTTTGGCAAAGATCTGGCAGAACTGAGCATCGCGGAAATGGCCATGCTGGCGGGATTGCCCAAGGCACCCTCGGCCTATAACCCGGTAGCAAACCCGAAACGTGCACGGTTGCGGCAGCAATATGTACTGCGGCGCATGCAGCAACTTAACTTCATCGACGAAAAGCAATTTGAGGAGGCGCAAAAGCAGGCGCTACATGTCCGCCGCCAGATCGACCGTTTTGCGGTCAAGGCCGACTATGCCGCCGAAATGGCGCGGCAGATTGCCGTCGATGCCTTCCCGAACGACGCCTACACCGCGGGCATCAAGATCGTCACCACGCTGAACTTCAAGGAACAGGAAGCGGCCTACCGCAGCCTGCGCCAGGCGGTGCTCGACTATGACCGCCGCCACGGCTACCGCGGTGCGGAGGCATTTGCCGACATGAAGGAGATCACCCGCGATGACGACGAGCAAATCGACGAACTGCTCTACGACTACGAGGACGTCGACGACCTGAGGGTTGCCGTCGTCCTCGCAGCCAGTCCGGAAAAAGTGCGTGCCTATCTGGCGGGCGGTGAAGTCGTCACCCTGGAAGGGGCCGGGCTCAAGTTTGCCCAACGCATGCTCGACGACAAGGCTCCCGCCAACAAGCGCCTGCGCCGGGGGGCGATCATTCGCGTCAATCAGGACAAGAAAGGTGCATGGCAAATTACCCAGTGGCCTGACGTCGAGGCAGCGTTCGTGGCAGCCGACCCGAACGATGGTGCAATTCGCGCCCTGGTGGGTGGCTTCGACTTCAACCGCAACAAATTCAACCATGTCACACAAGCCTGGCGCCAGCCCGGTTCAAGCATGAAGCCCTTCATCTATTCCGCCTCACTGGAAAAAGGCTTCAGCCCCCTCTCCGTGCTTCCGGACGAACCCCTGTCGGTGTCGGCCGAGGAAACCGGGAGCCAGGCCTGGGAACCGAAAAACTACGACGGCAAATACGACGGGCCGATGACACTGCGCACCGCACTGGCCAAGTCGAAGAACATGGTGTCGATCCGGCTGATCCGCGCCATCGACCCGCACTATGCACAGGACTATGCCAGCCGCTTCGGCTACGATGCCGAAAAGAATCCGCCCTACCTGACGCTGGCCCTGGGGGCGGGCAACGTGACCCCCTGGCAGCATCTCGCCGCCTATGCCGTATTCGCCAACGGCGGTTACAAAATCCAGCCCTACATCGTCAAGCAGATCCTGGATGCCCAGGATAGAGTGCTGGCGGAAACCCAGCCGGTCGTTGCGGGAGACGAGGCCCTGCGCATCATCGACGCGCGCAACGCCTGGTTGATGGACAGCATGATGAAGGATGTCGTGCGCCGCGGGACTGCCACGCGTGCTGGCGCGGTTCTCAAGCGCGGCGACCTCGCCGGCAAGACCGGTACGACCAACGATTATGTCGATGCGTGGTTCTGCGGCTACCAGCCGTCAATTGTCGGCGTTGCCTGGGTCGGTTTCGACCAGCCCAAACGCCTGGGCAACGGGGAAACCGGTGGCTCCGCAGCACTACCGATCTGGATCGGCTTCATGGAAACCGCCCTGAAAGGCGTGCCGGAAATGCACCAGGAAATGCCGGACGGCCTGATCCGTGCCGACAGTCAGGATCCGGCGACGGGCGTGCCGATCCACGACTTCATCTACCGCGAGTCGCTACCTGCTCCCGAGACCGGCACGCCTATCGAAGCCGAAGCGCCCAGAATGGAACCCCCTGCCCCCGTCCAGGATGCCCATACGCGGCCGATCGCACCCGACCGGCGCGTGCCCATGGCTACCAGTCCAGTCCAACCGTCATCCCCGCCTGCGCGCTGAAGCAGCGCGACAGCACATCGGGCAAACGCTCGCCATCGCGCGTGCCGCGCCAGGGGCCAGGTGATTGTTCCGGCGGGGCGAAGTGGTAACCGCCAGAGCGGGCCGCCACCCAGATTTCGCGTGCCGCCGCATGGCGGTTGATGATGATCTTGCTGTCGTCCGCAAAGACAAGCTCGACAATGCCACCCGGCTTGGCCTCGACATCGAAATCCACCGCTCCCGTATCGAGCAACCGCTCCAAGACTGCCTCCAGCCTTGCCATTTCCGCGTCGGCCAGGATCAAGAATTCCCGTTCTTCCACAATTCCTCCGTGTTAACATCGCCCGCATGAGAAAAACCACCGTTACCCTTGGCCTGATCGGCGTCGCCCTGTTCCTGTCGGCTTGCGGCAACAAAGGCGTCTTGACCCTGCCGCCGCGCCCCACCGCGGCCCCGGCCGCACCGCCTGCCGCAAAGATCACCCCGGCCACCGATCATAGCAGCGCACCGCCTGCCGCCCCAGCCCGATGAGCCTGATGACTGACCGCAATGACCTCGCCTGCATCGAGGGCGTTTCCCTTCAGGCGATTGCCGCTGCTTTCGGCACCCCCTGCTACGTCTACTCGCGCGCCGCGCTGACCGCCGCCTTCGAGGCCTATCGCACCGCGCTGGCGGGACGCAACGCCCGCATCTGCTATGCCGCCAAGGCCAACTCCAACCTCGCCATCCTCAACTTGTTCGCACGGCTGGGTGCCGGCTTCGACATCGTTTCGGGCGGCGAACTGGCACGCGCCATCGCCGCCGGCGGTGATCCGGCCAAGGTGGTGTTTTCCGGGGTCGGCAAATCCCGCACCGAGTTGCGCCAGGCCCTTGAGGCCGGCATCTTCTGCTTCAACGTCGAATCGGCCAGCGAACTCGACCATCTGAACGCCGTCGCCGGCGAACTGGGACGGCGCGCCCCGATCGCCCTGCGCGTCAATCCGAACGTCGACCCGAAGACCCATCCCTACATCTCCACCGGCTTGAAGAGCGCCAAGTTCGGCGTCGCCTTCGACGTCGCCCGCGAGCTCTACCATCGCGCGCAGGCCCTGCCCCACCTGGAAATTCGCGGCATCGACTGTCACATCGGTTCGCAACTGCTCGACCCGCAGCCAGCCGCCGAAGCCGCCGGCAAGATTCTTGAACTGATCGACAGCCTCGCCGCCGACGGTATCCGCTTCAGCCACATCGACATCGGCGGCGGCATGGGCATCCGCTATCGCGACGAGGAACCTCTCCCGGCCGCCGATTACCTTGCCCCGGCGCTGGCGGTGCTGGCCGGTCGCACGGAAATGCTGCTGGTCGAACCCGGCCGGTCGCTGGTCGGGAATGCCGGCCTGCTGCTGACGCGCGTCGAAGTGCTCAAGCACGGCGAGGAAAAAAACTTCGCCGTGGTCGACGCGGCGATGAACGACCTCGCCCGCCCGGCGCTTTACGATGCGTACCACGAGATTCGAAAAGTCGGCGCTGGCGGGACGGCGAGTGAGAAGGCCATCTACGAAATCGTCGGGCCGATCTGCGAATCCGGCGACTTCCTCGGCCACGACCGCGCACTGGCACTCGCCGAAGGCGACCTGCTGGCGATCCTGTCGGCCGGCGCCTACGGCATGGCCATGAGTTCCAACTACAACACACGCCCGCGCGCCGCCGAGGTGATGGTGGATGGCACGGACATGCACCTGATCCGCCGCCGCGAAACCGTCGCCGAGTTGCTGGCCCTGGAATCAATGCTGCCATGAGGCGGCTGCTTTGGGTGCTACTAGTGGCCGGCCTGGTGGCCGCCTGCGACAAGAAACCCGAGGACAAGAAGACGGGTGGTCCGCAACCGACGCTGATCACGGCCACGCAGGTCAGGCAGGGCGTCATCGAGGTCAGCGAAGACACCCTCGGTACCCTGGAAAGCGAGAACGATCCCAAGGTCAGCGCCGAGGTGGCCGGCAAGGTCGTCAAGGTGCTGGCCAACGCCGGCCAGACGGTCAAAGCCGGCGCGCTGCTGGCCGTCATCGACCCGGGCGACGCGGCTTTGCAGCAACGGGCCGACGAGGCCGAAGCGCGCCGCCTCGAAGTGCTGGAGGAACGCCAGCTGGCCCTCGTGGCCAAGGGCTTTCTGTCGAAGAGCGCTGGTGAGAATGCGACGGCCCAGCGTGACGTGGCCCGCGCCCGGGCCGACCTCAGCCACCGCAGCCTGGGAAAAACCCGCGTGACTGCCCCGCACGACGGCATCGTCGAAAGCCAGCTGGTCGCTCCCGGCGACTATGTGAAGGTGGGGGATGCACTGTTCCATCTAGTGTCGAACACCCGGCTGCGCGCCCATCTGCCTTTTCCGGAAAGCGCCGCGCCGCGGCTAGCGCGTGGCCAGACGGTCGTCTTGACCTCGCCGCTCATCCCCGGCCAAAGTTTCGAAGCGCCGATCGCCGAGATCCGTCCCATGGTCGCCGCAGGCAGCCGCGCGCTCGATGTCATCGTCGATCTTGCCCGTGTCACGGGTGCCGGCGCACTGCGCGCCGGCGGCACGGTGAATGCCGCCGTGCGCATCGCTACCAAGGAGGACGCCCTGGTCGTACCCGAGCAGAGCGTGGTGCTACGCCCCGCCGGCAAGGTCGTCTATGCCGTCGTCGCCGATGGCGACAGGAAGAAGGTCATGCAGCGGGTCGTCCGGGTGGGAGCGAAAAAAGCCGGGATGATCGAAATTCTCGACGGCATCGCCGCCGGTGAAACCGTCGCGCTCGACGGTGCCGGCTTCCTCTCCGACGGCGCCAGCGTCAGCATCAAGGAACCGGCGCAGGCCAAACCCGCCGCCAAGCCGCAGCCGCAATGACGCTGCCGGAACTGTCGATCAAGCGGCACGTCCTGGCGTGGATGATGAGCGCCGTGCTGGTGCTGTTCGGTGTGATCGCCTTCACCCGCATCGGCATGGATCGGCTGCCTTACATCGAATTCCCGGTCGTCTCGGTTACCACCACGCTGAAGGGTGCCAACCCTGACATCGTCGATGCCAGCGTCACCAACCTGGTGGAAGGTGCGGTTAACACCGTCCCCGGCATCGAGCACATCCAGTCCACTTCCTCGCCGGGGGTGTCGATCGTCAACATCACCTTCGGCCTGGAGAAGGATGTCGATGTCGCCTTCACCGAGGTGCAGTCGAAAGTCAGCCAGGCCATGCGCCGGCTGCCGAAGGACATCGAACCGCCCATCATTGCCAAGGTGGAAACCAACGCCTCGCCGATCTTCTGGGTGGCCCTGCAGGGCGACCGCACCCAGCAGCAGCTCAACCAGTACGCCATCAACATTTTGAAGAAGAAGCTGGAGACCATCGACGGCGTCGGCGAAGTACGCCTCGGCGGCCGGCGCGACCGCACCATCCGCGTCAACCTGCTGCCCGAGCGCATGACCGCACTGGCGATCTCGCCGCAGGACATCAGCGCTGCCTTTGCCAGCGAACACGTCCAACTGGCCGGCGGCTATGTGGTCGGCCAGACCACCGAAAGCCTGGTCAAGCTCGACCTCGAATTCCATACCCTCGACGATCTCGCCGGGCTGGTGGTGGCACAGCGCAACGGCACGTCCATCCGCCTCAAGGATGTTGCAGAACTGGAGGATGGACTCACCGACAACCGCCAGCTCGCCCGTTTCAACGGCCAGCTCACGGTCGGCCTCGGCGTGGTCAAGGTCGCCAACGCCAATACCGTCGCCATCGTCGACCGCATCCAGGAAAAGCTGGCGAAGGAAATCGAACCGCAACTGCCGCCGGGCCTCAAGGTGATGGTTGTGTCCAACGATGCGGTGTTCATCCTCGAAATCGTCGCTTCGCTCAAGCAGCATCTGGTCGAAGGCACGCTGCTGGCCGCGCTGGTGGTGTGGTTCTTCCTGCGCTCGATTCGCTCCACGCTGATTGTCGCCGTGGCGATTCCCGTGTCGCTGCTGGGCGCCATCGCGGTGATCTATTTCTTCGGCTACACGCTCAATTCGCTGACCATGCTGGCGCTGCTGCTGCTGATCGGCGTGGTGGTGGACGACGCCATCGTCGTGCTGGAGAATATTTTTCGCCACCGCGAGGAGATCGATCCCGACCCGCATGCCGCCGCCGTCAATGGCAGCAACGAGGTGGTGTTCGCCGTCATCGCCGCCACGCTGGCGCTGGTCTGCATCTTCGCACCGGTGATCTTCCTGTCCGGCATCATCGGCCAGTTCTTCCGCTCCTTCGCCGTGGTCGTGACCTTTGGCGTGCTGGTGTCGCTGTTCGTCTCGCTGACCCTGACCCCGATGCTGTGCTCGCGCTACCTGCAGGTCGAGAAACAGCATGGTCACCTCTACCACCTGCTCGACGGCATCCTCGGCGGGATGGACCGCATCTACGTGCGGCTGCTCGAACGTGCGCTCACCCACCGCTGGCCGGTGGTCGGCATCACGTTGCTGGTGGTGGCATCGAGCGCCTTTTTCTTCATGAACATCGGCAAGACCTTCAGCCCGGACGAGGACGAAGGCCGCTTCCGCATCTCGCTGCGCGCACCGCTCGGCTCCAACATCGACTACACCGACAGCCGCCTGCGCGAAGTGGAAGCCGTTCTCGCCCGCTATCCGGAAGTGCGTACCGAGTTCGCGCTGATCGGCCTCGGCAGCGCCGGACAGGTCAACCAGGGCACGGTGGTCGTGCGCATGGCGCCACGCCACGAGCGCAAACGCAGCCAGCAGGAAGTCGTCGCGGCCCTGCGCAAGGAGCTGGCCGCCATTCCCGGCGCGCGCGCCTTCGCCTCGCCGTTCGGCATCGCCGGCGGTGGCCAGCGCGGCGACCCCCTGCAATTCGTCCTGACCGGCAGCAGCCTCGACGATCTCGGTCGCCTCACCCAGGAACTGCAACAAAAGTTCGCCGCCCTGCCCGGCATCGGCCGCCTCGATACCGACCTCCAGCTCGACCTGCCGCAACTGGTATTCGTGCCCGACCGGCTGCGCATCGCCAATGCCAACCTATCCACCGCCGACGTGGCGCTCGCCGCCAACATGATGACCGGCGGGGTGGATATCGCCAAATTCAACGACGACCCGGGCGACGGCCAGCGCTACGACATCCGCGTCAAGGCCAGGGAAGGCAGCTTCAGCCAGCCGACCGACCTCTCAAAGATCTTCCTGCGCAACCGGGATGGCAAGCTGGTGCGCTTCGATTCGGTGGCGCGTTTCGAGGAAAAGCTCGGCCCCGCCATCATCGGCCGCTACGACCTGCAATACGCCGCCACCTTCTACGCCACCCCGACCATCCCGCTCGGCGAGGCGGTGGACCTGGTGAAGAAGACCGCCGCCGAGATCCTGCCGGCGGGCTCCCAGATCAAGATGATCGGCCAGGCCGAGGAGTTCGGCAAAACCGTGAAATACATGGTATTCACCTTCGCGCTGGCACTGGTGCTGCTCTACATGGTGTTGGCCAGCCAGTTCAACAGCTTCCTGCAGCCAGCCATCGTCATGCTGGCCCAGCCGCTGGCGGTGGTGGGCGGCGTCGCTGCCCTGTGGGCCACCGGCCAGACCCTCAATGTCTATTCCATGATCGGCCTGATCCTGTTGATCGGCCTGGTCGCCAAGAACTCCATCCTGCTGATCGACCTGACCAACCAGCGGCGTGCCGCCGGCATGGCGGTGGATGCGGCCCTGCGCAATGCCTGCCCGATCCGCATGCGTCCGGTGCTGATGACTTCGGCGACGGTGATCCTGGCGCTGGCCCCGGCGGCGCTCGGCCTCGGCGCCGGTGCGGAAACCCAGCAGCCACTGTCAATCGCCGTCATCGGCGGCATGATCTCCTCGACCCTGCTGACCTTGGTCGTTGTGCCGTCGGTCTATTCACTGGTCGAGGGCTGGCGCACGCGGAAAGCCGCCTGAACGCCGTCCTGCCAGCGCCGACTTTTCTCAGAGGACGGTTAGCGACTCAGTGCCGCGATTCAGATTTCGTTGAGTCCAACGACAGGTAACTGAGTCGCGCAGTCGCGCGGGGCACTTCTGTACTACGGTTCGTCGGCCCAGTCAAATGATGCCCGCTTTGATATAGTCTGCAATTGGCATAAAGCCGTTCTTCAGAGTTAATTTCCAGATTGCGTACTGGCGGGATGCTTCAATTTCTCACTCTGTCCCAATACAGAAATCGACAGACACAACAGGGCTCAACGCTGATGGCAAACAACAACGGAAGCGGCAAATCCCTCGAATCGTGGATCTGGGACGCCGCCTGCTCCATCCGTGGCGCCAAGGACGCACCGAAATACAAGGACTACATTCTTCCTCTCATCTTCACCAAGCGACTCTGCGATGTCTTCGATGACGAACTGAACCGCATTGCGAAGGAAGTCGGCTCGCGCAAGAAGGCCTTCCAGCTCGCCAAGGCCGACCACAAGCTCGTCCGCTTCTATCTTCCTCTCGTGCCGGATGACCCCGAGCAGTCGGTCTGGTCGATTATCCGCAAGCTCTCCGACAAGATCGGCGAAGGCGTCACCACCCACATGCGCGCCATCGCTCGGGAAAATCCGCTCCTGCAGGGCATCATCGACCGCGTTGACTTCAACGCCACCACCCACGGCCAGCGCGACCTCGACGACGACCGCCTCTCCAACCTCATCGAGGCCATCAGCACCAAGCGCCTCGGGCTCGACGACGTCGAGGCCGACATCATCGGCAAGAGCTACGAATACCTGATCCGCAAGTTCGCCGAGGGCGGCGGCCAGAGCGCCGGCGAGTTCTATACCCCGCCCGCGGTCGGCACCATCATGTCCCGCGTGCTCCAGCCCGAGCCCGGCATGGAAATCTACGACCCCACCTGCGGCTCCGGTGGCCTGCTCGTGAAATGCGAGATCGCCATGGAAGAAATCGCCAAGGGCAAGAAGCGCACCGTCGCCCCGCTGAAACTGTTCGGCCAGGAATTCACTCCCGAAACCTGGGCCATGGCCAACATGAACATGATCATCCATGACATGGAGGGCCAGATCGAGATCGGCGACACCTTCAAGAACCCCAAATTCCGCAGCAAAGGCAAGCTGCGCACTTTCGACCGCGTCGTCGCCAATCCCATGTGGAACCAGGACTGGTTCACCGAGGCCGACTACGACAACGACGAACTCGACCGCTTCCCCGCCGGGGCCGGCTTTCCCGGCAAATCCTCCGCCGACTGGGGCTGGGTGCAGCACATCCACGCCAGTATGAACGCCACCGGCCGCGCCGCCGTCGTCCTCGACACCGGCGCCGCCTCGCGCGGCTCGGGCAATGCCGGCACCAACAAGGAAAAGACCGTCCGCCAGTGGTTCGTCGACCACGACCTCATCGAGAGCGTCCTCTACCTGCCCGAAAACCTCTTCTACAACACCACCGCCCCGGGCATCGTGCTCTTCCTCAACAAGGCCAAGCCGAAAGAGCGCAAGGGCAAGGTCTTCCTCGTCAATGCATCCCAGGTCTTCGAAAAGGGCGACCCCAAGAACTTCAT
>JACDZJ010000153.1_pt1 | contig 30193 bp, 30 predicted proteins | sample 7365721 | NCBI WGS metagenome assembly JACDZJ01 (sample SAMN15143480, study PRJNA637477) | pond metagenome | biome: freshwater wetland ecosystem [ENVO:00000243]; feature: pond [ENVO:00000033]; material: pond water [ENVO:00002228]; isolation source: pond water containing pink berries ... | reverse complement strand
TTGATGTTGACTCATACCCTAATCCTAGGGGCTAAGTCCGACAGGCTGCTAGGGGGCGGGTTTTAAACCCGCCCCTACACGCGTGTCCGTCTGGGTATCAGGTACGAAAGCTGTCGTCAGGCCGCAGGCGGGTTGTCGGAATCCGCGCCAGCGTTTAAGGTTGCGCCCTTGCGGCGACGGGACCGGCAGCGGCCGTCGCGACTCGACGGCGTTGCCCAGACCGGGCGGCCAACCCTGCGACTGCCCCAAGGATCCCCGTAACCCTCATGCTTCAGGTAGCCCAGCTCGAATGTCGGCGTGGCGACCGCTTGCTGTTCTCCGGACTGGACTTCGAGGTCGGACCCGGTACCCTACTTCACGTGCGGGGACGTAACGGCAGCGGCAAGACGACCCTGCTGCGCACCCTGTGCGGTCTCTACACCGCCGATCACGGGGAGGTGCACTGGCGCGGCGAGTCGATCCGCGCCTTGGGCGAGGATTACCGGCGCGACTTGCTGTATTTCGGCCATCTGAACGGAATCAAAGGCGATCTCACCGGGGTCGAGAACCTGCGCCTGGCCGCCACCCTGGATGGCGACAAAGCGGATACGCGCACCGTCTGGGCCGCCCTGGCCCGCATCGGGCTGGCCGGGTTCGAGGATATTCCCACGCGGATGCTCTCGCAGGGCCAGAAAAAGCGCACGGCCCTGGCACGTCTGATCCTGAGCCGGGCGCCGCTGTGGATACTCGATGAGCCCTTCACCGCACTCGATACGGATGCGGTCGACCTGCTCCAGCAGTTGATCGCCGACCAGGTTGCCGGCGGCGGGCTGGTGGTGCTCACCACCCATCAGGAAGTGCCGCTGACCTCGGGTCAGGCCTGCCACCTGGACCTGGGCCGCTGAGCCCGGAGCCGAGACCGGATACTATGTTCAAGGTCTTCTGGAGCGTCCTGCACCGTGACTTGTTGCTCGCCATGCGGCGGCGCACCGATGTGTTGACGACGCTGTTTTTCTTCCTGATCGTCGTCAGCCTGTTTCCCTTGGGGGTCGGCACCGAAACCGCGGTCCTGCGCATCCTGGGGCCGGGCGTGGTCTGGGTAGCGGCCCTGCTCGCCTCCATGCTGGCCTTGGAGCGCCTGTTCGCCGCCGACTTCGAGGACGGCACCCTGGAACAACTGCTGCTCACTGATCAACCGCTGGTGTTGCTGGTACTGGCCAAGATCACGGCCCACTGGTTGCTGACCGGGCTGCCCCTGGTCTTGATGGCACCCCTGGTCGGTATGCAATATCACCTGACCGACCCGGCCATCGGTATCATGATGGCCGCCCTGCTGCTCGGCACCCCGGTGCTGAGCCTGATCGGGGCCATCGGCGCCGCGCTGACCCTGGGCTTGCGCGGCGGGGGCATCCTGTTGTCGCTGCTGATCCTGCCGCTCTATATTCCGGTGCTGGTCTACGGCGCGGGGGCGGTGGAACTGGCCGCGGTGGAACTTACCGCCACCCGACCCTATCTGATGCTGCTGGCAGCCTTCCTGCTGTCGTCTCTGATCCTGGCGCCGCTCGCATCCGCGGCCGCGCTGCGCATTTCAATCGAATGACACTGCACCGCCCGAGCCACCCGATGTCCAGCGCCTGGTCCAAGTTCGCTTCACCGTCCACCTTCTATCCCCTGGCGGGCCGGATGATTCCGGTTTTCTGGGTGCTGGCGGCCGGTTCGCTCCTGGTCGGTCTCTACTGGGGCTTCTTCGAGACGCCGGATCAGCTCGGCGGCAGCAATGCTCAGAAAGGCTACTACCGGATCATCTTCCTCCACGTCGGCGCCGCCTGGATGTCGATGTGGCTCTATGCGGTCATGGTGGGCTGGGCGGCGGTGGGGCTGGTCTTCAACACCCGGCTGTCGTATATGATGGCCAACGCCATCGCCCCGACCGGGGCCATCTTCACCTTCCTGGCACTCTGGTCCGGGTCCTTCTGGGGACGCCCGAGCTGGGGGACTTACTGGGATTGGGACCCACGGCTGACCTCGGAGCTGATCCTGTTCTTTCTCTACATCGGCTACATCGCCCTGCACTCGGCCATCGACGATGCCCGTCGGGCCGACCGGGCCGCGGCCCTGCTGGCCATCGTCGGACTGGTGATGGTGCCGGTGATCTTCTGGTCCATCAACTGTCCGGACCCCAATCAGTGCGCGGCCCTGCATCAGCGCTCGGGGCTCGGCAAGGTGGACGGCAACATTCTGTTCGCCATGCTGACGACCACGCTCGGGTTCTGGATGTACTCCTTCGCGACGACCCTGATGCGCGTGCGCACCATCATCCTGACCCGCGAGGCGCAGACCACCTGGGCCGCGGAAACGATCCGCGCGGAGGTCCGCTCATGATCGGAAATCCTGGCCCGGCGCGCCCGCGCAGTTCACGTCAAGGCGCCAAGACGCCGGGGAAACCATGAACGAAGGCTTGATGCATTTCCTCTCCCAGGGCGGTTATGCCCAATTCGTGTGGGGCGCCTATGGCATGGCCCTGCTGCTGCTGGTCGGCGAGGTGATCGGTTTGCGCCGCCGGCGGCGAACTATTTTGGCGCGGCTGAGTCGATTGTTGCGGTTAGGCACTCCGCCGGATAACCCGCGAGATCATGAGTGAGGCATACTGAGGCATTTCATGAAGGCACGACAGAAACGGCTGGCCCTGGTCAGTGTGGCGATCATCGGCGTCGGCGCCGCCGCGGCGTTGGCCCTGAGCGCACTGCAAAGTAATATCTCCTACTTTTTCAGCCCGTCCCAGGTGATGGCCAAAGAGGCGCCGGCGGATCACGTCTTCCGCCTTGGGGGTCTGGTTTCCGAGGGTTCGGTCCAGCGTGCGGAGAACGGGCTCACCGTCACCTTCGATGTGACCGATCTGGCGCAAACCGTCAAGGTTTCCTACACCGGCATCCTCCCCGATCTCTTCAAAGAGGGTCAGGGGGCCGTGACCCGCGGACGGCTGGGCCCGGATGGGGTCTTCTATGCCGACGAGGTACTGGCCAAGCACGATGAGGAATACATGCCGCCCGAGGTCGCCGACAGTCTCAAAACCGAACATGCGCAGGGGCTGGCGCAACGCCTGAGCGCCACGCCGGCCGCTACCTCTCAACAAGCCGCGGCGCAGCCTGCCGACCCGCGAACGGTGACCCGATGATTCCCGAACTCGGCCATTTCGCCCTCATCCTGGCCCTGACGCTGGCCGTCACTCAGGCGGTCGTTCCGCTCTGGGGTTCCTTCAACGGTCGGCGTCCCTGGATGGCGATGGCCCGGCCGCTGGCGTGGGGTCAACTGACCTTCCTGAGCATCGCGTTTCTCTGTTTGGTCCAGGCCTTCCTGACCGATGACTTCTCGGTGGTCTACGTCGCCACCAACTCCAACAGCCTGCTGCCGGCGCCATTCAAGGTGTCCGCCGTCTGGGGTGCCCACGAGGGTTCATTGCTGCTGTGGGCGCTGTTGCTCGCCGGCTGGGGCGCGGCGGTCGCAAGCTTCAGCCGCAACCTGCCGCTGCCGATGATCTCCCGCGTGATCGCGGTGCAGGCGATGATCGCCATCGGCTTCCTGCTCTTCATGCTGCTGACCTCGAACCCATTCGAGCGCATCTTCCCGGCACCGCTGGAGGGCCGGGATCTGAACCCGCTGCTCCAGGACGTTGGTCTGATCATTCACCCGCCCATGCTCTACATGGGCTACGTGGGCTTCTCGGTGGCCTTCGCTTTCGCCATCGCCGCACTGATCGGCGGGCAACTCGACGCGGCCTGGGCACGCTGGTCGCGGCCCTGGACCACGGTCGCCTGGATCTTCCTCACCGTCGGCATCGCGCTCGGCTCCTGGTGGGCCTATTACGAGCTGGGCTGGGGCGGTTGGTGGTTCTGGGATCCGGTCGAGAATGCCTCGTTCATGCCCTGGCTGGTCGGCACGGCCCTGATCCACTCGCTGGCCGTGACCGAGAAGCGCGGGGCCTTCAAAAGCTGGACGGTGCTGCTCGCCATCGCTGCCTTCTCACTCTCGCTGCTCGGCACCTTCCTGGTGCGCTCAGGCGTTCTGACCTCGGTTCACGCCTTCGCCACCGACCCCGCGCGGGGCGCGTTCATCCTCGCCTTCCTGGTGCTCGTGATCGGCGGTTCACTGGCGCTCTATGCCTGGCGCGCCCCGGCAATCTCCGGCGGCGGGCGCTTCGATCTGATCGCGCGCGAGAGCTTCCTGCTGGTCAACAATCTGCTGCTGGCGGCTCTGGCCGCGCTGGTACTCTTCGGCACCCTGGCACCGCTGATCTATGAAGCGGCCGGATGGGGCAAGATTTCGGTCGGCTTCCCCTGGTTCAATACCATGTTCGTGGCGATCTCGCCGCTGCTGGTGCTGGCCATGGGTATCGGTCCTCTGACCCACTGGAAGCACGATGAACCGGCCCGCCTCCTGCGGCAACTGTGGCTCGCGCTCGGTGTTGGCCTGGCCATAGGAGCGCTCGCCGCCACCGACCTGATCCTGCCCGGCAACCTCTACGTGAGCCTGGGGCTGGGCCTGGCGGCCTGGCTGATCGCCACGCACCTGATCGCCCTGGGTGAACGGCTCCGGCACCGCGGCTTCCCGGGCCTGGCCGCCGACCTGAGCGGCCAGGGCCGCAGTTGGTACGGCATGTGGCTGGCCCATCTCGGCATCGCGGTCTTCATCATCGGTGCCACACTGGTCTCCAATTACGGCAGTGAGACCGATGTCCGGATGGCCCCGGGGTCAACCCATGAGGCCGCCGGTTACCGGTTCCAGTTCAATGGCGCCCAACGCGTCATGGGGCCGAATTATCGGGCCCAGCGTGCGGAGTTCCTGGTGTTCCAGGGCGACCGTCAGATCGCGGTTCTGCACCCCGAGAAGCGTGCCTACCTGACCGGGGGAATGCCGATGACCGAGGCCGGAATCGATCCGGGCCTGCTGCGCGACATCTATATCTCGCTCGGCGAACCGGTGGGCAGCGCGGGTGATTGGGCGGTGCGCCTCTACTACAAACCGTTCGTGCGCTGGATCTGGCTTGGCGGCATTCTGATGGCCCTGGGCGGGCTGCTGGTCATCAGCGACCGACGCTACCGCACCGAACGCCGGGCCGCAACCGTGCCGACCGGACCGGCCGGCACGGCGGTACCGGCCTGAGCAAAGCACCGCCCGACCGCGGCGCGCGTGGCGAATGCGCGCGCCTGGTGGTCACCGCGGCGCGGCCGCCCGCGGCAACCGACCGACAGTGAGGATCGATCATGGCACGTTCCACCACCAGCTATCTGGTGCCCCTGGGCCTCTTTCTGGCACTCGCCGCCCTGCTGTTCTACGGGCTGTCCCTCGACCCGCGCAAGGTGCCCTCGCCCCTGGTGGGCAAGCCGGCCCCGGCCTTTTCCCTGGAATCGCTCACCGAGCCCGGAACACAAATCAGCTCGGACATCCTCAAAGGGCGCGTCTCCCTGGTGAATGTCTGGGCATCATGGTGTCCGTCCTGCCGCCAGGAGCACGGCGAACTGGTGCGCATCGCGCGCGATTCGGACGTCCAACTGATCGGCTTCAACTGGAAGGACGAGCGCCCGGCCGCCCTGGAGATGCTGAGCCGTTTCGGCGACCCCTACACCCTGAGCGTCTTCGACCCGGACAACCAGGCCGGGATCGATTGGGGGGTCTATGGGGCTCCTGAGACCTTCGTAATCGATGCCGACGGGATCATCCGCCATAAACGCATCGGTCCGATCGACGGCAAGGTCTGGGCCGAAGAGATCCTGCCGGTGGTCCGGCAATTCTCGCCCAAGGGCTAGCCTGTCAACACCGTACACCAACACTGAGCCTTTGTTTTCAATGAGCAGTAACTACCTGATCGGCAATACGCTCCGGTCCGCCGCACGCGCCGGTGCCCTGGCGGGCGTTCTCGTCTGCACCGGCGCCGGCGCCTACACGCTGCAGGAATTCACCTTCGACAGTCCGGCCCAGGAGCGGACCTTTCGCGACCTGACCGGTAAACTGCGCTGCCTGGTCTGTCAGAACGAATCATTGGCCGGCTCCCAGGCGGATTTGGCCCAGGATTTGCGTAAGGAAGTCTACGGCATGCTGAAGGAGGGCAAGAGCCAGGATGAGATCATCACCTTCCTGGTGGATCGCTATGGGGACTTCGTGCTTTACCAGCCCCAAATCAAACCCTCCACTTATATTCTGTGGTTCGGCCCCTTTGTCCTGATCGGCGTGGGCGGCTGGCTCCTGCTGCGCGCGCTGAAAGCCAAGAAAGGCGAGCCCGAACCGGAGACCACCGCCGCCGAGAGCGTACGCCTCCACCAACTCCTCGCCGCTGCCGAGCCGCAAGACCAAGCCAAATGATTATTTTCTGGATACTTGCTGCCGGGCTCACGGGCCTGGCCATCCTCTTCGTCGCCCGGCCCTTACTGAGCGGCCGCGCGGGCGACCCATCGCCCAGTCAGTCCGAGCTGAATCTCCAGATCGCCCGCAGCCGCCTGGCGGAACTGGATGCCGACCTCGCCGCCGGCGTGCTCGATCAAGGCCAGTCCGCTGCCGCACGCAAGGACTTGGAGCGCGAACTGTTATCCGACCTGCATGACTCCGAGCCGCAGGCAGGCCAGACCCTCGGCTCGCGGAGCGCGCCCGGCGCCCGCACCCCGAACGACACCGCACGAGCGGACCGCGCACCCTGGCTCGCACTCGTATTGATACTCGCCGTGCCGACCGCGGCCGTCCTGATCTACCTGGAACTGGGTGATCGCGCCATCATTCCGCGTATCGAGACCGCCGCGGTGATCGAGGTCGCGCCGGTCGCTGACCATGCCGCCGGACCCGAGGGACAATCCTTGCCGTCACTCGACACCCTGGCGCAGGGGCTCGCCGAGCGGATGAAACAGAATCCGGATAATCTGGAAGGCTGGGTGATGCTCGGGCGCACCTACATCGCGCTCGATCAGCCGGCGAAAGCACTTGAGGCCATGGAGCAGGCGTTTGGACTGGCTCCCGACGATGCCGGGGTGATGATCGGATACGCAGAGGCGCTGGCAGCAAACAGCGGTAATCAGCTCGCAGGCAAACCGGCTGAGCTGATCCAGGCGGCCTTGGAGCGTGAACCGAACAACGCCGGCGCACGCTGGCTCAATGGGATGCTGGCCTTTCAACAAGAGCGCTTTGCCGAAGCCGTGACGTCCTGGGAGGGCATCCTGGCCGAATTGGATCCGACCGGTCAGGATGCCGATCAGATGCGCCAGATGATCGCCGAGGCGCGCACCCGCGGCGGCTTGCCGGCATCGCCGAGCGGCGCCCAGAGCAGCGCGACACCCGGCGCGATCATCCCCGCGCCGCCACCGGATACCACGGCGGCAGCGGCTACGCAGGCCGAGGGGAACCAGGTCGTTCCGGCTCAAGGGGCGCAAGCAACCGCGGCAAACACGGGGTCCCGCATCCAAGTTAGCGTCACCCTCGCCCCCGAACTCGCCGCCCAGGTCAATCCAACCGACACCTTGTTCATCTATGCCCGCGCCGCTGCCGGGCCGCCGATGCCGCTCGCGGTGAGCCGGATGACGGCCGCGGAGCTGCCGGCCACCGTCACCCTGGACGACAGCTCGGCGGTGGTGCCGGCCATGCGACTTTCGAGCTTCCCGCAGGTGATCGTCGGTGCCCGCATTTCCAAGTCCGGCCAAGCAACTCCTGGTCAGGGCGACCTGGAAGGCCAAGTCGGACCGCTCGACACCGCGACGCCCCAGCCGGTTGCGGTGACCATCGATCGCGTGCGGCCCTGAGCGGCCGCATCACGGCTGCAACGACTCCACCATGCCACCCGGCGACTCAATTGCCGATCTTTTCATAGGTCCCGACAAGGGTTGCGTGAGCCAGGATGTGGTCATCCATCGCAAGCAGCAATTCGTCTTTTGACGGATGGCTCAAAACAGCGGGAAGTCGGGTGTCCAGGGCGTACAGACGAAAAAAATAGCGATGCCGGCCCACGGGTGGGCACGGTCCCCCATAGCCGGTGCGTCCCCAGCTATTGAGCCCCTCGGCGCAGCCCGGGGGAAGCTCCGCGGGAGTCACCCCCGCCGCGAGTCGGGTCGTCGTCGCCGGCACGTTGTACAGGACCCAGTGATCCCAGACCATCCGGGGTGCGGCCGGGTCGGGGGCATCCGGGTCGTCGACAATCAAGACCAGGCTCACCGTACCCTTCGGCATGCCCACCCAGGAGATCTCCGGAGAACAATCCTCACCCTCACAGGTATACTTGCGGGGAATCTCGCCACCGTCATCGAATGCTTCAGACTTGAGAACCAGAGTCATTTTCCACCTCCCGGCGTGTGCTAAGGTAACCTAGTAGAATTATCGTCGATGGTTGAAAATCGGGCACCCCGCGGGTTGCCCTCCAGGGATTATGTGAGGTCAATAATTCACGATTTAGTACCCGATGATCGGCACGCCGCCCCAGACGCGGGGACCTCTCACCGCCGGGCCGACAGCCGAACCTGGACGTCGATCGTGAGGCTGTAACGATGAAACAGTTTACGCCTCACTGCGATCGCCGGGTCACAGAGACAAAATCGCCCTAGAGACGGTTTTACCACTCCCTAGCTGTGCGTCCTTCGGCGGCCAAATGGCCGCCTTTTTTTTACGCGCCGCCTTGTCCCCGCACCACCACAGTCGCCGGCGCGCGTGACACGGCGCAACTCGCGAGTTACGGTATAATTTCAGCTTCGTGATTAGACCGATGGGAAGATGACGACCTGCTCCCCGTTTCCCCTAAGGCGCATCCCCCCACGCCACCACACAAAACAGGATCACCGATGTCTGAATACAACGCCGAGGACGTCCGCAACATCGCTCTGGTCGGACATGCCGGCAGCGGAAAAACCACACTGGTCGAGGCCCTGCTCGCCGCCACGGGCGTCATTCCCGCCCCCGGCAGCGTCGCCAAAGGCACCACGGTATGCGATTTCGACCCTCTGGAGAAGGAGTTGCAGCACTCGCTCGACTCCGCTATCACCAGTGTCGACGTCCACGGCAAGCACATCAACCTGATCGACACCCCCGGCTACCCGGACTTCCTGGGCCGCAGCGTCTCCGTGTTGCCGGCCGTCGAGACCGCGGCCGTGGTCATTAATGCCCAGGCCGGAATCGAGTCGGTCACTCAGCGCCTCATGAAGGCACTCGACAACCGGCACTTGTGCCGGATGATTATCGTCAATCAGATCGATGCACCCGACTTGGATCTGGGTGCGCTCACCACCCGCATCCGCGAGACCTTCGGCGCCGAGTGTCTGCCCATCAACCTGCCGGCCGACCGCGGCACGCGGGTGATCGACTGCTTTTTCCAACCCAGCGGCGAGGGGGCGGACTTTTCGTCCGTGGCCGAAGCCCATGGCCACATCATCGACCAGGTTGTCGAAATGGATGAGGCGCTGATGGAGGTCTATCTGGAACAGGGACAGGATCTCGCCCCCGAACAACTCCACGACCCCTTCGAGACGGCGCTGCGCGAAGGCCATCTCATCCCCATTTGTTATTGCTCCGGCATCACCGGGGTCGGCATCCCGGAACTGCTGGAGATCATGGTCCGGCTGATGCCGAACCCGTCCGAGGGGAATCCGCCCGCCTACTTGAAGGGCGAAGGAGCCGCCATGGAACCGGTGCGCGTGTCGCCTGACCCGACCAAACACGCCCTGGCCCATTGCTTCAAGATCATCAACGACCCCTTCCGCGGCAAGCTCGGAATTTTCCGCATTCACCAGGGGCGTATCAGCACCAACAGCCAACTCTACGTCGGTGATGCCCGCAAGCCGTTCAAGGTCAACCACCTGTTCCGGCTCCAGGGCAACGAGCAGATCGAGGTCGCCGAGGGCGTCCCCGGCGACATTCTGGCAGTCTCGCGGGTGGACGACATCCACTTCGATGCCGTACTGCACGACTCGCACGACGAGGATCACTACCACCTGACCACCATGGAGTGCCCGGTGCCCCTGTTCGGGCTGGCCATCACCCCGACCAAGCGCGGGGATGAACAGAAGCTCAACGACGCGCTGCACAAACTCCAGTCCGAGGACCCCTGCCTCCACATCGAGCATCACGCCGCCACCAACGAGACCATCATGCGCGGCCTGGGCGAATTGCACCTCAAGGTCCTGCTGCGTCGGCTCTCCGAGCAGTTCCATGTGGATGTGGACACGCGTCCGCCGAGTATCCCCTATCGCGAGACGATCACTGCCAAGGCCGATGGACACCACCGCCATAAGAAGCAGACCGGCGGTGCCGGCCAATTCGGCGAGGTCTATCTGCGGATCGAACCACTGGAACGGGGAGGCGGATTCGAGTTCGTGGACGCCACCGTGGGCGGCGTCATCCCCGGCAACTTCATCCCCTCGATCGAAAAGGGCGTGCGTCAGGTGTTGGCCGACGGCGCCATCGCGGGATACCCGCTGCAAGATGTCCGGGTATCGGTGTACGACGGCAAATACCATCCGGTGGACTCCAAGGACATCGCCTTCTCGACCGCCGGGCGCAAAGCCTTCATCGACGCCGTCGACAAGGCCAAACCGGTGATTCTGGAGCCGATCGTCAAGATCCGGATCAGTGCACCGGACTCCTGCATGGGTGATTTGGCGGGCGATCTCTCTGGTCGGCGCGGACGGATCAGCGGCAGCGAATCACCCAGTCAGGGACGCATCGACATCGACGGCGAGGTACCGCTGGCCGAACTCTCCGGCTATGACGCCCGGCTGAAGGCGCTCACCGGGGGCGAGGGGACCTACGCGATCGAACTGAGCCATTACGAGGCGGTCCCGGCGAGCATTCAGAAGCAACTGGCGGACGCCTATCAACGCAGCGAAGACTAGGAACCGGTAACGGCGGCAGGCTGAAGCTCCAGCCGCGCCGTCGACGCAAGGACGTTGACTCGACAACCATCTCTGCTACTCTGACTGATGATCGGTCATGGGGCCGGTCTCGTCTCCCAACACGGCAATAGCCTGGAGTGACTACCATGACGAAAGAGCGCAGCCCCAAGAAGGAAACCAAGAAAAAGTCCGGCTTGAACCTCAAGGAAAAACGGGCCGTCAAGAAAACCAAGCAAGAGAACAAGTCCTGACGCTGGTTTTTCACCACGGAGAACGCCAAACAAAAGCCCGGCTGATGCCGGGCTTTTGCTTATCTCACCACGGCGACGCTAAGGCGTCGCCGTGGTATTCAGAGGATCGATGCCTCAGTAACGACGGCCACCGCCGCCCCCGCCGCCGCCAAAACCGCCGCCACGCGGCGCATCAGTCTTGGGCTTGGCCTGGTTGACCGTGATGTTGCGGCCCTTCATATCGGTGCCGTTGAGACCCTTGATCGCGGCATCAGCCTGAGAATTGTTGGCCATCTCCACGAACCCGAAGCCCTTGGATTCTCCGGTGAATTTGTCGCTGATCAGGTTGACTTGCGAGACTTCACCGAAACGGGAGAAGGTCTCCCGCAGATCGGCGTCGGTGATGCTGAACGGAAGATTGCCTACGTAGATATTCATATCTGTCTGTCTTTATAGAATGCGTGCATTGATGAAAATTGACACTATCGAAAAAAGCCAAGCACAAAATTCCTTCGACAGCGGAATGCCGCTACCGCGGCAGAGGAGGGCTCACAGAGACTGGATGGACTGCAGGCGCATCAATGTGATTGATTTCAACGACTCTGATACTCTTCCTGAGCACTGTCGGCCGCTGATTCAGAATGTCCTCGCCCCGCTACAGTAACAGGTCTCTCCGGGAAACGCACGTCTCTTCTGGACTAGGTTGATGATCGCGGCGGCCGCCGGCGCCTATACACTATCCGGACCCAGCCCGGCCTCAGGCGATTTTGGTCGAATGGCCTTATTTCTTGGGGTTGACGGCAGCAACGCGCGCACTCTTGCCGGTCAAGTTACGCTGATTGAATGCCGCGGCACACCCGACCGCGTACTCGGTGACCTCCTCCAGGCTGCCGCGGTGAAACCCGGTGATACAGGAACGTCCACTCGACAAGACATAGCGATACCAATCCGCACCTGCGCCGTCCCCCGGCAAATCCGCGCGCTCGACCGACGCCACTTCGTAATGATGCCGGATGAGGATGCTGGGGAGCTCATCGTCGGGTGTTGGCGCGGCGGCGGTCACGCGCCGCGCCGCGCCATCCGTCGCTTCGGCGTCAGGGCACACATTGATCACGACCCCCATGAACACGCTCCCGTGAAGACCCGCAACGGCGCGCTCCGCGGCCTCGTGGGCGATATCGACATAGCGGACCGCACGCGCCTCGCTGCCCGGCTTCGCCGGACCGGGATGGACCCGATGGGTATCCCCATAGGGCGCCAGCAGGGCGCGGACGTCGTCGTCGCCGACCCCAAGCGGGAGGTTGCTGATACGTAAGGTCGAGAGCGGGTGCCCGGTATGGGCGGATTTCGAGACCATGACGGCACGCCTGTTGCGGTACAAAGGGCGCCGCCACGGGTGAACGCGGCGGAGCAGTGGTTGGTCGGCAGGTCCGATTGCGCTTTGATGCCGGCCGATCGTCGGCGTCCGACCGCCGGCCGCCGGCGTAGTCAGGATGGCGCAAACCGACTTTACCTTTTCTAAACAGGCGTGATGTGGGGGCGATTCGTCCTAACTCAAGCTGCCGGACCAGACCCTCGGCAACTGTCGTTCGCCCGGACGGACTGCCGGACAGCCATGCCTGGAGCGCGTGCCGGGAGCGCGTGCCGGGAACCGGCGCGGTTCGTCACAACCATCCTTTGCGCTTGAAATAGACGACCGGCAGCGCCGCCGAAACCACCATGATCAGGATCGAAAGCGGGTACCCAAGCTCCCAGGCCAACTCGGGCATGTGCCCGAAATTCATCCCGTAAATGCTGGCGATCAGAGTCGGCGGCAGGAAAGCCGCCGCGGCCACGGAGAAGATCTTGATGATCTTATTCTGCTCGATATTGATGAAGCCCTGAGCCGCCTGGAGCAGAAAGGTGACCTTCTCGAACAGATAGTTGTTGTGGGGCAGCAGGGCGTCGATCTCGGACAGCAGGTATTTGAGCCGCTTGGCGCACGGCTTGGACGCCTGCGCGCTGCGCCACACGAACGACAGGTCGCGGCGCGCATCCATCAGGCAGAGGCGGACCTTACCATTGAGGTTCTCGTGTTCGGCCAGACGCTCCAGTGCCTGCCCCAAGTCGGCATCCTTGTCTTCCAGGACCAGGTAACTGGTCGCTTCCAGGTCGCGATAGAGCGCCTGCAGGGTATCGCCCAGGTCCAGCACAGTGGTCTCGAACAACCCGGCCAGCAGCCCGATGGGCTCTTTCAGCAACTCGGGCCGACGACGCACCCGGATCCGCATGAGACGCAGCGCCGGCACATCCCGGTCATGGACGGTCACCAGCCGCTCCCGTGTGCAGACCACGTTGACACTGGTGTTCTCCGGACGCCCCTCCACGCGATGCAGGAACAGGGTCGAGAGATGAATCCCCTGCTCATCAATGAAGGTCCGGGTGCTGGCCTCGATCTCGTCGGCGTCCTCATCCTCAGGCAGTTCGTGCTGAACCAGCGAACTGATGAGCGCATACTCCGCATCGCTGGGCTCGGCCACATCGATCCAGGCCGCCTCCAGCAGACGCTCCGGGTCCTCGATGACGCGCGTCATCCCATCTTGTAATTGGTAGGCATACAGCACAACAGAGTCTCCAGCCGTGATCGCTCCAGGCCCCGCGGTCGCAGGCGACACGCGTCCTGGGTCGGTATCTTACAGAGTGCGCGGGCGACGCGTCCGCCTGGTTGGCGTCGACCCTGGCCGGCGCGTTCACGCGCGCCGGTCGTGCTTTGTGCTAGGCTCCGCGCTGCAGACCCTATCCCTGTCGAGCCTCACACCGCGAGGACGCACCCATGGCCGCCACCGCCAACCGTCTCTCCTCCCCGCCGCCCCCGGACCCGCATCGGGTCGACCAGCGCATCCTGCTCAGCGGCGTCGGCTGGAGCGATTACCAGCGACTGCTCGACCTGCGCGGCGAACGCACATTACCGCGCCTGACCTATCTCGATGGGGAACTGGAACTCATGTCACCATCAGCCGAGCACGAGGGGCTGAAGACCCGCCTGGGGCGCCTGATCGAGTGCTACGCCGACCTCTGCGGCATCGCGATCGAAGGCTTCGGCTCCTGGACACTGCGTTGCGAACAACAGCAACGCGGTGCCGAGGCCGACGAGTGCTATCTGGTCGGCCCACTGACCGGCACGCCGTCGCTGCCGGACTTCGCAGTCGAAGTGATCTGGACCCGCGGCGGTCTCGACAAGTTGGCAGTCTATCGCGGACTCGGCGTACCGGAGGTCTGGATCTGGCAGGATGGCAAGCTGCGATTCTATGCCTTAGGCGGCGATGGCTACCGGGTTGCGGCCCGCAGCCGCTTCCTCCCGACGCTGGACCCGCGCCTGATCCAGGACTGCATGAACGCCCCCAGCCAGACCGAGGCCCTGGCCCTGCTGCGCGCCCACCCCGCCCCCTGAGCGCCCGCGACCGCCGACGATGCTGCCGCCGACCAACCCTAAGACGAAGACCTGGCGCCCGGACTGGGTCGCGCTCCGCCGCATCCTGCTGCAACCGCGGGTGGCCGACGCGGCCCTGGAGTCGGCGCTCAACCAAGCGCGGGCACGGCAGCCGCTGCCGGTGATCTGGCTGCTCGGCAAGGCCCAGTCCGGCAAGACATCCATCATCCGCGCCCTGACCGGGAGCCCGCATGCAGTGATCGGCAACGGCTTTCGCGCCTGCACCCGGACCGCCCGCGGCTATGACTTTCCCGCCGATACCCCGGTGGTGCGCTTCCTCGATACCCGCGGTTTGGGCGAGACGGCCTATGACCCGCGCGAGGACATCGACTATTGCGAGTCCCAGGCCCACCTGATCCTGGGGGTCATGAAGGCCACCGACCTGGATCAGGCGGAGGTCTTCCGGGTCTTGCAGGCGGTGCGCCGCCGCCATCCGCAGTGGCCGGTGGTGATCGCCCAGACCGGACTGCACGAAACCTATCCGCCGGGCGCCGGTCACTGCCTGCCCTATCCTTTCGATCAGCAGCCCTGGCCGCCCGCCATTCCCCACAACCTGACCCGTGCCCTGCACGCCCAACGCGCCGGTCTGGGCACATTGACCGGAGACTCGGCAGCGCACTGGGTGCCGATCGACCTGACCCTGCCGGAGGATGGCCTGGAACCAGCCGACTATGGATTAGCCGCCCTCTGGACCGCCATCGGGGAGGTCTCAGCCCTGGGGTTGCAGGCGCTGCTGGGCGGTGATGCCGAGGTCCGCGACACCTTTGCACGCACCGCTCACCCCCACATCGTCGGGTATGCCCTGGCCGCGTCCGGCGTTGGCGCCCTGCCGGCGGTCGATCTGGTGATGGTGCCGGCGGTCCAGGCCAAGCTCCTGCACAGCCTGGCCGCCATCTATGGCCAGCGCTGGAGCGGCCAGGACCTGTCCGAGTTTCTCGGCCTGCTGGGCCTGGGTATCGGCACCGGCTACCTGGCACGGCTCGCCGGACGCGGGTTGATCAAATGGGTGCCGGTCCTCGGTCAGACCCTGGGCGTGCTCTGGGGGGCGACGGCGAGTGGGGCGACGACCTATGCGCTGGGCAAGGCCGCCTGTTACTACTTCGGCACCCGGCGCCTGGGTGAGCGGATCGACAGCGCGACGCTGCGCCGGATCTACGCCCAGGCCCTGGCCGCGGGGGCGCAACTGCTCGCGAGCGAGCAGGAGGCGGGCACGGAGGGTCTGCCTAACGGCGTGTCCGCACCTGAACGTGAGTAAGAAATTCAAACGCATTCCCTAACGAACCGATTTCACTTGATTTGTGAACCGCTCCTAACGGATGACCGGGGACCCATTCTCATGCTCAACCGCAGTGACCGTCTGCGCCTCGCCGCCTTGCTGCTCTGGACCCTGCCGGTCGCCGCACTTCTGCCGCTGGGGCTTTGGCGGCTCTGGGAAACCGGCACCGTCCTGTATTGGATGGCCGCCATGGTGGCGTGCAGCGCACTCGGCTATGGACTCCAATACTGGCTGCGCCGCCGTGACGCACGCCTGCTCGCCGGTGCCCAGACCACCCCCGATCCCTCCTGGCCGCCCCAGTCCAAGACCGCCTGGGACGCCATCGAACGCCTGGCGACGGCCATCCAGCCCGCGGACTGGCCGCTGTCCGATGGTCCGCGACTCGCCGACCTGGGGCGCACTGCGCTCGACCAGGTCGCACGCATCTATCACCCGCAGCAGGCCCAGCCATTGCTGGAACTCACCCTGCCGCACGGACTGCTGATCATCGAACGCGCCTGTCGCGACCTGCGCACCGAGATCGCCGCGCAGATCCCGTTCAGCCACCGCCTGACCATGGGCGACCTGCTGCGCGCCTACCGTTGGAAATCGACCGCCTCACGTCTGCTCGACCTCTATCGTGCCGGCCGGCTGGTGATCAACCCGGCCAGCGCGCTGCTGGGCGAGACCTGGGAGCGGCTGCGCGGCCGGGCCTTTGACGCCGCCTGGGCCGACCTGCACCGCTGGCTGCTCCAGGAATATGTCCGCAAGGTCGGCTACTACGCCATCGCCCTGTACAGCGGTCGCCTGACCCTGACCACGGACGCGCCGGCCGCCGCGGCGACCCCCGCGTCCCGACGCGACCAGACGCGGGCGGCCGACACCGCGGCCAACCAGGCCGACGAACCCCTGCGCATCCTGATCCTGGGTCGGGCCAACGCCGGCAAGTCGAGCCTGATCAACGCGCTCTTCGGGCGCCTGACGGCGCCGACGGATGTCCTGCCCGACCCCGACGGGCCCGTCACCCCCTATCGACTGGAACGCGAGGGCCTCACCACCGCCCTGATCTTCGACAGCCCCGGCATCGACACGGCCGGCCTCCCACCCAAGACCCTGGAGCTGCTGGTCACCGGTGCCGATCTGGTGCTCTGGGTCACCGCCGCGCATCGCCCCGATCGCCAGGGCGAACGCGCCGCCCTGGACCACATCCGCGCCCACTGGAACAGCAGACCCGACCATCACCCCCCGCCCCTGCTGATGGTGGTGAGCCACATCGACCTGCTGCGCCCGCCGCGCGAGTGGCAGCCCCCTTATGACCTGATCAACCCTCAGGGCACCAAGGCCGCCAACATCCGCGCCGCGGTGGAAGCCGTCGCCGCGGATCTGGAGGTACCGACAGCCGACACCGTTCCGGTCTGTCTGGCCGAAGGCCGGGTTTATAACGTCGCGGACAGCCTGTGGGCGGCCCTCCTCGACCGTCAGGGACCGGCCGATCGGGTCCGGCTCCTGCGCTGCCTCGATGAACGCAAGCGCGCGGAGAACTGGTCATTGCTGCGCCGGCAACTGGCGGGGGCCGGCCGGTTCCTCGCCACGCTGCCGGGGCGGATCGTCGGCTGAGCGATCGACCGGCGGCGCTTGCGGCCCGGCAACCGTCGAACCGTCGACCCGCACGGCGCATTTTTCGGCGCAACCGGCTAGACTTCGGGGATTTGAGGTTGCAGACTTAGTGGGGGCGGACCCAAGAACTATAACTTTCCGCCATCACCAAGGGGGAACCGATCGATGAATGACCTGAACAAACCGGACGCCCTGCGGCGCTCCGTTCTCGGCACTGAACTCTATGAGGCCGAGGCCCAAGTGCTCGCCGAGCGCATGGGAATGGTGACCCTGCACGACAGCGAGACGCTGGTCTCCGAGGGGGAAGCGCGGCGTACCCTGCTGGTGCTTGCGGCGGGCTGCATCGCCGTCAGCAAGATCGTCGGACCCGGCGAGGAAACCGTCTACCAAATGCGGCCCGGCGAATGCGCCGGTACCCGCGCCTTCGTCGACGGCTCGCAACGCAAGGCCGCGTTGCGCTCGATCGGCGACAGCACCGTGCTGACCCTGGAACCCGATGCCTTCGAGTCACTGCTCGATACCCACCCGCGGATCGTCTACAAGGTCATGCGCGCGATCTTCCGCATCACCCACACCAACCTCATGCACGCGAACCTCGACAGCGCCGAGCTGCGCAATTATCTGATGCGGGGCAGCCGACGGTACTGAGGTGATTTAACGTGTAGGGGCGACTTCAGTCGCCCCGATTCGGACGCAGGTGCGACTGAAGTCGCACCTACACGGTATCCGAATTGTCGGAAATCACCTAAGCGCCACGGCGACTCACAAGACCAAATTTACAACGCCAGTTCGATCCCCCCCACCAGCACCCCCGGCAACAGGGCGCTGTCAGTGCTGCGCCCTTCATAGGTCTGCGGGTCCATCAGGAGATCCCGCGCGGTCGTCAGTGCTTCCAGCCGGTCGCCGAGCAGGTGATAGAGGCTGTCGTCGAATCGCATGACCTTGACCGGGGCTTCAATCCGGCCGTGCTCGACCCACCAGGTGCCGAAGCGCGTCATGCCGGTGACCCGTGCATCGTTGGGGTCAGACCAATTGCAGTACCACAGGTTGCCGATCCACAGCCCGGTATCGAGCCGGGCGAGGACGTCCGCCGACGCCAACTCGCCCGGATCGAGTCCCACGGACGCGGGGGAACCCCCGGCCGCATTGACCCGCTCGCCGTATTCCTTGGCGTCCCGCGCGTCGACCAGACAGTGCCCGAAACGGCCCTGGTCGATCAGCGTGACCTGCCCCGGCTGGATGAAACCGTCACCGGTGAACGCGGGCGTGAGGCCGCGGTCCTGTTCCTCGCGGATGGTCACGCGCGGATCGAACGTACGCTCACCGCGGACCAGCTTGAGCAATGGGGTCTGGCGGGTGCGGTGACTCTTGAGATCGAAGCCACCCCAGGCCAGCATGTTCATCAGTTCCGCAACGGCCGCCGGAGCCAGATAGGCGCGGTAGCGGCCTGGTGTGATGACACGTGCCGGATGCGCCATCACGGCGAGCCCCTGGCGCATCGCCGCCAGCTTGTCGACCAGAACCCCGAGTTCCCAGGTCAGACCGCTGTAGCTCGCCTTCACCGCCTTGTCCGACTCCAGGTAGGCGCTCCAGTCCAGGTTGAAGCTGGTACTCGCATGCCAATGGCGATGGCCGATGGAACTGGCAAGACCCGTACTGATCTCGCCGGAGGCCCAGATCCCCACCAGATCCAGACCGGCGGCGGCCATCGTCAGGTCGGCGACGGCGGCCCCGGCGTCGGGCGGCGTCTCCCCGACCCGGCAGTCGCTGAACGACGGTTCAGTCGAATAATTCAGGTAGGGATCATCCGGCACATGGCCGAGGCGTTCGCGCAACCGCGCCAGCAGACCGCGGGCGAGGGTTAGATCTTGTTCCAGCTCACCGCTCAGATCGCAGGACGCCTCGGCCTGCCGCGCCCCACTGATCAGATTCAGCCCGAGCACGGCCGAGCGCACCGCGCCGGCCTGACGGATGCGGTTGTGGTTGAGCCGCACGAAGTCCGACGACTCGGCATCCAAACTGCAAAAGAGGTGCTCATCAGCACGCAGCCCGGCACAGATCTGCTCACTGAGGCTGTAGAACGCATCCTGATTCATTCCCCACCCCCAAAGACCGCAACCGACCGGAAGCGCGCGGGCGGCGTGGCGTGCCCCACATACACCGATTGATTTGGCTCGCCCTTGCCGCAGTTCTGCACACCGCGCACCTCGCACGTGGCGGGCCCGCCGACACCGTCCAGGCGGCGCCAGAACTCGGCCGAAATGCCGCGGTAACCGGGATTACGGACCAGGCCCTTGAGCTCGCCGTCGACGATGAGTCGGCCCAACTCACACCCGAATTGAAATTTGTTGCGACTATCGTCGATCGACCAGGAACGGTTGGTATCCATCAGGATGCCCAGCTCAACACCCGCGATCAGCGCATCGAGCGTCCCCTCCCCCGGCTCCAGATTGATGTTCGCCATCCGATCGATGGGCGGCCGGTCCCAGGCACAGGCGCGGGCGTTCGCGGTGCCCGGCAGGCCGCTACGCGACTGCGACAATACTCCGCCCAGCGGCCGCTCCAGGATCCCATCGCGGATCAGATACTCGCGCCGCGACGGGGTACCGTCGTCGTCCGCCGCGCCGGAGACCAACTCACCGGGGACGGTCGGATCGAAGGTGACATTGAGCAGGTCCGAGCCGTAACGATAGGTCCCGAACATCTCGGGGGTCACGAAACTGGTGCCCGCGTAATTGCGTTCATCGCCAAGGATACGGTCCAGTTCCAGCGGATGGCCGATGCTCTCATGGATTTGCAGGACCATCTGCCCGGGAGTCAGGACCAGGTCGCGCGTATCCCGCGGGCACTCCGGCGCGGTGAGCAGCGCGATCGCCTCCTCCGCCACCCGCGGGGCGTCCGCCAGCAAGCCGGCGGCGCTGACCCGCTCCAGCCCGCCCTGCTGTGACCAGTCGGCACCGCCGCCATGGCGGCGCTGAGTCTGACTGCCCACGTTGGCCACCGCCGCCAGGCCGGGGCTGACATAGGTCCAGACCTGGGCGATATGGCCCCCGTCGCTGGTCACCAGGAGTTGTTGCACCCGGCGGTACGCGAGCCAGGCGGACCAATCAACGATGCGATCATCCAGGGCCAGGGCCTGATTCGCCTCCTGGAGCAACAGGAGCTTATCCGGCAGGCTCATGGTTTCCCAAGGCTCGGCGACCGGGCCTCGGTAGTCGGCCCGCAGCGCGCTGCGCGGATACTGAGCGGCATCGAAGACCCCGAGCCAGGCGTGACGCGCGGCCCACCCCAGGGCTTGGTCCGCGGCGGCCCGCAGACCCGCCGGGCTCAGGTCGCTGGTGGCACCGTAGCCAACCCCACTTCCAACCACCAGGGTGACCATGGCCCCCAATGAAGCGCCCAGGGCGCTGGGTTCGACCACGCCCTGACGTACGGCCAGGTGTTCGGATTCCTCGTCTACCAGACGCAGGGTCCAGTAGTCGCAGGCGGGGGCCGCAGCGGCGAAACGCTCGGCGATCTGGTGAAGTCGATCCATGGGACAGTGTTGATCTCAAGCGATGGGCAAAGTGAGAATCTGGGCGTAGTCCGTGCTGGTGTCAACCGCATCCTGATCCTGCACGGTGGTCGCAAGGTTTTCATCTGTCCGTGATAACATTCCACGCCATGCTGACCTACCCCGACATCGACCCCATCGCCATCGCCATCGGACCATTGCGCGTCCATTGGTATGGGCTTATGTATCTGCTCGGCTTTGCCTTCGCCTGGGGGCTGGGTCGATGGCGCGCGTCGCGCCCCGGCTCGGGCTGGAACGCCGACATGGTCGACGACCTGATTTTTTACTGCGTCATCGGTGTCATCGCCGGCGGCCGGCTGGGCTACATGCTCTTCTACGGGTTCGACCAAATTCTTGCGAACCCGCTGAACTTAATCAAGGTTTGGGAAGGCGGCATGTCCTTCCACGGCGGCTTGCTCGGCGTCGTCCTGGCGATGACGCTGTTCGCCCGCCGCCACGGGCTGCACTTCTTCCAGGCGGCGGACTTCATCGCCCCCTTGGTACCGACCGGGCTCCTGTTCGGGCGCATCGGCAACTTCATCAACGGGGAACTCTGGGGCCATCGCACCGATGCCCCCTGGGGCGTGCAACTGCCCTGCATCCAGTTTCCCGCCCAATGCGCGGATCAGCCGGCGACCGCACTGCTCAGCCCAGCGGTGCACGCCTCGCAGCTTTACGAGGCCGCCCTGGAGGGCCTGGTCCTGTTCCTGATTCTCTGGATCTTCTCCAGCCGACCGCGGCCGATGATGGCGGTCTCCGGACTCTTCCTGCTGCTTTATGGGTGTTTCCGCTTCCTGGTCGAGTTCGTCCGCACCCCGGACGCCCACCTCGGCTACCTCGCCTTCGACTGGCTCACCATGGGGCAGATCCTCTCCCTACCCATGATCCTGTTCGGGGCGCTATTCCTCGGCCTCGCCTACCGCCGACGCCCGGCCGCCTGAGCCGCCGGAGTCCAAGGCTTCAGCCTTGGTCTCCCGAATCCATCCGACCGCATCACCCGAGGCTGCGGACAAGCGCTAGCGTAGTCCACCGAACCCCGCGCCGCCGCTGGTGGACTGCGCTGCGCTTGTCCATCCGCTGCCGCGTGGCTGGAACCGTCGCCACGGCCGTGATTTGCCCGCAACCACCCTACCAGGGCCGATACACCAACCCCGGAATGGCCCGCGAGGTGAACACCGCCGGCAGTTGCCGCACGAACTCCTGAAGCTCATCCAGGTTCATATGCTTGCCATAGGACGCCTTGGCGGCCTCCACCGGCAGTTCGACCCAGTACCGCGCCGCCTTGGGCTCGCACAGGATTTGGAGCGTGGTGTCCTGTGGATCGATGAGACCGAGGAAGTCATCCTCGGACTGGAGCCGCGGCAGCAACTGCTCGCGGATGTCACGCGCGCTCATCTCAATGGCACTGGCGGAGGACACGGACTCGCCGAAGCGCTCGAAGAGATAGAAGACTCGATAGTGCATAATGCGCAGAAATCCTTGATTTTCGTTGATCCGGATTGAGAAGGCTCACCGATCCCCAGGAAGCGGCAGATGAGCATGGAAGATCGCAACAACGATTTTCTCGCCCGACTCCGGAACTGGCGGATGAATGTGGATACGATTGATGTGTAGCGCGATCTTCCCGTGCCAATGACAGTACAGGATTCTGCCTTGTAGCGCTCTCTCCCGCGCCTCCCGGCAACTGCGATCCTGGATCACGTTCGGCTTCTCGGGCGCAACCTCCACTGCACGCAACTCAAACCGCCGCGCGACGAGGCGCGGATCGGGAGTACCCTCACTTGGTCGTCGGGGATCGTCTTCGGTCTCCAGCGGCGGCGACGCAGTGAAGGCCCACCCACCCATGATCATCATAAACGGCGAGATGTCGGCGCAGCTCATGGCGCACCGCCATATAACCACCCTCGAAATCTGCAAGCCCGCGCCACACACCTTTCAGGAAAAGGGTGTCCGGATAGGCATGCGGAGCGAGCCGTTCCAACGTCGCTTCGGTATCCCGCTCCACGTCGATCGCGGCACAGAAAAACCCCCGATGCCCTCGCTCGTCGGTGACCCAATGTACATCGGCCGCACCCGCCGCGGTGCGGGTAGGATAAACCCCGCTGCGCCGCAGGCCCAGACAGGCGACTGCACGTCCAGCACGAACATGGTGATGCGCCCAAGCGAGGTCTGGATTATCTACGACGGGCTCGTCATCCATCCACACACGGGTATCGTCCAACCCCTCGGGCCAAACGTCCTCGTCCAGGTAACGGGAAGCCGTCGCAAGAATGGCAGACAGATCCTGGCGAAGCTGTTTATCGAGCCTGACGGGGGCGTCCGGCGACCACAGTTCCCAGACGCTCAACTCGCCAAGCACGGCGCGCGTCTGGAGATCGTCGCCGATCCAGACGCGCTCGCCCCGTGATTGCGCCACGCTCACACGCTCAAGAAGCACACCCAACGCGTTATCAATCTCGTCCGCTGTCCATCCATCGAAGCACCACTCGGAGCCATCCACCACGAAAGCCACGCCCTTCCTCACCGTTGCCGTCTGATGCGCCCGAGTGCGGCGACATCAATCTGATACTGGTCGAAGAATCCCGCGGGCCAATCGGACACTCCCCCGGTCGGAGTGAATCGAAGGGGGATCACCCGCGGAGCGTCTTCCTCGTCCGAGTCGAAGAAATGGACAATTGCCTCACCGCAAGGCAGATAGTGATGCTCCCCGATCGCACGGCGTATACCGTTGAGGACGTGATCGGAATGCGTCTCCACGATCACCTGAATGCCCTTACCCGCCAGCCAGGCGAGAAAGACACCCATGCGCGATTGTCCCGCGGGGTGTAGATGGGCCTCCGGATTCTCCACCAAGAGCAGACCGCCCGGCGACGCCACCAAACCGGCAAGCACGACCGGGAGTGCGTAGGAGACACCGAAGCCCATGTTTGGCGCCCGTACCCACTCTCCACCAGGCACGCGGAAGCGCAGCGCAGTAACCCAGTTGCCGGGATGGCGTTCGGTGTCGAGTTCAACCGGCCGAACGATTTCGCCAAGCCAGCGCTCCAACTCGTACTTCAATAATGGCGCGGCGGAGGGATCCCGTTTCGGATGGAGCCGCTCCTGATGCTCGATTGGCCGGTCGCCCCACGCGGCAAGCACTTGGGCACAATACTCACCACGCACCCCGACCTCCAGCGCATCGGTGGGCCGCGCGGAGGCGCCTAATATGTTGCGAGGGCCGAGTCGCTCGGCGCAAAGATAGGTGAAATCCCGCGGGCGCGAATAGTCATCGAAAGGGATATTCAAACCCTCGGGGCGCTCGATCACATCAAGATAATGAGCCTCGCTAGTATTTGCTGGAACGGCGAATCGCCAGATCGTGGGTAATTCCTCGTCGTAACGGATGTCAAAGACGATCTCGCCCTCAGCGCCCCAGTTGTGAACATCCTCGGCGGTTCCGAGTTCAAGGCCGAACGGACCATTCAGGCGAGCCGACAACGCTTCGCCTGGGCAGAAAGGGAAATCCATCGCCTCGCGGGTAAGGATGAGGACCTGGATCAAGGACGTCTTGCCGGTGCCATTGAGCCCGGCAAGCACCGTCAATGGCGCAATCTCGAACTGCTGATGCTCAAATCGCTTGAAGCCCTGGATGCAAATGCTGCGGATCATCCGAGTATCTCGGCGAGGATTTCCCGAGTACGGTTCAGACGCACGCCGATGCTGACCGGATCACCGGTACCCACGGTAACGGCCCGCTTGTAGTTGTCATCGTCAAATGCCTTGCGAAACGCAGTGACGATGTCTTCCGCTCTAGGGAGCAACTGTTCCAAGGGATAATCGGCGAGCGCAACGGCATGCGACTCGAAGACAGCGCGGTTAATTGGTCCGCGGCGGCCCTCTTTGAGGGACCAGCGCCGAAACGCCGCCTTTCCGAGAACATCTCTGGCATTGACCATTGCTCGATCGAAACGCTGCCGTAACACCTCAAGTTGTTCATCGGAGATCGCGTTTCCCGTATCCGAGCGACCGTCGATTCGGCGTGTGAATTCGACGAGGAAAGCATCAAGATTAGGGTATTGACGATACTCAGTGTCCGAAAAAGAGCTAAAGGCGCAGAAGCGCAGCGCGAGCTCCCGGTCCGCCATGCGCTTACTATCGCGCACGAACGTGCCCAGCCCATCGGGCGATAGCCTCCAAAAGTTGCGCTCCGTGGCATCGTCGAATGAAGACAGATGGACGAGTCCGTAGAGGAAATCCCGTGACCGCTTCTTGCTCATCGCGTGGCGAATCTCTTGCGCTGAGAGGGGGCTGCCAAGGGTGTTGACGCGGCCAAAGATGTCATACTTGATTTCGTCAGGAGTCTGGGGCTCAATGACATGAACCACGATCTGTGTTGTTCGAAAGCGGCGCGTCATCGCCGGGTCCATCTGCGAGTACGTGTGATCTTTCAAATCTTTCAAATACTCGAGGTCTTCGACCTTGAGTACATGCCCGTCTGACATAAACAGGCGGACAGTCGAAAGTCGCTGAACTCCGTCCACGACTTGATAAGTTCCGTCGATGTCCTGGTTGAAGTAGAACGCCGGCAGGGGAATGCCAAGGAGGATCGACTCGACGAGGCGGGTACGCTGGCGCTGTTTCCAAACGAAATCACGCTGAAAATCGGGCGCGAGGTCTATATCTCCCTCGTTGATCTGGTCCGCCACCTCACGCAGCGTAAAGTTATTGGTGGTGATCCGGATCTTCTTCGGGTCCCAGGGTTTGACCGCCGCGCTCCCCGAGCCGGTGTCCTCGTCCTCGAGGTCTCCACGGGACAGATCCTCGCCCGTCTCGGCCAGGGCCGCCGGGTGATTCTCGACGGTCATACCAAGCGACCTATCGCGATGAAAGCGCAAACAAAACCCACGAACCGCGCCCCGACTAAAGCCCGAACCCACCCGGCGGCATGCCGCCTCCCGGGAACCCCCCGGGGAAACCGCCCGGCATGCGCCCGCCGATCGCGCGCATCATCTTGGCCATACCGCCACCCTTCATTTTCTTCATCATCTTCTGCATCTGAATGAACTGCTTGAGCAGCTTGTTCACGTCCTGGACCTGAGTGCCGGACCCCAGGGCGATGCGGCGGCGGCGCGAGCCCTTGATCACTGCCGGAAACTGTCGCTCCTGCGGCGTCATCGAATTGATGATCGCGACCAACTTGCCCATCTCCTTGTCATTGACCTGATTCTTCATGTGCTCCGGGACCTGGTTCATCCCCGGCAGCTTGTCCATCAGGCTCGCCATGCCGCCGAGCTTGCTCATCTGCTCCAACTGCTCCTTGAAGTCGGCCAGATCGAAGTCCTTGCCCTTCTTGAGCTTCTTGACCAACCGCTCGGCCTGCTCCCGATCGACCTTGGACTGCATCTCCTCGACCAGCGAGATCACGTCGCCCATGCCGAGAATGCGCGAGGCCACCCGGTCCGGATGGAAAGGCTCCAGGGCCGTGGTCTTCTCGCCGGTCCCCAGGAACTTGATCGGCTTGCCGGTGATCTGGCGGATGGAGAGGGCCGCGCCGCCGCGGGCGTCACCGTCGGTCTTGGTGAGGATGACACCGGTCAGCGGCAGCGCCTCGTTGAACGCCTTGGCGGTGTTGGCCGCATCCTGGCCGGTCATGGCGTCGACCACGAACAGTGTCTCGATCGGATTGATGGCGGCGTGGATCGCTTTGATCTCGTCCATCATGGCCGCATCCACATGCAGCCGGCCGGCGGTATCGACGATCAGCACATCCTTGAACTGCTTGCGCGCCGCATCCAGACCGGCGCGGGCGATGGCCACCGGGTCCTGATCGCCGCTGCTCGGCAGGAAACTCGCGCCAACCTCGGCCGCCACCGTGCGCAACTGCTCGATGGCGGCCGGACGGTAGACGTCGCAGCTCACCACCAGCACGGTTTTCTTTTGCTTCTCCTGCAGCCAGCGGGCGAGCTTGGCCACGCTGGTGGTCTTGCCCGAGCCCTGCAGACCCGCCATCAGCACCACCGCGGGCGGCTGCGCCGTCAGATCCAGACGCTCGTTGGCCTCGCCCATCAGCGCGATCAGTTCGTCGTTGACGATCTTGATCAGCACCTGACCCGGCGTCAGGCTGCGCGTGACCTCCTCGCCCAAGGCTTTCTCGCGCACCTGATCGACGAACTGACGCACGACCGGCAGGGCCACATCCGCTTCCAGCAGGGCCATGCGCACCTCGCGCATCGTGTCCTTGATGTTGTCGTCGGTCAAACGCCCCTGGCCGCGCAGATTGTTCAACACGCGCCCGAAGCGCTCCTGAAGATTCTCGAACATGCTTGACCTCGATGATGCCTGACGGTGGTCGCCAACCAGCGGCGTGCGACATCCGCACCCCGCGCCAACGATGTCCCGCGCAAATTTTGGCAGTATAGCGCCGCCGCAACGTTTTCCGGACCGCCGCTTTATGCCATTATCCGCACATCATGACGCACATACTCCTCTCCGCCTCCGCCGTCCTCTTCTATCTGGCTGCCACCAGCGTGATCGGCTTGCGCCTGTTCCGCCCAAATGAAACCTGGGTGCCCAGCCGCGACCTGGCCCTGTCGCTCGGCTTCGCCGGCCTGATTCTCCATACCTGGCTCTTGTGGAACAGTATTTTCAGCCAAGTCGGCCTGAATTTGGCATTCTTCAACGCCCTGGCCCTCACCTCCTGGACCGTGATCACCCTGCTGCTGGTCTCCAGCCTGACCAAGCCGGTGGAGAACCTGGGTCTGATCCTGCTGCCGGTGGCGGCCGTGACCCTGGTGCTCGAGTCGGCCTTCGGCGAAGTCGCCTTCCTGAGCGCGACCGCAAGCTGGCCGCTGAAACTCCATGTCCTGCTCTCCATGCTCGCCTACAGCCTGCTGACCTTGGGTGCCGTCCAGGCGATTCTGCTGGCGATCCAGGACAACCATTTACGCAACCGCCACGCCAGCAGCTTCGTGCGGGGGCTCCCGCCGCTGCAAACCATGGAGAGCCTGCTGTTCGAGATGATCGCCGCGGGCTTCGTGCTCCTGACGTTGGCCCTGCTGTCCGGATTCGCCTTCCTGCAGAACATGTTCGCCCAGCACTTGGTCCACAAGACCGTGCTGTCGACCCTGGCCTGGGTGGTCTTCGGCTCACTCCTGCTCGGACGCTTTCGCTACGGCTGGCGCGGACGGACCGCGATCACCTGGACCCTGAGCGGCTTCCTGATCCTGATCCTCGCCTATTTCGGCAGCAAGATCGTCATCGAATTCATCCTGCCGAGGTAACGGGAAGCCACGGAGGACTTGCCCGGAGCCCGGCAACAGTGCAGAATTCGCACTCCGTGATGGAGACAGACCCACCATCCGGAGCCGCCCCTCCGACGGGACCACCGATGGTCAGGGCACCATTTCCGGGGCAGTAGCTCAGCTGGGAGAGCGCCGCGTTCGCAATGCGGAGGTCAGGGGTTCGATCCCCCTCTGCTCCACCAATTTAATCATACGGTTAGTTAGCATTTTTCACTCCAGTTCGCGATGTCGTGTGACCGGATTGTGACCCGGCATCGTCGAGACGAGCTAGCGCCGCCCGAGTGTTCTCCGGCGCCAAATGGGCGTATCGCTCGGTCATCCTGATTGTCGAGTGCCCCAGCACATCCCGCACCTCGGCTAGGGCGGCCCCCGCTTGGACCAACCACGCGGCGCAGGTGTGTCGCAGATCGTGAATCCGAAAATCTACGATGCCGGATCGCTCGCACGCTGTCTTGAAGCCGTGCTTGATGTCGCCGATGCGCTCACCAGTCGCATGGGCGAAGACCCACTGCGATCTTGGGCAGTGCGTCACCTGAAAAGCCAGCCGCGATTGTAGCGCACGCAGAGCCTCGGCATTGATCGGCACGGCTCGGCGTGTTCCGGTCTTGGTGTGGGTCCCCTCCAGACGGATGACGCGCTCGTCGAAATCCACGCGTGACCACTCCAGACCCAACAACTCACCCTTGCGGCAACCGGTGTTGATTGCGAGCCGACTAAAGTCCGGCAGGTGTTCGGCCTGCTCTTCCAGGCTCGCGGCATTGATCAGGGCCGCTGCTTCCTGGCTAGTCAGCCAGCGTAACCGGCCTTCTGGTTCCCGCAACTTACGCCCGACCACAGGGTTCGTGACGTCCCGCTCCAGTACGGTTCGGCAAAAATCCAGAGCCGCAGGCAGCACGCACAGTTCGCGGTTCACAGTACCAGGCTTGGCTCCGGCCCCGCGCCGATTGTTGATTAAGTCCAACGTGGAGCCCAAGGCGGCGCGCGCCACGCACCAAGCCTGCCGATCAGCTCGACCCTGATGGCGCGCGCTCGCTCTTTGGGCGTTCGTTAGGCAATTATCGGATTCGTAATTGAACCTGGCTCCTTTTCCCATCCGCCATTCGCTTGCGGTTAGACATCATTCCCGCGATGCCGATGGCTACCACCGCTAAGCTCGCGGGTTCGGGGACTTCTTTGAAGCCCACAAACAAGGTGTAGCCGTCGCCAAATCCAGGCGTGTGTTGGCTGAAGCCTGCACTCAGGGTCAACGATGTAACGGTGTGATCGGAGGTGCTGCCGAGCATTAGGGCTTTATTAGCGCCAGCGGCCGTTATGAATCCATTGGTTGGATCGTAGCTGGCCAAGCCACCAGCATTGATCGCCGCAAGACCGTCGACCAAGTTGATATCGGCAAAAATGCCTGTGCCGCCGCCAAGAGTCAGCTGAGTGATGGAATTCGATATGCTATTGACTCCAATGACAATGTCACTAAGCGGCACGGCTGCACTGAATGTCACAGTCATCGTTTGGGGTGCGCCATACGAAAGGAACTCAGGGAATCCGCCCAGCCAAGTCCAATTGCCGTTGTCGGATGATGCGCCCGTGAACACATCGCGCGGACCACCTGGCGCGTTGCTCGTTATGATATAGGAGATGGCTGTGCCAGGTACGAGCCCGTCGGTGGTGGTCATCTTGACTATCATTGCGCCTTGAGCACAATTGACAGCACCTAGGCCCAAAATGGTGACGATGGATACGATCAAAGCGATGCGGGTCGAGTTTGCGATCATCTCAGATTACCTCGATTGATCGGGGGTGACAAATTGGTGTCTTTCTGGATTCGGCACTACGATTGTGTTCAAATGGTTGGCAAATTGGTTGTAGCTTGAGCCTCCGCAGAGCGCGCAGTGAAAGCGTGTGGCTAACGTAACGCCCTGAGTCCCCCTGTCAAGCAAATTCGACAAAAGAACCCACT
>JACDZJ010000152.1_pt1 | contig 30247 bp, 22 predicted proteins | sample 7365721 | NCBI WGS metagenome assembly JACDZJ01 (sample SAMN15143480, study PRJNA637477) | pond metagenome | biome: freshwater wetland ecosystem [ENVO:00000243]; feature: pond [ENVO:00000033]; material: pond water [ENVO:00002228]; isolation source: pond water containing pink berries ... | reverse complement strand
ACTTTTCTCGGCAAATTTCTGGAGGATCTCACCAAACATGATCAATGGGGTCCGCAAAAAAACTTAAATTAGCTATATCTTACAGCATGTTGGCTGCACGTTAAAAGGACTGGATCACGCACGTACGCGCTGCTGGTACCGAAGCGGCGGCTGACGACCTGCTCGTCCATATAGGACTTGAGCACGTCCGGGAGGGAAATGTTCATGCTGCTCATGCCCGGAGCGTAGCGGCGATGGCAAATTTTGGCAAGGTAGGCGCTGTCGGTTATGCGCAGGCGTCGCAAACCGCTAACTGTTCCTTTCCCTTGCGGATGATGCGCTCGGCATCGAAGTCGCGCACGCGCCCGGCCGCGATGTCGGCGAGCCCTCCTGAACCTGCGCGCGCAGTTTCCCTAACTCCTGTTCCTGCAAAGCTCGTTTTTGCCGCCAGTCGCGCGGGGCTTCGCGGATGATCTCACTGCTGGAGGCGTACTCGCCGGCCTGCACGGCGCCGCGCACGGCCTGGGCCATCTCGGCGGTCAGTGTGATGGTGATACGTTCAATGGTGCTCATGAGTATGAGGATATCGTACTGGCGGTGTTGCGAGGAGGCCGGCCGGCCTTCGGTTGTCCGTTGTGGTGATCGCGGTCGTGATCGAGACCCTGCGCGACCGGTGCTGAATGTCCCACGGCCCGGCCGACGTAGTCTCATGACGACCTGGCCCCGACGCGGCTTCATCTTTTCAGCTTTCCTCCAGAAGTCTGGCGGGGCCTGCTATCGGAAATTTATTTCGTGGCACATTCCCTACTTCCCCCGTCTGGCTTCGAGAAAAACAGTGCCCTCCGCACGGCTTTTTGGTATCGGTCTCGACTTCGTAAGAAAAAATAGCCATTTTTTCTTACAAGCGATAACCTATTTGCATGTCTCAACCTACTGAAAAAAATCCTTAGCAGGCTCTACGACAAAGGCAGGGGTCGGGCCTTCTCGCAGACCGATCTGGCGGATCTGGGGAGCCGTTAGACCCTCGATGTGGCCCTGCATCGCTTGTGGACGCAGGGCGCCATTCGCCGCGTCCTGAGGGGGATCTACGACTACCCACGGTACAGCCTCCTCTTGGGTGAGCCCTTGAGTCCGGACATCGATCGGGTCGCGCAGGCACTCGCCCGCAAACTCGGTTGGCGCATCCTGGCGAACGGCCCATCCGTGCTGAACCTGATCGGGCTTTCCACCCAGGTGCCGGCCCAGTAACGGGAGAAATGATGCGCAACAGCACCTTGCAGATTCTCGCCGAGCACAAAGGACTCCTAACCCGACGCTACGGCGTGACCGAGCTCGCCCTGTTCGGCTCCAGGGTCCGAGGCGACGCGCGGGAGGATAGCGACGTTGATATCCTGGTGGCTTTCGATGGACCGGCCACATCGGAGCGTTTCTTCGGCGTGCAGTTCTATCTTGAAGATCTACTCGGCTGTCCGGTCGACCTGGTCACGGAGAAGGCCCTACGCGACGAATTGCGGCCGCACATCGAGCGCGAGGCGATCCGTGTCTGAGGTCGGCTGCGGTCCCCGCGAATGGGCCTTCTATTTGGATGACATGATCGGATTCGCCGAGAAAGTCATGACCTACACAGCCGGTCTGGACCAGGAAGGGTTCTTGCGCGATGACCTAGCTTACGATGCCACTCTGCGCAATCTTGAGCTGATCGGCGAGGCAGCAACCCATGTCCCCGAGTCGGTGCGAACCGCCAACCCCCAGGTGCCCTGGCGACTCATCGTCGCCACCCGCAATCGCCTGATCCACGGCTATCTCGGAATTGACGACGACACCCTCTGGAGCATCATCCAGGGCGACGTGCCGGCGCTGCTGCCGTTGCTTCGCGCGCTTCGCGCGCGGTCGCAATCATTGCCCACATGATGCACGACCCTGTTTGCCATGGACAGTGACCGTGGCGACTCGGCCGGTCCCGCCCGGCGCGGCTTCCGGCTACAGATCCTCAATACGCGCGCCCGGCTGATCGAACCGCAGACAACCCTGTTGCCCGAAGGCATCAAGGATGATCTCACTGCTGGAGGCGTACTCGCCGGCCTGCACGGCGCCGCGCACGGCCTGGGCCGTTTCGGCGGTCAGTGTGATGGTGATACGTTCGATGGTGCTCATGAGTATGAGGAAATCATACTGACGGTGTTGCTAGAAGGCCATCTGGTCTTCGGTTGTCCGTTGTGGTGGTCGAGAACCTGGACGACCGGTGCTGAGTGTCCCACGGTCCGGCCGACGTAGTCTCGTGACGACCCACCCCGACGCGCCTTCATTTATTTCAGCTTTCATCCAGAAGTCTGGCGTGGAGTGCTATCAGAAACATATTTCGTGGTACGTCCCCTATTTCCCTTTTGTGAGGAGGCCGGCCTTCGGGTGTCCGTTGTGGTGGTCGAGAACCTGGACGACCGGTGCTGAGGTGTCCCACGGCCCGGCCGACGTCGTCTCGTGACGACCTGGCCCCGACGCGCCTTAATCTATTTCAGCTTTCCCCCAGAAGTCTCGCGGGGAGTGCTATCAGATAACTATTTCGTGGTACGTCCCCTATTTCCTCCCAAGAGCGGCCCTCTGGACCCCCGCGGGCGCCCGTTTTCGGCCGTTCTTGGCGGGTCCCTGATACAGAATTAAGCGTTCTGTATCACGCGGCGCCAAGACGAGGGTGCACCGCGGCGCCGATCACGGGTAGTAGCGGGCTGTTTCATGGTTGACCCAGACGCGATGCGGTGCTGGCGTGTCCATGTCGCCAAGTCTAAGCTCCACGAAGGTTCAGCTTCTGAGTCTGCGACGGCCGTGCATGGACCCGGCGACCCCAGAGGAGGGCGCGCGGCCGGTGTGACATCCTCAGTTAGCTGCGTTTCCCCACACTCAAGATTCTGACGCCAGAAGGCTTTCTACGAGAGGTACGCCGATGACCGCGCTGACCCTTGATCTGCCCGACGAGAAGCTGCGGCGCCTTAAGGTCATCGCCGAGGCCCGCGGCACCAACATCGCCCAACTCTTCGAGGAGATGTCCACCGCGGTGCTCGCGGAAGCCGATGCCGAGGCCCGGTTTCGCCAGCGTGCGCAACGGGGTGCCGGACGAGAGGCGCGCGGCCTGGAGTTGCTCGACAAGGCTGCCGGCCGCGGCGCTGCCTGTTGAATGCGCTGAGGCAGCATCCGGCGGTTGCGGTTTTGCCTTCCCCGTCGTCTGGCCGCTGGCCGTCCTGTGTCTTGAATTGATTGCGCTCGCCATCAGCTGGAGCGCGAGTCCGATTCGCTGGATCGAATCCTGCGCGACCAGGACGAGCGGCCGGCAAGCGGGCTCGGCGACGCGCGGGACGCCCGGCGCGCCATCGAAGGGATCGAGTTGGAACTGCTCGGTGAGACCGCCGAATGGTATACGCGGCGGACCTTTGGCAGTGTTGCGCGACGGTGGACCCGCCGTGGAGGGGGTTGGGTCGAGCGGACTGAACGCTTATGCCGGATGATCAAGCTCGCCTGGCGTCTCGATCCCGGACCGCAAGCCGGTGTGTTAGCATCCCCGGAATCCTACAAGACTGAGACGATTCGTGATGAACGCTCACATCTCCGCTTGAGCTTATCGAGGACTGAATGCAATGTGGCAAGATCCTATCGTTGCGGAGACGCGAGTCCTGAGAGATGAATACGCACGTCAGTTCAACTATGACATCGGCGCCATATTTGAAGACTTGGTGGCACAGCAGGCAAAACATCCCGAGCGTGTCGTGTCATTCCCGCCGCGCAAGCCGGCAGCCACCGCGACGGCTAACCAGCGGGATCAACGGGGCAAGTCCAGCGATTAACCTTAGGCTCAATATCGATTCCGGACTGTCCACGAGTTGTTATGACACGAGCAGCGCCAACAGCGGAGTCAGCAGCCCTTTTCCACGAATCCCTGTATTGTAGACGAACTGAAAGAAGCCCAAGTAGAGCGGTCATTTCTCCTGCGAGATCCCGCGATGGCGTCTCAGCCAGGAACGCGGCAACGACCAGAAGCCCTCCATGGTGTTGACATGGATCTCATGGAAACGGTCACCGTCCTCGTCACGGGCCTACGCTCCGCGGCGGTGGCAGACGGTTTTTGTGTTCATAACCCGCACTCCACCTCCCCGGACAGCACGGGTTCGGGCTGGCGCTCAACGTTCCCTGTGCTCGTTGCGGTACTCTGCCTGTCGCGCCAGCCAGGTGCGATAGACGCTCGCCCATTCACCGAAGTCCAGTGTCCAACGGTCATCCTCCGGCTCTTCGCCGTTCATATAGGCAGGATAGAAGGTCTCGGAGGGCAGACCATACTTGCGCTCGAAACCGAGCAAATCCTCCTCCAGCGCATGAATGTCCGAAAGAATCTCGAGGTGTTTCATCGCCCGAATCTTCAAAGCTTGCGTGTTGCGGTTGCGCTTGGTCGGCCCATAACCTTTCATGCAGGCCCCAAGGGTTCGGCGGAGCGGCGCCGACCGGTTGCGTTTTCCGGAGGTAGGCGCCGGTCCGAGTCGGCGAGCGCCTCCTGAACCTGCGCGCGCAGTTCCCCTAACTCCCGTTCCTGTAAGGCCCGCTGGTGTCGCCAGTCGCGCAGAGTTTCGCGGATGATCTCACTGCTGGAGGCGTACTCGCAGGCCTGCACGGCGCCGCGCACGGCCTGGGCCATCTCGGCGGTCAGTGTGATGGTGATACGTTCGATGGTGCTCATCAGTACGAGGATATCGTACTCGCGGTGTTGCGATTAGGCCGGCCGGTCTTCGGTTGTCCGCTGTGGTGATCGCGGCCGTGATCGAGACCCTGGACGACCGGTGCTGAGTGTCCCACGGCCCGGCCGACGTCGTCTCGTGCCGACCTGGCCCCGACGCGCCTCCACCTATTTCAGCTTTCCCCAAGACGTCTGGCGGGGCGTGCTGTCAGAAAACTATTTCGTGGTACGTCCCCCTATTTCCTCGTCCCCTATTTCCTCCTATTTCCTCCTATTTCCCCGCAGCCGCATGACCCAAAAGCGGTTTCCGGCGCTATGGCCGACGATCAGGGTGCGCATCGGGGAGCTGTGTCCATAATCAAAGGTCGGCAATGACCTCGGGGTCCAGGCCGGTGGACTGAGCGATGACGCTCGGCGCGACACCGTTGGCCTTCATCGCCCGGGCGATCTCCAGTGTGCGCTCTTCGCGACCCTGCTCGCGACCCTCGAGCTTGCCGAGCCCATAGTTCGACGCTACCAGGCTCGCCTGCAGGTGCAGGTCGTCCTGCCAGCGTTCGTAGGCGGTGCGCTCCGCCGGTGCGAGCTTGAGCACATCAAGCTTATCCTTGGCCTCGCGCAGACCCTTGGCGGAGAAGCCGTCCTGGATTGCCTCGTGCTTGAGGAAATAGACCCACTCGTCGAGGGTGTCGCGGGCGATGTCGTCGAACCGCTCGACCTTGATCAGGTAATACTCGGGGAACAGCTCGTGGGTGTACTCGCGCCCCGGAAACAGTTGGCGTTGGGCGAGGCTCAGGGCCAGTTCATCGTGCTTGTGCAGGCCATGGAAGCGGGTGGTACCGCGGTAGATGTAGTCCTCACCGTGGCCCAGGTCGAAATAGAGGATATTGACCGAGATGACCTTGACCAGGTCCGCATAGGGCTGGCCGGCATCCAGGTGCTCGACTAAGGTCCGGGCGCTGCCGTAGAGCATCCGCGACAGGTAATCGTGCTGGCGCTCATATTGGACCTCGATCAGCACCAGCTCGCCGCGGTGGTTGCGTACCTTGAGATCCAGGCGGTTGGAGCGGTCGTCGGCCGTGTCGCGGTTCGATTCCGATTCCAGGACCTCCATGATCTGGACGTCCTCGCGCAGCAGTTCGCTTAAGAAACCCTCGAGGATGCCGAAGTTGGCCTTGCTGCGCAGCAGCCGCTTCATGGCCCAGTCGAAGCTGATGAGCTTGCGCGTTGGCATGGTCGCTGACTCCGGGGGAGATGGAAGGGTCGGAGGCACAAGCATAGCTTGAGTCGGTTGCGGGGGTCTTGATCATCGTTGCGGCCAGCGCTGTTCTCTGGAGTCCAAGGCTTCAGCCTTGGTCTTGCCCATCCAAGGCTGAAGCCTTGGACTCCGTCCGGGCGGCGGCCGGTCAATCCCCGCCAGCCCCCGTTCCAGGCAGCAGCGCTTGGATGCGCCTGAGCAGATCGGTCAGGAGCTTGCTGTCGCCGGGCTTGTGCTCGATCTGGAAGTCCCAGCGGCCGTCGGGGTGGCGGCGGATGCGGATGTGGGTACGCAGGAGGAAGACCACGGCCAGCAGTACCGGGATGCCAAGGCCGGTGGCGTCGAAGTGGGCGGGGGCCGGGGACTGGGCGAGCCGGTCCAGGCGTTGGGCGGTGTCGGGGTCTTCGCGCAGCACGGCCAGTGCGGCTTGTGCGAGTCCGGCAGGGTCGGCGTCAGTGAGGGCGGTCGCGGCGAGTGCGCCGGAGTGCGCCGGAGTGCGCCGAGAAGGCGGCGAAGTCCGGATCGGAGCGGGCCAGGGTTTGGAGCAGTGCCCGGTCTTGGGTGGTTTCCGGTGTCTGGTCGGTCATGGTCTTATTACGCCTTCGATTGTTCGCTGAATTGGCGTTCCAGGCCTGCGAGATTGGGGAGCTGGTCAAGGCCCGCGTCTTGCCACGCTTGGCGGAGCTGACTTTGGGTGGTTGAGTCCGCGGATTGGATGATGCGAAGAAAGCTCTCGACCGCGATACGCAGGTTGTGCGGGTCGCTGGTCTGCACGAGTCCTTTTACGGACTTCAAGAGCCAGCGGCCGGCGCTGGCAAGGTCGTGCTGCGCTTCGGCGATGATCCCGAGGTTATGGTGGGTGATTGCCGCGTAATGGAGGTTGCTCTGCTGCTCCTCGATCGCCAGCGCTTTCCGGTACCAGGCTTCTGCGCTGGCGAAGTCGCGCTGTTTTTGGGCAATGATCCCCAGTTGGTGGTAGGTGCGCGACGCATCCTGAGCGTTGCCCTGTTTCTCGTCGATGTCCAGCGACTTGCGGTACCACTCCTTGGCGGTGGCGAAGTCGCGTCGTTGTTCGGCAATCCTCCCTAACTGATGATAGGTGCCTGCCGCGTGTTGGGCATCACCGTCTTGCTCAAAGACTGCCAACGCTTTGCAGTGCCAACCCTCGGCGCTGGACAAGTCACGGCTTTCTTCAGCGATGAGCCCAAGTTGATGGTATGTAATTGCTGCGCGATGGACGTCACCCTGTTGCTCGAAGATCGCGAGCGCCTTGCGCCACCAGCTCTCGGCACTGGCAAAGTTGCGCTGCGCATTGGCGACCTTTCCGAGCTGGTGGTAGGTCAGCGCCACGCTCTGGGCACTGCCTTGTTTCTCGTCAGTCGCCAGCGCTTTGCGATACCACGCCTCGGCGCTTGCGAAGTCACGCTGCGTCAAACCAATGGTCCCGAGTACGTGGTAGGTTTTCGCCGCACCGTGAACATCACCCTGTTGCTCCTTGATCGCGAGCGACTTTTGACACCATGCCTCAGCGCTCGCGAAGTCGCGGCGCTCTAGGGCGATCATGCCTAGCTGGTGGTAGGTGGGCGCAGCACCGTGCTCGGCGCCCCGTCTCTCCTTGATCTCGAGAGATCTCTGATACCAACTCTCGGCGCTTGCGAAATCGCGCTGCTCTTGTGCGATGATCCCGACTTGATGGCATGCAGCGGCAAGACTCTCCGGTTGGTCGCGCTCCGCGTGATGCTCCGCGAGTACCTTGTACAACCGGCACGCCCCGCTGAAATTCCGCTGGTTCTGGGCGAATGCGGCCAGGGATTGGGTTAGGGCGGCAACATCGTCATCCATTTCAAGCGCCGCTGCGACCACGAGGGCCTCGTAGAAGCTCGCGCCGTGGAAAGCGAACAAGCCGCGCTGCTGATGCAGTTCCATTGGGGTCAGTTGGTTGGCAATGTAGCCCATAACATCGACAAAGCCTCGCTTAGCTGGCTCAGGGGCCGGGTGGGCCTTGGCCAGCCAGCCGTGAAGGGCCAGGTGCATCCGGTACAGTCCTTGACGCTCCCGTTGCACGAGTCCACCCTCCTCCAAGGTCGCCAGACACTGCTCCAGAGTCTTTCGAGGCACTGATGTGCCGCTGCGCTCTGCTATGGCCTCGAAAAAGCGAATGTCCAAATACCGCCGATGCAGCCCGATCAGTTCCAGCACCGGCCCGAAGACCGCCGACAGCCCGGCATCGAGCAGTGCCAGCGCGGCCTGGATCGCCCTGGTGCTCTCACAGCCACTCGCGTCGGCGAACGCGGCTTGAAGCTCGGCAAGCAGCCGATCGGCCGCGGTGTCGGCGAGGCGCGGAAGCACCGCGTGCATGGCCAGCGGATGGCCCTCCAAAGCGTCCATCAGAGCCTGAAGCTGGGCATCGTCCCGGTTCGGTCTGACCCCCAACTCGGCGAGCACGGCATTACAGTAGGCCCAGCGCTCCTCGCCGACAAGTCCGCTCAGCGGCAGCCGGTAGGCGGTGGATCTGCGGGGACAGGATTCCGACGAGCGGCTGGTGATCAGCACCCGGCTCTGCCCGCCGCGCAGGTCCCCCAGCAGTTCCGCGAGCAGGTCCCGATCGGCCTCCGGCAGTAGGGGCTCGACCTCAGTTCCGGGAATGCCGACGGCGGACTCAAAATTGTCCCAGACCAGGAGCAGCGGGGTGCGGCGCAGGCCCTCGGTCAGACGAGCAATTTTATCTGCCATCGGCGCCGCAGTGGCCGCGTGCCCGAAGAGGCGCTCGACGATGGGGTTGACGACGCCCTCTGTGCTGCGCTCGTTGTCGAAGCCGGTCCAGAGGACGTCGGCGAATCGGGCGCCGTCCTCGGGCGCTCCCAGACCACCGGTCCCGGCCAGCCAGTCGAGCAGACCCCGGACCAGGGTGCTCTTGCCGATGCCGGCCATGCCATAGATCAGGATGACCGCCTGGGGCTGTGTCTGAAAGGCGCGCTCCAGGGTCTGGATGGCCCACTGGCGACCGATGAAACCCTCGGGGGCCAGGCGCTGCGCGGCCTCGGGGAGTTGGCCCCGAACCCCCTTGTCCGCCGTCGGCCTGCGGCCCAGCCCCTCCACCGGCAGGTCCAGGGCGTCCTGCTGGTAGAGCACCGGCACCAGCCAGTCGGCGAGCGGATGATCGCCGCGGGCGCAGACGCGCTGGTCGGCAAGCAGCATGGCCTGACGCCCGGCGCGCACGGCCTCGGCGACGGCGCCGCTCGCGAGCAGGCGGTCGTAGAAGGCGGGTACGAATTGCTGCGCGGCGCTGACATAGAGGTTGTAGCCCATGGCGACGACGGCGCGCATACCGGCCTTGAGCAGTGCCGCGGCCACCGAGGCGAAGGGGTCGTCGGCACGGGCGTCGATGCGGGCGGACTGGCAGGCGTTGAGCACCATGATCGGGATGCGGTGCTCGCCGAGCAGTGCGGTGAGCTTGCCGGCGGGGATAGGGTCGGCCTCGCCCTTGGCATCCTCGAAGATCAGCCGGCCCTCGGCGCCGCGGTAGCAGTTGGGGTCGGCGGCGGGGGCGAGGTGGCCGGCCGGTCCGTAGCCGCCATGTCCGTCGAAATGGACGATGTGATAGCGGCCGGGGTGGCGGCGCAGGTGCTCGGTGAGGTTGGCGAAGGACGGCGGGCGCAGGACCTCAATGTGCACCGGCAGGCCGCGCTTGGCCACTTGTTCGACCAGCGGGCGGGCCAGTGCGTGGTAGCCGACATCGGTCGCGCCATAGGGGCGGGCGATGATCAGCAGGATGTGGATACGCTCCCGCGGCAGTTGCTCAGGCAGCGGCAGCGGGTCGTGCAGCTCGCTCAATTGCCGCTCGATGCGGCAGCCATGTGCCAGGGTGCTGCCGTGGGGGTCGCGCAGTGCCTCCCAGGGCCAGCCTAAGACCCGCGGGTCGTCGCTGGCGATCTTGAGGGTCAGGTGCTCCAGGCCCGCGCGGCGGGCCTGGTCGTACCAGAGGAGCGCCTGGCCGGCGAATAGCCGCGCGAAGCACTGCTCGCCCCAGTCACGCAGCGAATCCTGGATGCGCTCGGCCAACTCGGTGTTGGGCGGGAAGGGGTAGTCGAGGAACTGCTCCAGGTACCAGGTCAGGTCCGCGAGCAGGTGACTGTCCGGGCGGCCGGGGACCGTCACCGCGTCCGGCGGGGTCAGCGCGGTCTCGGGGGCGGCCTTGCCGTCCTCCAGACGCATGACCCGAAAACCGTTGTCGGCGGTGTGGCGGATGATCAGGGTGTGCATCGGCGTGTTCCGTCCATTCCTGGGGCTTGCGGGTCCGCGGGCTCGGGCGCGGCTAGGTGCGCCGAGACCCTGCAAGTATTCCAGGTTTCGGTCTCGGCAACTATCCGCACCGCGCCGCCGTGGCTGTTCCACAGTTGAAACAGGGGTAGCTTACCGTCCGATGCCGAAACGCTATTGTCATCTGTAAGTTTCAACAGATCAGTAACTTGCGTAAGTTAGAGCCTTGTCGCGCCGTCCTTGTCCCTTGCTGCTGCTTGACTGCGTATTGCCTCCCCAGCGCTGCCCATCCGGGGGACGGCTCTTGGCCGATCGGAGTCATTGGCGTACCACGATGTCTCATACGCTTGCCTAGCGTCAGTCGGACCCTTCAAATGCGTCAGAATTAGGGTGCTTTTCGCGTTTTTTTGACACCCGCATCGCAAGGTTATAGTCTTTTCCTGACTGTCATTTTCAATAGTCGTCTGCACTATCTACGGCCTGACTCCTGGCGAGTCGCGCAACAAAACATCAAGGCTACAACCAGATAGCCCTTGATGGGCCGACCGGGCGACGCACGGATGTTTCTAACCCCCCATGATAAGCCCGAAACTTGGTACAGGCGACTGCTGAGCAGCGGGGCAACGGGTGATGGAAGTCCCCTGCACGAGGCCCGTCGAGCCCAGCAAACCCGCTGACATCCCGCAACGCAACGCCGAGCCCGACCGCCCTGGGCCAGGTGCAGACACGGCAATCCAAGCCCCGGTGCGCCGGGATCGGCGACGGTCGACCCGCCCGCACCCGCCGTGTCACCATGGGCCCCCGGCCGCGTTGGCCTGCTCACGTCCATTCAGCTATGCCGAATCCCAAGGACCGTCACGACTGCATCCGCCTGCGCGGGGTGCGGCAGAACAATCTCAAGAACCTGGATCTCGATCTGCCGCTGGGTGAGCTGATCGTGGTGGCCGGGGTCTCGGGGTCCGGCAAGTCGTCGCTCGCCTTCGATACGGTCTATGCCGAGGGTCAGCGGCGCTATGTCGAGACCTTCTCGCCCTACGCCCGGCAGTTCCTGGATCGCATGGACCGGCCGGCGGCCGACCGCATCGACGGCATTCCGCCCGCCATCGCCATCGATCAGACCAATCCGGTGCGCACCTCGCGCTCGACCGTGGGGACCATGACCGAGCTGGCGGATTATCTGAAACTGCTGTTCGCGCGGGCGGGGCGGCTGTTCTGCCGGGGCTGCGGGCGGGAGGTGCGGCGCGATACGCCCGAGTCGATTTGGGCACAACTCATCGCCGCCGCGCCGACCGACCGACCGCGGGTCGCGATCTGCTTTCCGGTGCCGGTGCCCGAATCACTGGGGGCGGCGGCGGTCCGGCAACTGCTGGCTCAGCAAGGCTATGTGCGGCTGCTGGACGAGGACGGCCCGGTGCTGCGGGTGGTCCAGGATCGGCTGCGTCTGACCGAGGAGCATCGGGGACGCGCGCTGGAGGCGATCGAGACGGCGCTGGACCGCGGTCACGGGCGGCTTTTGGTCTATCCGCTCGGTGAGGGCCGGGAGCCGCCGGTGCGGGATGCCGCAGCGCACCGGTTCTCGGCTGATCTGCATTGTCCGGATTGCGATATCAGCTACCGCGATCCGCAGCCGAGCCTGTTCTCGTTCAACTCGCCGCTGGGTGCCTGTGAGACCTGTCGCGGCTTCGGGCGGGTCATCGGCATCGACTGGGGGCTGGTCATTCCGGACCCCGGCAAGTCGCTGCTCGACGGGGCGATCAAGCCGATCCAGACCGACAGCTATTCCGAGATCCAGGAGGACCTGATGGGCTTCGCCCACCGTCAGGGCCTGCCCACCGATGTGCCCTGGCGCGATCTGCCCCAGGCCGACCGCGACTGGGTGATCGAGGGCGAGGGCGAGTGGGAGACCGGCGTTTGGTACGGCATCCGCCGTTTCTTCGCGTGGCTGGAGGGCCGCGCCTACAAGATGCATGTGAGGGTGCTGCTGTCGCGCTACCGCTCCTACGACACCTGCCCGATCTGCGCCGGTGCGCGGCTGAAGGCGGAAGCTCTGGATTGGCGACTGGTGGCGGCGCCAACCGCCGGCGGTGACGCGGGCGGCCAGCCTGGCGCGCCGCGGCCCCCGGGGCTCAACATCCGCGACCTGACGGCGCTGCCCATCGACCGCTGTCTGGACTATCTTGAACAGTTGGACCTCCCCGAGGCACTCGATCAGGCGCTGGATCTGGTGCTGACCGAGATGCGCTCACGCCTGCGCTATCTGTGCGCGGTGGGCCTGCCCTATCTGACCCTGGACCGCCAGTCGCGCACCCTGTCGGGCGGCGAGGTCCAGCGGATCAACCTGACCACGGCGCTCGGCACCTCGCTGGTCAACACCCTGTTCGTCCTCGATGAGCCCAGCATCGGCCTGCATCCCCGCGATCTGGACCGGGTGATCGGGGTGCTGCACCGGCTGCGCGATCAGGGCAACTCGCTGCTGGTGGTCGAGCATGACCCGCAGGTGTTGCGGGCGGCGGATCGGATCATCGATATCGGTCCAGGCCCCGGTGAGCACGGCGGTGAGATCTGTTTTCAGGGTACGCCGGGCGCGCTGCTCGCGGGGGCAGGCTCGCTGACCGGGGATTACCTGGCCGGCCGGCGGCGGGTGGCCGAGCCCCGGGCCCCGGCGCCGGTGACCGACACGACCCCGCGCCTGCGCATCCGCGGTGCCGGTGCGCACAATCTCAAGCACATTGATGTCGCGATCCCGCTGCACCGGCTGGTGGTGGTCACCGGGGTGTCGGGTTCAGGCAAGTCCACTTTGATCGGTGATGTCCTCTATCCGGCCCTGTGTCAGTTGAAGGGCCACCCGACGGAGGTGCCCGGCGCGCATGACGGGATCGACGGGGCGGACCTGATCGAGGATGTGACCCTGCTCGACCAGTCCCCGATCGGCCGGACCTCACGCTCCAACCCGGCGAGCTATGTCGGCGCGCTGGATGAACTGCGCAAGCGGTTCGCGGCCCTGCCGCTCGCCAAAGAGCGGGGCTATACCGCCGGTACCTTCAGCTTCAATTCGGGTAACGGACGCTGCCCCACCTGCGGCGGCAACGGGTTCGAGCAGGTGGAGATGCAGTTCCTCGCCGATGTCTATCTGCGCTGTCCGGACTGCGACGGGCGCCGCTACCGCCCGGAGGTGCTGGAGGTCCGGCTGCCGCCGCCCGACGGGGCGGGCGGCGCGGCGCTCTCGCTCGCCGATGTGCTGGACCTGACCGCCAGCGAGGCGCTGGCGCGGTTCGCGGACGATGCGCCGCTGGTCCGCGCCCTTGCGCCCCTGACCGCGGTGGGGCTTGGCTATCTGCGCCTGGGCCAGCCGGTACCCACCCTGTCCGGCGGCGAGGCGCAGCGCTTGAAGCTGGCGGGGCACCTGGCCAAGACCAGGCGCGGGGCCGGGCGGGGCCGCTCCGGCTCTGGCGAGGGTCTGTTGTTCCTGATGGACGAGCCCACCACCGGGCTCCATCCGGCGGACATCGCGGTGCTGATCGAAGCCCTGCGGCGACTGCTCGAACAGGGGCATTCGCTGGTCGTCATCGAGCACAACCTGGACCTGATCGCGGCGGCCGACTGGCTGATCGATCTGGGGCCCGAGGGCGGGGATGACGGCGGGACCCTGGTCGCCGTCGGCACTCCGGCGGAGGTGGCGGGCCATGCGGGGAGCCATACGGGGCGGGCGCTGCTACAACTGGAGACGGATGCGCGGCGGGTGACGGGTTCGATCGACAGCTTCGCGCCCGCGGCTGGTGTCCGCGAGGCGCCGATGCCCGCGTATGGGTCCGCGTCCGCGGCGGCTGTTCCGCCGCACCCGCCAGTCACCCCGCGCCCTTCGATCGATATCCTCCACGCCCGTGAACACAACCTCAAAGACCTCACCGTCGCCATCCCGCGCGGCCGCTTCACCGTCATCACCGGTGTCTCCGGCAGCGGCAAGAGCACCCTGGCCTTCGACATCCTGTTCGCCGAGGGGCAGCGGCGTTATCTGGAGTCACTCAACGCCTACGCCCGCCAGTTCGTCCAACCCGCCGCACGGGCGGATGTGGAAGCGGTGCGCGGCATCCCGCCGACGGTCGCCATCGAGCAGCGGGTGAGCCGGGGCGGGGCCAAGAGCACCCTGGGCACCCAGACCGAGATTCATCACTTTCTGCGCCTGCTCTATGTGAAACTCGGCACTCAGTATTGCCCGGCGTGCGACATTCCGATCGAGCCCATGACGCATGAGGCGATCCTGGCGCGCATCCTGCGCGACCATGGGGGCCAGCGAATCACCCTGATGGCTCCGCTGGTGGTCGCCCGCAAAGGGCTCTATGCCGAGTTGGCCGAGTGGGCGGCCCGCAAGGGATGGACTGTCCTGAGGGTCGACGGCGTGCCGGTGCGGACTCAGGGCTGGCCGCGGCTGGACCGCTTCCGCGAGCATTCCATCGACCTGCCGGTCGGCGAGGTGCGCGTCACCCCGCAAGCGGAGTCCGACCTGCGGGCGCTGCTCGCGCAGGCCCTGGATCTGGGCAAGGGGCTGGTACGGGTGGTGCGTCTCACGCCGGAGGGCTGGGGCGCGGAGACCCCCTATTCGCTCCAGCGCGCCTGCCCCGGCTGTGGTCGCGCCTTCGCGGAACCGGACCCGCGGCAGTTCAGCTACAACTCCAAGCACGGCTGGTGCCCGGCCTGTCTCGGGACCGGCCTTGCAATCCCCGACTTCGACGCCGAACAAAGCGGCGCCGAGGATCAATGGCTGGAGCCGCTCGAACAGCATCAGACCTGCGGCCACTGCCGGGGTGCGCGCCTGAACCCGGAGGCCCTGGCAGCGCGCTTCCGCGGACGCTCCATCGCCGACCTGTCCGCCCTAACCGTGACGGCGGCGACGCGGGTTCTGGAGGACCTGGTGCTCGACCCGCGCGAGCAGGCCATCGCCCAGGATTTGCTCGGCGAGGTCCGTGAGCGGCTCAGCTTTCTCGCCCATGTGGGGCTGGGTTATTTGACCCTGGACCGGGGCGCGCCGACGCTCTCCGGCGGCGAGGCCCAGCGCATCCGGCTTGCCGCCCAGCTCGGGTCGAACCTGCAAGGGGTCTGCTATGTGCTGGACGAGCCCAGCATCGGCCTGCATCCGCGGGATAACCGGCTGCTGCTCGAGACCCTGACGCGGCTGCGCGATCGGGGCAACACCGTCGTGGTGGTGGAGCACGACGAGGAGACCATCCGGCGTGCCGAGCATGTCATTGACCTGGGACCAGGGGCCGGTGTCCAGGGCGGGTTCGTGGTCGCCCAGGGGACGGCCGCGGACTTGATCGCCGCCCCCGCCTCGATCACCGGCCGCTATCTGGCGCGGACCCGCGGTCATGGTCTGGGCGAGGCCCGTCCGCGTCGGCCGGCTCCGGGCAAGGGCGAGTGGCTCGCCATCCGCGGGGCCGGGCTGCACAACCTCAAGGGTCTGGACGTGCGCTTGCCGCTGCGGCGGCTGGTGTGTGTTACCGGGGTCTCGGGGTCGGGCAAGTCCAGCCTGGTGCGCGATGTGCTGGTGCGCAGCCTGCAGGGGTTGTTGGGGGCGGCGGACGAGGGCGCGCGCGGCGGGCGGCGGGGGGCGCGTCCGCCGGGGGCGGGGGCAGCGCGGCGGGACGCCGCTCCCACGGGGAGGCTCCATGGCTGCGCCGGGCTGGCGGGCTGGCATGGCCTCAGTCGGGTGCTGGAGGTGGATCAAACCCCCATCGGCAAGACACCGCGCTCCTGCCCGGCGACCTATGTCGGCTTTTGGGACGCCATCCGCAAGCTGTTTGCCGCGACCGCCGAGGCGCGCATTCTGGGTTGGAGTGCGGCACGCTTTTCATTCAACACGCCGGGCGGGCGCTGTCCGGCCTGCGAGGGCCAGGGCGTCCAGCGGCTGGAGATGAGCTTCCTGCCCGACGTGCGCGTGCCCTGCGAGGTCTGCGGCGGCAGCCGCTTCGACCGCGAGACGCGGGAGGTCCGCTATCTGGGGCTCGACATTGGCGCCGTGCTGGCGCTGGACGTGGATCGGGCCGTCGAGGTTTTCGCCGCCCATCCCGCCATCCGCCACCCGCTGACCCTGTTGCAGGACGTCGGGCTCGGCTACCTGAGCCTGGGCCAGCAGAGCCCGACCTTGAGCGGCGGCGAGGCCCAGCGCATCAAGCTGGTCACCGAACTGACCAAGGCGCGCCCGACCGCGGACGGCACCCACCCACGCCCGACGCTCTACGTGCTGGACGAACCCACGGTCGGGCTGCACATGGCCGACGTGGAGCGCCTGATCGGCGTGCTGCACCGGCTGGTCGACGCCGGTCACACGGTACTGGCCATTGAGCACGACCTGGACCTGATCGCCGCGGCCGACTGGGTCATCGACCTGGGACCCGAGGGCGGCGAGGCGGGCGGCCGGGTGGTGGCCGAGGGCACGCCGGAGCAGATCGCGGCAAAGGGCGGCGATCTGCCGACCGCGACGGCGTTGCGGGCGTGGCTGGGTGGAACTGCGTAAACAACGTCAGGAACGCGTTTCCGCAGATCAACGCAATCGCCGTTCCACCCACGGAGATCTCCCGGATTTATCCACAGATGTCACAGATGTTCACAGATGAAGAAAACGTCTGTTTTCATCTGTGAACATCTGTGACATCTGTGGATGAAATTTCCACTTCAGGGCTGCTGCGGAAGCTGACCGGAACCATGATCAACGTCGAATTCCCTAAAGCACAACACTCTACTCGGATACTCAACCTCATGTTTCTACGCATCCTGCCGCCTCTCCTTCTATTGATCCCCATCGCCTCATCACCGCGCGCGGCGGCGGACGCGGCCGGCTATCTGGGTGTCCACGTCTGCGGCGAATGCCACGTCAAGGAACGCGATCTGTGGCAGGATTCCTACCACGACCGGGCGATGAAGGAGCCGACGGCGCAGACCGTGCTGGGTGATTTCAATGATGCCGAGTTCACCGCCCACGGGGTGACCTCCCGCTTTTTCAAACGCGGCGGGCATTATTTCGTGCATACCGATGGAGCGGACGGGACCCTCACCGACTACCCCATTCGCTACACCTTCGGCTGGTATCCGCTACAGCAATACCTGATCGAATTCCCCGGCGGCCGGCTGCAGGCCCTGGGCATTGCCTGGGACAGCCGTCCCACGGAGCGCGGCGGCCAACGCTGGTTCCATCTCTATCCCAATGAGCCGATGGACCATACCAACCCGCTGCATTGGACCGGGCTGGACCAAACCTGGAACTACCAGTGCGCCGACTGTCATTCAACCGATCTGAAAAAGGGTTACGACGCGCAACGCAATGTCTATGACACCCGTTTCGCCGAGATCAATGTCGCCTGCGAGGCCTGCCACGGACCCGGCGCACGCCATGTCGACTGGGCCAGGAAGGCGGCGGACGCTAAAGCGGCCGGCAGCGCGCCGCCGACGAGCGATCCGGCCCTGGGACTCGCGGTGGACCTTAAAGACCGGGACGGCGGCCACTGGCAGATCGATCCGGCGACCGGCAAACCACTGCGCAGCGTGCCCCGCACCACGCACACCCAGACCGAGACCTGTGCCCGCTGTCACTCAAGGCGCGGGCGTATTTCAAAGGAACCGCGTCCGGGCGAAGCGCTGAATCAGGGCTTTCGGCTCGCCCTGCTGGAGCCCAACCTGTACTTCCCGGACGGTCAGATCAAGGATGAGGTGTTCGACTTCGGCTCCTTCATCCAAAGCCGCATGTTCCATCAGGGGGTAGTCTGTGCCGATTGTCATGAGCCCCATAGCCTGCAACCCAAGGCCGCGGGTAATGCACTCTGTTTGCGTTGCCACCAGGCCGACCGTTACGACGTCGCGGCGCACCATCACCACGCCGAGCACAGCACGGGCACCGCCTGCATTGCCTGTCACATGACCCAGCGGCTCTATATGGTGATTGATGAGCGCGCCGATCATAGCCTGCGGGTGCCGCGGCCGGACCTGTCCGCGCGGCTCGGCACCCCCAATGCCTGCAATGGCTGTCATCAGGACAAGGATGCCGCCTGGGCCGCGGCGGCCGTGGCGGGCTGGTTCCCGGACCCGGTCAACCGCAAGCCGCATTTCGGCGAAGCCCTGCATGCGGCCGAAACCGGTGCCCCGGACGCGGCCTCCCGGCTGCTCGCCCTGGCTGGCGACCCGAACCAGCCCGGCATCGCGCGGGCGACCGCATTGGAACGGCTCCATGAGCGTCCGCGTCAGGACGCGCTGCTGACCGTGCGGCGCCTGCTCGCCGACCCCGATGCTCTGGTGCGGGCGGCCGCCGTGCGCTTTCTGGATTTGACCGATCTGCGCACCCGGGTGGACCTGGCCTGGCCCCTGCTGTCCGATCCGGTGCGCACCGTCCGCCTGGAAGCGGCCCGCGTTCTGGCGCCGCTGATGACTCAGAAAATGGGTGACGCGCTGGTCGGTGAACTGACGACCGCTTTGGAGGACTATGTGGCGGCGGAGACGGTGCACGCCGATCGGCCGGAGTCGAACCTGAATCTGGGGTCGATCGCCGCCGCGGCGGGTGAACCGGACGTGGCGCAGCGTGCGTATCAGGCGGCCCTGCGGCTCGATCCGCGCTTTGTTCCGGCCTATGCCAACCTGGCGGACCTCTACCGTGCCCAGGGGCAGGAGTCGCAGGCGCAGGGGCAACTGCGTGCCGGGCTTGCCGTGTCCCCCGACAGTGCCGACCTGAACCACGCCTTGGGGCTCGCGCTGGTGCGCGCCAAGCGACTGGACGCGGCACTGGAGTCGCTGCGGCGCGCAAGCGACCTGGCACCCAATAACACCCGCTACGCGTATGTCTATTCCGTCGCCCTGGATAGCGCCGAGCGCACGGCCGAGGCCCTGCCGGTGCTGGAGGCCGCCGCGGCCCGCGACGGCACGGACAGCGACCTGCTGGTCGCGCTGATCCAGTACAACGCCAAGTTGGGGCGGCCGCAGGCCGCGGCGGCCTGGCTGGACAAGCTGGCGATCCTGACCCCGGCGGACCCGGCGGTGGAACAACTGCGAAAGTCGCTGGGACAGTCGCCTGGGGTGGGCTTACCATAGGGCACCGCGAAGCATCTATCATCATCAGCCGAATCCGGACCGCGCATGCCGCTTGCCGCACTTCCCCCGATCATTCTCGCCAACTATGAATTGCACGAATGGCGTCACGCCAGCGCGATTCTCGAACGCGATTTCCCGCAGGAATGGGACGACATCTGCGATGTGTTGTCCCGCTTTCGTCTGTGTCAAAGCTTCATCGCCTCCGGCGGCGGCAACAAGTCACGGGTCTCCAATTGGATCGATACGGAACTGTACGTCAGACAATGGGTCGAAAAGAAATTCGCCACCTCCGTGGTGGTCGACGGCCGCGCGATCGATAGTCCCACTCACGCGGTGGACTGCTACAAAAATCGGGTGGCGCTGGAAATCGAATGGAACAATAAAGACCCGTTCTTTGACCGCGATCTGAATAATTTTCGTCTGCTGTTCGATCTGCGGGTCATCTCGGTCGGTGTTATCATCACCCGCTGTGATTCATTACAGGCTATTTTCGCGCAACTCGGTCGCGGGAGCAGCTATGGTGCCTCGACGACCCATATGAGCAAGCTGCTGCCCAAGATCGAGGGCGGCGGCGGTGGTGGTTGTCCGGTTCTTGTTTTCGGAATAAAAGATACCCTGTATGACACGCATTGTTAGCATTACCGAACCAACGCCGGGCGAAGACCTGCTCTCCAAGGCATGTGAGCTGTATTCCACCATTCTGGCGGATCCGCCCTGGCAGTTCCAGAATCGCACCGGCAAGATGGCTCCGGAGCATAAACGACTGCTCCGCTATCCGACGATGGAGATCAAGGAGATCATGGATCTCCCCGTGCATAAGTTCTCCGCGGCCAGATCGCATCTGTATCTCTGGGTTCCCAACGCGCTGCTCAGCGAGGGTCTGCGCGTCATGGAAGCCTGGGGATTCACGTACAAATCGAACATCATCTGGTACAAAATCCGCAAGGACGGCGGGCCGGACGGCCGCGGCGTGGGCTTTTATTTCCGCAATGTCACGGAAATGATCCTGTTCGGGGTGCGCGGCAGCATGCGGACCCTGCAGCCCGGCCGGCGGCAAGTCAATCTGCTCTCGACCCAAAAACGCGAGCACTCACGTAAGCCGGACGAGATCTACGACATCATCGAGCGCTGTTCACCCGGTCCCTACATCGAACTGTTCGCCCGCTTTCGGCGCGAGGGCTGGGATCAATGGGGTAATGAAGACGTGGAGCGCAACTCATTCGACGGAGTCGCCATGCGCAAGGGCCACAAGGACCCGGCGCTACGTCTCGTCGAATCCCCGGCGGGTTATCGCGGCAAGCGATGAGCGGGTTTAATCCGGCATGAGACTGCCGGGCGCGGTGCGTGGCCTTGATCATCGTTCCGGCCGGCCGCGTAGGGTCCGCTGTGCGGACCGACGACCGTGCCGACCGTGCCGACCGTGCCGATCGCGCGGTGGCCGGGTTTATGATCAGCTCAATGGACACCGGCGTGCGCGTGCTCGGAGTCGTCTTCGATCGGCGGACTCGGCGCCTTCAGCCGCACATAGACCGCGGCCAGGCATAAAAGTACATTGAGCGCGCCGACCACGATGAAGGGCGCGCGCGGGTCCAGGTGGTCGAACAGGCGTCCGCCCGAGGAGGTGATCAACAGGATGCCGATGGCGCCGGAGACGTTGAAGGCACCGATGACTGAACCGCGTTCGCGTTGCGGTGCTTCCTGACCGATGAGTGACTGACCGCCGAGATAGACGCTGATCTGGCCGATGCCGAGCAGGATGAAGAAATAGGTGGCATTGCTTCCCAGCGGATCATCCAGGAACAGCAGGGCGAGATTGCCGATGGCCGCCAGGGCCATGCACAGCGCCAGTGCCGAGACCCGATCCATGCGGTCGATCAGTGGACCCAAGACCGGCGCCCACAGCAGGGCGGCGATTTGCGCGGTGACGAAAATAAGCGTGCCGGTCTTGATCGCCTCGGCGCTGCCCATGCCGGCGGCGATGCCGACGGTCGAGCCCCACAGCACCAGGAAGGTGGCATTGACCGATTGGTCGCCGCGCGCGATGAAGGCGCTGGCGTAAGAGAGCAGAATGCGCGGATTACGGGCCTGGGCAAAGCCGCTGATGAAGAGCGCACGGACGCCGGGGCGGTCTTTCTTGTGGACCGGGGTGCCGCCCTTGAGTCCCAATGCGACCAGCAGGGCAACTCCCAGGGCGATTCCGGCGATCACCAGATGGGTGTAAAGCCCCGCCGCGTCGCCGCTGAATCCGGCCTTGGTCAGTGTCTGGGGTAAAGCGCCGAGACCCTGGTTGGTCACCACGATCCCCAGCCCGCCCAGGACGCCGACGATCGCCACCAGCTTGCCGCGCGAACGCTCGGCCGGGTAGTCCACCAGCACGGTCGAGAGTGCGCCGGCCACCGTGACCACCCCGCAGGCGTAGAGAATGCGATAGAGGTAAAGGTCGCCGACCGATTCCGCCAGCGGATACATCACATAGGTCAAGGCCAGGAGCACCAGACCGATCGCGTAGATCGAGCGGCGGCCGATACGGTCGATCAGGATGCCGGCGGGGATGAACAGCGCCAGCGTGATCAGCTCGGTCCAGAACACCAGATCGCCGCTGATCGAGCCCTGCTGGGCAGTCGGCACCTTGAGGTGTTCGGTGAGCACATAGGTCTGGCCGATGGCGATGAAGGTCACCAGGCCGATGGAAAAGAAGGCGGCACCCAGGAAGCTCCACCCGTGCCGCGGCAGAATACCGGGCGCGAGATGAATGGGACCGATGCGGTAGGCGGGATGCTCAACTGTCATGAAAGGTGCTCGTCACTGGACCTGAAAAAGAGAGGATGCAGGGGGAATCGCCGCGCCGCACTCATTCGAGAATACGCCGCTTGCCGTCGAGTAGAAAGGTGATCGCGCGTTTGAAATCGGCCATGGAAACGACCTGTTCCTCGCCGTGGCGCAGCGAGGCGTAAGAGGCCGCCAGCAACACGGCGTTCTGGATATCGCCGCCGGCCGCGGTCTCGGAATACTGGGCCAGGAGTTCGAAATCCACGTCGGCGCGGATCGGCAGTTCCGCCGGGCAGTGACCCCGCCACAGTTGCCGACGCTGTTCGGTGGCCGGCAGCCGGAACTCGACATGGGCCAGCACCCGGCGCAGGAAAGCGGTATCGTAATTCTTCACCAGGTTGGAGGCGAAGATCACGGCCCCGTCGAAGTTGTCCAACTCGATCAAGGTGGTGCTGCGTGCCACGTTGATCGAATTGTCCGCCGCCTGGGAGACGCTGGTCAGGCGCTTGCCGAGGATGGAATCGGCCTCGTCGAAGAATAGCAGGGCGCCGGTGTCGGTGGCGCGGCGGAAGGCGGCGCGAATGTTCTTGGGGGTCTCGCCGACATATTTCGATTCCAGTTCGGCGTAGCTGATGACCAGGATCTCGCGCTCCAGCATGGCCGCGATCGCCTCGGCGGCCAGGGTCTTGCCGGTCCCCGGCGGGCCGTAGAAGTTCAGTGCCACCCGCCGTCCGGTGCGCGCCACCGACCCCAGATTCCAGCAGCCGAACAGCAGGTCCTGCGACAACAGCACATTCACCGCTTCGCGGATGCGCGCCAGGGTTTCGGCGTCCAGCACCAGTTGGTCGAGCCGGTGGCGGGGCGGGCGCGGGCGGAAGCTCTCAAACTCCGCTTCCGGGGGCGGCTCGGCGTCAAGGCCGGGGCTGGAGGCCGCCGGATCGGACGGGCTCGCCGTCACCTGATAGAGCGGCGGTTGCGCACCGGTCGGCGGACCCTCCGGCACCGCACGCCCCGGATTGAAGTCCACGCGGATGCGCGGCCGGCCCAGTTCCGGGGGAAACGTGCACCCGTCGTAGAGCCGGATCAGCTTGCGCAGGAAGGCATTGGACGCCTCGGCCGCGACCTCTACCGAGGTATCGGTGCCCCGTTCATGACACTCGGGACAGTAGAGGATGGGCGCGCCCTGGGCCTCGATCCAGTAGTGCCCCAGGTTGGACTTCTTGCCGTGGTGCGACAGGATCAGTTCGCAGCCATGGATCGGGCAGGTGGGTTTCTTTTTCAGCATCGGCATGGGGCCGCAGTATACCGGCGGGGCGGCCGGCTGGCAGCGTTGCGCTTGCTGCCATGGCGATGTCGGGTCCCGTTGGGGGCGTTCTGAAGGTAAGATGACGGTTTTGCCCGGGGTCAAGGCCGTACTCGCCCGTGGGACGCCGCTGCAACCAAGGTCCGCGCTTCATGAATTACACTCCAGTCCAACACATTACGCTCACGAACGGCCCGCTCGCTTACCGGCAAGCCGGGACCGGCCTGCCGCTGCTGCTCATTCACGGTTGGCGGTGTTCGTCCCGCCACTGGCAGGGCACCCTGGATTACCTGGCCGATGCCCGCGAGGTTTATGCTCTCGATCTGCCCGGCCATGGTGAGACCCCGCCCTGGCGCGACCCGATCACCACCACCTTGCTGGCGCGCGAGGCGCTGGAGTTCGCCGATCGGCTGGGGTTGGAACGTTTCGACCTGGTCGGACACTCGTTCGGGTCGGCGGTCGCGGTCGGGGTAGCCGCCCTGGTGCCGACGCGGGTGCGCCGACTGGTGCTCACCAGCCTGGGCACGGCGCGGAATGTGGCGGAGCGCGTCACCCTGACCCAGGCCCATCAGCAGATGGACCTCGCCTTATCCTGGTGGCGGCCCCTGCTTGCCCTGTCGCGCGATGGGCATGCGCTGTGGAAGCCCTGGATCGAGTGGGCGGCCAATGACCCGGTCATCAGCCGCGCGGTCGCCGGCGCTTTCGTGGAACACCTGCCGGAGGACGAGACCGCCATTCGCGACGGCGTTGTCGAGTTTTTCAGCACGGACCCGCTCTCGGCCCTGGAGGTCGCCATTACCGCCGGCAGCCCGGAGTTTTTTCCGGCGCTGACCAAAGTCATGGCTCCAGTACTGCTCGTGAGCGGTGATCAGGACCCGCTGATGCCGGTGTCCGCCGTCGAGGCAATGGCCGAACGTCTGACCGATTGCCGCCTGGCCTGCCTCGACCGCTGCGGTCATCTTCCGATGATCGAGCAGCCGGAGGCCTTCCACCGCCTGGTGCGCGAGTTCCTGCTGAACGGGGAATGAACTTGATCATCGTTCCGGCCAACTTTCGCCGAGGCTCTGGGTAGGAAATGCGATCCACAGATGAACACAGATGCACACAGATGTTTTTCTTCATCTGTGAACATCTGTGACATCTGTGGATAAATCCGCACGTCGGCCGGAACGGCGATCAAGGCCCAGCAATCGTCGCGTCCGCCGGGGCCGATCCCATCCAGAAACATCGCATACCGCGTTGCGCGCGGTTTAGTTCGGGTCGGCCACCACGCAGTAGTTCATCGCCGCTCCCTGGTAGCATTGCTGGTAATAGACGCCGTTATCGACCCAATAGGGCTGATCGGCGATCATGACGCGTTCGGCAGCCATCGGCAGCGAGGCGACCGCGGCGCCCACGGCCAACCCGGCGACGGCGCCCGCGGCGACCGCACCGCCGTTCCAGCCTGGACCGTAGTAGTGCCCCCAATTGCCATAGACTACGCCGCCGCGATCCGCCCCGCCCACCACGACGTTGCCGTCCGGGCCGCGCGCCGCGAAGTCGCCGTCCGGTCCGCGGACGGCTGCCAGGTCGCCGTCCGGCCCGCGCGCTGCCGCGAACCCGCCGCCGTCCGGCCCGCGGGCGGCCGCGAAGTCGCCCCCATCCGGTCCGCGGGCTGCCGCGAAGTCACCGCCATCCGGGCCGCGCACTGCCGCGAAGTCACCGCCATCCGGTCCGCGGGCTGCCGCGAAGCCACCGCCATCCGGGCCGCGTGCCGCCGCGAAGTCGCCGCCGTCCCGGAAGCTCCCACCGCTGAATCCATCATCGTGGAAACCGCCGTCGCCGCCATGGAATCCGCCGAAACCGCCCCCGCCGCCGAAGTCACCGCCGCCCCGGAAGCCGCCGCCGCCGAAACCACCCCCGCCAAAGCCGCGGGCCGTCGCCGCCGTGCCGAAGCCGATCAGGCCCAGGGTCGCCGCGACCAGCACGGCCTTACGCATCAGGATCAAGCGACGGGTGTTCATGGCTGTGCTCCGGTTTGGGCAGGTTGAACGACAGGCGCGGCCGGTGCCGTCGGCGGCGCGAACTTGATCTGCTGCGCCCCGGCCGGTGCCTTGAAAGTGAAGGTGCTCGCCTTGACCGGCGGCGCGGTCTTCCAATCCCGCAGGTACGCGGTCCATTGCGGTGAGGCCGGCAGGTTTTTCTGATTGATCAGGATCTTGACCGGCACCGGCTTGGCGCCCGTGGCGACCCACACCTGGACCTGGACATCGTCCCGATCGAAGGCCAGATGGTCGGCGGCGACCCCGCGCACCTTGCCGGTCCCGACGAACAGGGCATGGCGCTGGCCTTTGCCCAAATGCTCACACAGCTTGGGGCTGGCCAGATCGGCGAGCGCCACTCGGAAGTGCAGGTTCTGATCGACGTGCGCCAGGGCGCCCTCGATATCGGCGGGGACCTCGGCGGTGGCGTACGTCTTCGCGGTCGGATCGTACAAGGTCATGGTCTTGCCGTTGAGGAAGAACTGCTTGTCGAGCAGATCGCCGGCGGCGTTGACCCGCAGTTTGTCGGGGCGCTGCACGAAGGTCTCGGTATCAAAGCTGAACTGCAACTTCTTGCCGCCGGCATAGACCCGGTCGTCGGTGACCTCGGCGCGGAAAGCGAATCGGTCGAGTGATTTCAGGTAGTCGCACATGCGTGCGATGATCCGGTTCGGATCGGGCGCCGCCGCCTGTGGCGAAGGTTCGGCGGCCGTCGCCGGGCCGCTCAACAGCAGCAGGCCGCTCAGGGCCAAACCGCTGATACGCTGTAGATTCATCGTCGTTCTCCTGTGATTGAAAGTGCTCTCTAGAACTTCACGGCTGGCCCGCCGCGGCCGGTTGATCGCGGAATTGCCGCATTGACACGCTTGTTCTTGACAGGTGCTTTAGGCGATTTCCGAATAAGACGCGATCAAGAATCAAGCTCCGTAGGAGCCCGCTTGCGGGCGACGTGACCTGCCGGAATCGCGTCATTGTGCCCCACCCGTCGCCCGCAAGCGGGCTCCTACGGGTTGGATCGTTCGCGGAAATCACCTGATCCCAGACGTAGATCGATCCGGTAGGCGCCGCCGCCGTCCGGCAGCCTGATCCGCGCGACGCCGTCGCTGAGCGGCACCGGCTGCCCGTTCAAACTGACGGCGACCACCTGGTCGGCACCGGCGCCGTTTGCGACGACGATCTCACAGGAGGTCCGGCCGTCCGGTAACCGGTAAGTCATCCGGTAGCCGGGCCAGTCGGCCGGGATGCAGGGTTTGAGGATCAGCGTGTGGCCGTGCTCCAGGCGCAGGCCCAGCACCGACTCGACGCCGACCCGGTACAGCCACCCGGCGGAGCCGGTGTACCAACTCCAGCCGCCGCGGCCGATGTGGGGCTCGGTGCCGTAGATGTCGGCGGCCACGGCGTAAGGCTCCAGCCGGTAGGTTGCCACCTGTTCGGGGGTCGCCGTGTGGGTGACCGGGCTCAGCATCTCCAGCAGCCGGGCGGCCCGCTCGCCGCGCCCCAGTTCGGCCATGGCCAGCACCGCCCAGCACGCGGCGTGGGTGTATTGGCCGCCGTTCTCCCGCACGCCGGCCAGGTAGCCTTTGATGTAGCCGGGGTCCTTGGGGGTGTCGACGAACGGCGGGGTGAGCAGGCGGATCAGGCCCTCGGTCTCGCTGATCAACTCCGACTCCAGCGCGTCCAGCGCCTGTTCGGCACGTTCCCGGGGGACCGCCCCCGAGATGGCCGCCCAGGCCTGCGCCAGGGCGTCGATGCGGCACTCGGCGTCGGCGGTGGAACCCAGCGGGGTGCCGTCGTCATAGTAGGCGCGGCGGTACCAGGCGCCGTCCCACGCGGATTGCTCCAGCGACTCGACCAGCGCGGTCCGGTAGTCGGTATAGCGTTCGAAGCGGGCGTGATCGGCGCGCGCCGCGCACAGCGGCAGGAAGTCACCCAGGATGCGGTAGAGGAAGAAGCCCATCCAGACGCTTTCCCCCGTTCCCTCCCGGCCGACCCGGTTCATGCCGTCGTTCCAGTCGCCGGTGCCCATCAGCGGCAGGCCGTGGGTGCCGCGGGTGAGTGAGCGGTCCAGGGCGCGGCAGCAATGGTCATAGAGGTCGCCCGCAGTGCCGCTGGGCTCCGGCAGCAGATAGGCCTCGTCTTCGCCGGGCGCCAGCAGCCGGGCGCTCAGATAGGGGATCACCACGTCGAGGATGGCCCGGTCGCCGGTCGCCTGGACATAGTGGCAGGTGACAAAGGGCAGCCACAGCAGGTCGTCGGCGAAGCGGGTGCGCAGGCCGCGCTCCGTGGGCGCCGCGTGCCACCAATGGAGCACATCGCCCTCGACGAACTGGTGAGCGGCGTGCAGCAGGATCTGGGCGCGGGTCAGGTCCGGCCGCAGGGCCGTCAGGGCCGCCGCGTCTTGCAATTGGTCGCGGTAGCCGTAGGCCCCGCCGGACTGATAGAAGGCGGAGCGCGCCCAGATCCGGCAGCTCAGGTTCTGGTAGACGAGCCAGCCATTGAGCATCAGGTCGATGGCCGGGGAGGGGGTCTCGACCTGCAGCCGGCCGACCAGATCGTCCCAAAATGCCTTGGCCTGAATGAGCGCCTGATCGACTGCGCCAGGCGCGCGGTAGCGTGCGACCGTTGCGTCCAGTTCGGCCTGGTCCAGACACTCGCCGAGCAGGAAGCTGTACTCGGCCGCTGCACCGGGTGCCAGCGTCAGGGTCGCTTGGCGGGCGAAACAGGGGTCCAGCCCAGTTCCGCAAGCGCTGTCCAGCAGGGCGGTTCCGCGTAGCGCCTGGGGATCGCCCAGGTCGCCATGGCGGCCGATGAAGGCGGCCCGATCACAGGTGAAGGCCTGCGGTCCAGGCGTCCCACCCGCCCGGATCAGCGCGGCGAACGCGATGCCGTCGGCAAAATCGCCGGCCGCCGGGTTGACGGCGGTGAGCAGGTCGCGGGCGGGGTCCCAGGCCGTTTCGATCGGGCTCGGCAGGGCCGGCTGGTTGCCCATGACCAGCCGCTGGTAAGCGAATAGCGCCAGCGTCCGCGGCCGGGTGCCATGGTTGGTCAGGCGCAGCCGCAGACAGCGCAGCGGGTCCGTGCGGGGCGCGAAGACGGTGCATTCCTGGGCCAGCTCCGCGTAATCGCAGCGAAAGACCGAATAGCCGAGGCCGTGCCGGACCTCATAGTCGCAGGGCGCCGGCCGCGGTCCGGGCAGCGGCGACCAGGATTCGCCGCTGGCCTCATCCCGGACATAGAGGGCCTCGCCGTGAGGATCGCTCACCGGGTCGTTGGACCAAGGCGTGAGGCGGTTGGCCTGGCTGTTGCGCGCCCAGGTATAGCCGGCGCCCACCTCGCTCACCAGGCAGCCGGCCCGTTCGTTGGCGATGACGTTGATCCAGGGCAGCGGCGGGCGGGGCAGGGCGCCCCCGTCAGTGCCCGAGCGGCGCAAGGGCAGGACATAGTCGCGCCCGTCCGCGGAGAACCCGCCGAAACCGTTGAACAGCCGTAGTGGCTCGCCCGCGAGGTCCAGGGCGGCGGCCGGCGCACCGGGGGCCACGGCCGCGTGTCCGGTCGGCCCCGCGCCGACCGCCGGACTGGTCGTGCCGGTCGCGGGGGCCGCTTCCGGGCAGTGATAACCGTCCAGCAGCGCCAGCGCGCCGTCCCGGTCCGGGGCCACGCCGGTCAGGAACAGCACCTCGACCACGGCGTCGGCCGCCAACGCCACTGTCGAGCGCAGGCTCAGACAGGGGTCGAGCACCTTGCCGACCGTGCCGGAAAGCGGCTCCGGCGCGATCAGGGCCGCGGGTGCGGCCGGCGTGCGTCCGCGCCCGAGGAAGCGCATCCGGTCGGTCTCCCACTCGGTCGCCGCGGCACCGCTGACCGCATGTACCAGCCAGGGCCAATGTTCGTCCTGCGCGCGCGGGCGGCGGCGCGCCAGCAGGGCGCCGGCCGCCGCGTCACGTTCGGTCTGCACGAACAGCTTGGCAAAGGCCGGGTGGGCGGTGTCCGCATCCACGTAGAAGAGCACGACCTCGAGATAACTGGTGAGCTCGATCCGGCGCGGCCGTCCGGAGCGGTTGCTCAGGGTCACCCGTCGCAACTCCAGGTTGGCATCGACGGCCACGCTGACCTCCAGCCGCGATGCGATGCCGAAATCCTCGTGCTCCAGAACGAAACGCCCGTCCGCGTACTCGGTCCGATAGATCGGGGTGGGCGTGCGGGTCGGCTGGTACCCCAGGGACCAGAAGCGGCCGTTGTCCAGATCGCGCAGATACAGCAGGCTGCCCAGGTCATCCTGGAGCGGATCGGCGCGCCACCGGTTCAGGGCCAGACCGTCGCAGGACGACTGCCCGGCCCCGGTGGTCGAGATGCGCACCTCATAGCGGCCGTTGGACAGGATGTACAAGGGAGCCGCGGGGGCCTGGGGGTCGGTGAAGGAATCGGTGATCATCCGGTGTAGTGCTCGTCAGATGGACTGCTGGGTGCCCGGGTCGCCGGTCGGGCAGGTGTCGGGAGCGAGTTTAGGTGATTTCCGGCGGCAATCGAATCTGCTTGCGTGTGTCCAGCCGGGTGTCGGGGGTGTTCGCGGGCTATGCCGAGTGTGCCTGTGACGGTGACCCCCGCGGCAGGGTGGGCCATGATCGCCGTTGCGGCCCCAGGGATCAGCCCGATTTATCCACAGATGTCACAGATGTTCACAGATGAAGCAGAACAGCGGTGGCACCTGTCGATCGGCTGTCCGCCTCAGCGCCTGGCCCCTTATCCGTGGTTCTCTGACTAGGTTGCGCCGGCGACCACGATGCTTCCGCACGGCGCGGTCTTCGTCTATCCTTTTGGAAATCGACCCGACGATGAGATCGTTGTTGTTTACCTGGGCCTAACTTGAGTGGGAGAAG
>JACDZJ010000151.1_pt1 | contig 30329 bp, 29 predicted proteins | sample 7365721 | NCBI WGS metagenome assembly JACDZJ01 (sample SAMN15143480, study PRJNA637477) | pond metagenome | biome: freshwater wetland ecosystem [ENVO:00000243]; feature: pond [ENVO:00000033]; material: pond water [ENVO:00002228]; isolation source: pond water containing pink berries ... | reverse complement strand
CCTGGCGAAGATAACTCCCAGATCCTTGGGCCGGTCCGGCTTATTTGCGGCGAGTGTGAAGAAGATCTTACGGCCTTTCATCTGCGATTTACAGAAATGCTCTTTTGACTCCCCCCTTGTTCTTTCACTTTTTTCTTTTTCCCGAAATTACCTTTCACAATGCGGCATGGTAATTTTTGGCGGCCCGGCCACCAGCATCTGGGCAATGGTGAGTTTTAACCGGGGATAAAGATGCCTTTTCCCATCCATCAATTCATTTTCCAGTTTCACCAGTGTTCGCAGCAAAAGTGTCCGCTCCATACGCGGCACTTGCGGCATTTCTGAATCCTTGAATGTATTCTTGACCAGCTCCTGACAACGAAAACAGCCCGGGAAATCAAGCTGCTTCCCATCCGGTCTCTGCATGGTGGCCGGCACCCCATGCGTTCTGCAGACCATCAGGCGATGCTCATAAAGGAGACAGCGGCCATTTTCATTGAGCGGACACATGATCTGAGGGCGCTCATTCCTGGCCAGGGCCTGTTCACTGAGGGCAATGTACAGTCGGCTGCGTTCAAGGATCGTCTCCTGTTGCGCCGTGGGAAGCTGATCAAAGCCCATCCACAGATAGCCCCACTCGACAAAGGTATGGTGCTGAAACCATGAGTCGCAACAGTTATCCGGGCAGCCGTCACAGCTGAAATTGAGCCTGCCGGCTACCTGATCATAGCCTCTTTCCATGTCTTCATAGACCTGCCGAATCCTCTCCGTCAGGCCAGGAGCAAACACAATCTCCTTCATTTCAATTCCCTTCTTCAAAACACTGCACCTGATACAGTTCCACTTCCGGATGGGAATCCCTCCAGGCGGTGGGAGATAAGCCCGCCTTCCGGCAGAGATGACCTAGAAAATCTTCGGCTCGTGGCAACTGTTCCCAAACCTGCGGCAAAAAAGTAGCGCGATGATGGCCCAGCCCTAAGATTACCCCATCAATCCCGGGGCGCAGCCGGGAAACAAGATCTTCACCATCTTCATAGGTCAAAGGTTGCGGCCGGGTTAAAATCGAGATATCGATGCGAACCTTCCCCAACTCCTCCTCCCTAAGCTTCGGAAATCGAGGGTCATGAAAGGCAGCATTCAGGGCATTCCTCTGGATCCCTTCATAAATGGAGCTTACCGGCTCGAGGTTGCCAATACAGCCTCGCAACGTACCAGCAATTTTCAGGGTCACAAAGGTTCCACAGCGAGCGAGCAGGGCCGGGTCGGGCGGATCATTTTTTTCATTTTCTGTCCGAATTGGTGATCCAGCAAGCTTATCGGCAATGGTATTGCGTGCTGATCGGATTAATTGTCGCCCCTGTTCTTCGCTTAAATGGAGTTTCCTCAAAAAGTTCTCCTCGCTCTGGATGATTGAATGATTTCCAACCCACACAATTCAAGATCCAGTATTAAAGACAAAAATTGATCTTGGAAAAAGCGCCAACGACCTAATTTTACAGTGTATCTTTTCAAGTCATAAAAAATCCTGCTGAGAATCAGCAGGTTCATCACCAGAAAGATGCTTCTGATCCATGCCTCGGCGGTCCTCATTGTCCTGGGTCGGATAGAGTTGAGACGATAGCCGTTCTTTCCTTGGCCAAACTTTCTTTCAATGGGAATGCGTTCCAGAGCATCGTGTCGCCGCTGGGCTTTTGCCTTCTTGATCGCTTCAGCGTTCAGCTCGGTCTGTTTCCTGGGACGGCCAAGCGCCTTGCCTCCAAAGCGAATCCCCTTTTCTTTCTGGTAGTTTCTATTGTCTCTGGTGCCGTAAATTCCATCAGCAAGAACAACTTCAGGGTAACAACCATATCTGGATTTGTAACTCTCCACCTGAGCCTGCAGATCCTGGCCTTCATTGAAGGCAGCCCTGCCAAGATGGTCAATCATGGCAATGCCATCAACAAGGTTCACGCTGATCTTTGAACCAAACTCCACCTTGTGTCCTGCTTTTCCCCGGACAATCGGACGCAGATGGGGCTGAGAGATACTGACAATCCGGCCCTCACAAAACGATTCGTCCGGTTGTGGTCCATTTCAAACTGCTGGGCATACACACGCTGTATGACCCAGTCCAGCTTCTGATTTCTGTGGGACAAAGGAAACTGCAGCATAGGCATAAGTATATTGCTGAGTCACCATCGCCCGGCAAAGAGGGCGAGTTGGCCTGGGACGCCAACATCTCCGTGTATCCGAAATACAGCCAAATCGAGCCTCGGCCTGAAACATTACCCGGACCGGGGCAGATTCTGACCAATTGTTTTTTACCTGACAGAAGAGTTCGGGGAATTTTTTCCCCACTCCTTGTGGACTTCTGCATCAGATTGAGGATGGTTCTTGTCTGGTGCAAGCTTCCTCCAGTTGTGGCGATGCAGCAAGTTGTAAACAGAGGCCAAAGCTGTTGTACGGCCCAGATGCTCATCCAATGCTTTCTTTATCTCACCAACAACCAGAATGCCACCATTTGCAGCTTTTTCAAAAAATGGACCAAGGAATCGAGCCTCTTCTTCTTTGGTCATATTTTCTCTTCTGCGTCCACCTCGTCGAGATTTATTCCTGTGGTCAAATCCTCCTGACCGAATGAAATCAATTCGGAGCTGACATGCCCACCCTTTGGAAACGCCTATAATCGTGGCTACTTGATCCATGGTAAAGCCAAACTCCAACGGTAAAATCACCGCTTGAATCTGCCTGAGCTCTCCAATAGACTGGGCTTTTGCCAAACGCTCTTTTGCAATGTTCAGTATCTCTTTGCCACTTGCTGGTCTTGCCATATGTCCACCTCCTTGTTGGTAGACATATTATAACATTTTTGATTTAGAAGTGGAATTATACGTTTTGAGTCATCGGCAGGACGGATGGGTCTCACACCGCTTTGGGGTGATTCTTGCCATGCAGGGATGTGAGATAGTCGATCCAGGCGTCAAATCCTTCGCCGGTGGTGGAGGAGAGATCCATGACCTGTAACCTTGGATTCAGGTGCAGGGCGTCGGCCCTGGCCTCGGCCACGGGGAAATCGAAGTAGGGGAGCAGATCCGTCTTGCTGATCACAAAGACCTGGGAGCTGATAAAGGCCTTGGGGTATTTGGAGGGTTTATCCGGGCCTTCCGGCACTGAAACCAGAACGACTCTCTGATGTTCGCCCAGATCAAAGGTGGCCGGACAGACCAGATTGCCGACATTTTCGATGAAGAGGATGTCAAGCTGGTCGCCGCCCGGTTCATGTTCGAGGAGATGAAAGCCTTTGTGGATCTGGGCGGCATCGAGATGACAGGCACCGCCGGTGGTCAACTGGATGACCGGCACTCCCTTGGCTCTGATTCTCTGGGCGTCCCGATCGGTCTCAATATCTCCCTCAATGACCCCGATTCTGATGCTCCCTTTCAGTCGTTCGATGGTCTTTTCCAGCAGGGTGGTTTTTCCCGATCCGGGGCTGGAAATGAGGTTGATGGCCACGATCCCCTTGGCCTCAAAGTGGGCTTTATTGCTGGCGGCTATGGCGTCGTTGGCGGCCAGCAGGTTTTGATGAACTTCTATAACCTGGGAGTTCGGGGTATGTTTATGATCGTGATCGTGATCGTGGTCGTGGGTATGGGTGTGGGTAAGATCACATCCGCAGGAGTCACACATGGGGGCACCTTTTTTGTAAGAAGATGAACGAAGCCGGGGCCGTAAAGGCAGCTATTCCAGCTCCACTTGATTGAGGGTGATGGCATCGCCTCCCTCTGGGATCAGGAGGTTTTCTTGACATTTTGAGCATTGATCGGGGCGAACCGACGCGGACTCTTCATATCCGCATTGAACGCAGCGATAGGTCGCCGGCGAATTGATAATGGTCAGGCTGGCCCCGCTGGTCAGGTCGTTTTCTTTGGAGAGGATGTCAAAGGCAAACTGAAACGAGTCGATGGCCACACCGGAGAGCGGCCCGATGTCGACAGTGACGGTGAGAATCCGCTGCTTGTCATGTTCGGCAGCAAGGGCGACAAGTTGGTCGATCAGCCCTTGCACCAGGGACATCTCATGCATTATTGAATATTCCCTTCTCTGTTACATCGATCTTTTCGGTGATGATGTGGCCGGCCTCGCGCAGCCAGGCGACGATCCGCTCGGCAATCTCTTTGACCCGTGCCGAGATCTGCGGGGAAAGTTCCATGGTGGTGCTCAGGTCAACGGGCACGACGCAGAAAAATTCCACGGTTTCGGGACAGGAGTCACGCAAGGTGCAGACTTCCAGCAACTCAAGGAGTCCAAGCTGGTGCGGCGACATTTTACGGGGGATGGTGCCCTTGCCGATGTCCTTGCTGCTGAAACAATGGACGGAACCCGGCGGCGCGTCGATGGCCACAATATCAATCACCAGAACCGGGTCATGTTCTTCGAGAAAGGGGGCCATATAGATGCCCGCCGTGCCGGCGTCATTAATCACGACGGTTTCCGGGAAGGTAAAATGCTGTTCCAGATAGTGGACGGTATGAACCCCAAACCCTTCATCTGAGAGCAGAACATTGCCGATGCCGAGGATTCCGGTCTTTTTTGGGAGAGATTTTTCTTTCATAGAGTTAACAGATCCTTGGGAGCGGGGCGCCGTGCAGGGGCGTTATCACCCGTGTTCCGCCAATGGAGGTTTTGAGTGTGACCCGGCGGGACGCACCGGACAGGGATGATTTTGCATCGTTGGTGCCGGAGGAAAGGGTGCCGATAATGGCGGCCTCCGCGCCTTCCGGGCAGGAATGGAAGAGTGCCAGGGCCTGGTCGGCGTATTCAGGGGCAACCATGGCCAGGCACTTGCCTTCATTGGCCAGATAAAGGGGGTCAAGCCCCAGGATTTCACAGGCTGCCCGTACCTCTGGGCGCACTGGAATGAGATTCTCTTCAATTTCTATGTGCAGGCCGCAACTGCCGGCGATCTCACAAAGGGTGGTCGCGACCCCGCCTCTGGTGGGATCACGCAGGGTGTGGACGGTGCCGGCAGGGAGACCGGTGAGCAGCCTCTGGACCAGCGTGTGCAGGGCCATGGAGTCGCTGCGCAGGTTTCCGTCCAGGGCAATCCCTGCCCGGCGGGTCATAATCGTGATGCCGTGATCGCCCATGGAGCCGGAGAGAATAATCTTGTCGCCGGCCCTGGCGTTTATGGAGGTGATATTCACATCTTCCGCCACCAGGCCAATGCCGGAGGTATTGATAAAGATCTTGTCGGCCTTGCCCCGGGGGACAACCTTGGTATCTCCGGTGAGAATGGGCACGCCGCTGGCCAGTGTGGCATCCCGGATGGAGAGAATGATGCGCTCCAGATCAGCGAGGGGCAAGCCTTCCTCCAGGATCAGGGCGAGACTTAAGCCGATGGGTCTGGCCCCGCGCATGGCCAGGTCATTGATGGTGCCATGGACGGCAAGGGTCCCGATATCTCCGCCGGGGAAGAAAATCGGGTCCACCACATAGCTGTCGGTGGTGAAGGCGATGCGGCCCGGCTGATTGTCGATGACCGCGGAATCTTCCATGGCCGACAGAATCCTGTTGTCCAGATGCCGGATAAAGAGGCTGCTGATCAGCTCCTGGCTGGCCAGGCCGCCGCTGCCATGGTCCAGGAGAATGGTTTTTGGTAATTCTTGAGTTAAATCCTTGGGCATGGCATGTCAGTGTCTGAAGAAGCTGTTGAGATAAAAAGTGTCGGTGTCTGAGCAGCGGAGATGGCCAGGCAAGCTGTCGCCCTTGATCACTCTGGTGAGCAGGAGCAAAATCGCCAGGGTGCCGTTGTCCTCAAAACAGTCGTCAATGGAGAAGGGGCTTGCCCCGATCATTCCCTGTCCTGGGGCCCTTTATTCATTTCTCATTGCCATAGGCAAACCAGGCGCTGCAGGTTCCTTCACTGGAGACCATGCAGGGGCCGATGGGGTTGGCTGGAGTGCATCGCCTGCCAAAGAGCGGGCAATGGGGCGGAGTGGTGATACCCTTGAGGATCTGTCCACAGAGACACCCCGCTGGCTCCTTGGTGTCGGGTACAACCAGCGACAGGCGGGGCTGGGCGTCAAAGCGGGCGAATCTTTCTTGAATGGCCAGTCCACTGCCGGGAATAACCCCTAATCCGCGCCATTCCATGTCCGCCGGCTCAAAGATGGTATCCACCATGGCCTTGGCCCGGGCGTTACACTCCCAGTTGACCGCCCGGGTATAGGCGTTTTCCACCTCGGCGCGGTTTTCCTTGATCTGTCGAGCCATGAGAATCAGGGCCTGGAGGATGTCGGTGGGTTCAAAACCACTTACCACGCAGGCAAGGTGATTGGCAGCGGTCAGCGGCAGATACGCCGATGCCCCGATAATCGTGCTCACATGGCCGGGGCAGAGGAGACCGTCAAGGCCCAGGGACGGATCGCCGAGGAGGGCCATAAGGGGAGGAAGCATGGTTTTGTGGGTGGAAAAGACCACAAAGTTGTCGATATTTTGCTGGCTGGCGGTAAGGATCGTGGCGGCAATGGTGGGGGTGGTGGTCTCAAAGCCGATGCCTGGAAAGATCATCAGTTCATCGGGATTTTGGCGGGCCAGATCGAGGGCATCGGTGGGGGAATAGACCACATCAATCTTGGCGCCCCGGGCCCGCGCGTCGGCCAGGGTCCGTCCCTTGCTGCCGGGAACCCGGAAGAGATCGCCAAAAACGGCAAGGCGCGCTCCCGGAAGCTCCGCCATCTCGAGGAAGGTGTCGATATGGCCTGCCGAGGTGACGCAAATGGGGCAGCCAGGGCCGGAGATAAGTTCGATCTCCGGTGGCAGCAGGGCTCGCAGACCGCTCCTGAAGATAGCCATGGTATGGGTGCCGCAGACCTCCATGATCCGCAAGGGCCTGGCGATGGCGGCAGTGGTGGCCGCAAGCTCGCGCAGCAGGTGACCCGTCAGGACCGGATCCCGAAACTCGTCGACATATTTCATGGTTTAGATCTCAATGGCCACGGCTTGCGGCATCTTGGCGAACACTCTCCGCGTCCGCTTCGGGCTGGTCGCGTTGCGGCATCTTGGCAAACATTTCCCGCATCAGCTCCAGGTTAATCGCGGCCTCGTGGGGATTGAGGGAATGGATGGCAAAGCCGGCGTGGATAATGAGATAATCGCCGACTTCCGGCCAGTAATCAACCACATCAAGACGGGTTTCGCGGTGGATACCATCGGCATCCACCACCGCGATTTGTTCCGTCAGGAAATCATCCGCGCTTCCTCTAATTTCAATAACCTTCATGGGCACTGCCAGACACATACCGTAATCCTCCTATAACCGCCTGACCCAGGGAGATGCCCCCGTCATTTACGGGGATCTCCTCACCGGTGTAAACCTGGAAACCATTTTCTTCCAGGGCCTGAAAAAGACCTTCCATTATGATTCTGTTCTGCAGGCAGCCCCCGGACAAGACGATGGTGCGAATGGGGCTGGTCGCCGCAATTTGCTGGACTGCGCATGCAAAGCCTGCGATCAGCCAGCGGTGAAAATCCATGGCCAGCGTGACTGCGGGCGTACCCTGCTGAATTTCATGGAGCATCCAGCGGATGAACGGCTTGTTTTCGATGATTACAAGTCCATCCCGCCGGCTGATCTCGGCTGACCAGGACTCCCGGGCCTCATCCGCCCTCTCTCCCTTGTTCCCTGCGGAGACGCTGAGGGCTTCCAGTTCCATGGCCGCCTGACCTTCAAACTCGGACTCAAGGCGGACGCCCAGTAAGGCCGCAACGGCATCGAAGAGGCGGCCGCAGCTTGAGGTCATCGGGGTGTTCAGGTGAGTCCGGATCATGGTAAGGATTGCCGCTCTTTTGTCATCGGCTATGCCTTGCAGCGAAACGGGCAGGTCGGAATGCACGAGAGCTTCTTCCCCGGCGTGGTGGAGAGCGGCAAGGCCCATGCGCCAGGGTTGATGGGCGGCGGCGTCTCCTCCCGGCAAAGCCAGAGGATCCAGACAACCGAGGCGGGTGAAGTCGGTGAGACTGACCTCCAGAATTTCTCCACCCCAGATGGTTCCATCGGCACCAAGGCCGGTGCCGTCGAGGACGATGGCAAGTACGGGATCCTTCAGGCCATGCTCAGCCATCACCGCCACGGCATGGGCATGATGGTGCTGGACGAGGATCCGGGGGACATTTAATTCGTCGGCAAGTTCACGACCATAGCCGCTGCTAAGATAGTCAGGATGGAGGTCGCAGACGATCAGTTGCGGCGTCAACTTGAGCATAGTTTGCACATGATAAATACTTTCCTTGAAAAAATCAAGGGATTCAATATTCACCATATCGCCTATATGTTGGCTGACATAGGCCTTGTTCTCCTGCACCAGGCAGAAGGTGTTTTTCTGGGCACTGCCGCAGGCAAGCAAGGGGGGGAGGGTGGCCTGAAGATCATGGGCGACGGCCACCGAGCCGGGGGCAAAACCCCGGGCGCGGCGGAGACAGCGTGGCCGCTCCTGCATGACGCGGAGCACGGAGTCATCGATCCTGGTCACGATTTCGCGATTGTGCAGAAGAAAAAAATCAGCAATCGTCCCCAGACGGGATATTGCCTCTTGATTGCCCGTGCACAGAGGTTCTCCGGTATTGTTGCCACTGGTCATAACGAGGCTCGTCGGGCATCCGGCGGTGGCAAAGAGCAGATGATGCAGGGGGGTGTAGGGCAGCATGACCCCGAGCTCTCCCATCCCGGGGGCAAGGCTTGGGGCAAGCTGCGACGATTCGCGTCTGGTCAGCAGGACAATGGGGTGGGCCGGGCTGGTCAAGGCCTGGCTGGCGGCAGGGGTAAGGTGACAAAAGGAATCGATCATGTCAAGGTCTGCCATCATCACGGCCAGGGGCTTGCTTTTTCGATGTTTCCGCTGGCGAAGTCGCGTTACTGCGGCCTCGGAACTGGCGTCCACCACCAGGTGAAATCCACCGATACCACGGATGGCAACAATCAAACCATCATTGAGTGCCCTGATGGTTTCGGCGAGGGGATATTCATTGACCTGCCCGGGATCGAAGGATACCGGGTCCGTGTCGGTGTGTGGTTCTGGTGAAAAAAGCTGTTCGCCGGTGCGGGCGTGCCAGCTGATCTGTGGTCCGCAGATATGGCAGGCATTGGGCTGGGCATGGAAGCGGCGGTTATCGGGGTTGTCGTATTCGGCCTGACATGCAGCGCACATGGGAAATGGGGCCATGGAGGTGCTGGGACGGTCATAGGGAATGGACTCGACGATGGTAAAACGGGGGCCGCAGTTGGTGCAGTTGATAAAGGGATAGCGGTATCTGCGGTCAGCGGGGTCAAGAAGTTCCTGTCGGCAATCGTCACAGAGGGCGATGTCGGCGGGAACCATGGTGCTTGGGGTACTGGAGGCGCGGCTTTGGAGGATGGTGAAACCTCTTCTGTCCCCGTCGCAAGAAGCCTCCTGCTGACGGATAGAGGTGATACGCGCCAGGGGAGGGGCCTCACTGGTTAAGGCATGGATAAAACGGTCAAGGTCCGCGGGTGCCCCTTCAGCCAGTATGACGACACCCTGGCTGGTATTGGCAATGCTCCCGCAGACCTCGACTTTTTTTGCTAAGCGATAGACAAAAGGACGAAAACCAACTCCTTGTATAACTCCGTGAACAACTAATTCCAGCGCTTTTCTTTCCTGAATTTCCAGTGGCGGGGTAGAATGGGGAAAGGCCTCGCCATAGGCAAGATCGGTCATTTAACCTCGCGATGTCTGAATTTGTTGCCGGTAAAGATGGAGGATACAAGGCCGTCGGGGTTCTTCAGGTCGTTCCAGATGACCAGATAGATATGAATCAGGGCAAAGAGCAGGAAATACCACATCAGAAGATGATGGATATACCGGCCAAACTGCTGCGACCCGAAAATCATATCGCCAAACTTTTGCCAGAAGGAGCTTTCCGGCAGCCACAGATAAAATCCCGCGATAATTTGAATAAGTCCAACAAAAATGGTGGTGACATAGGTCATTCCGGCAAGAACATTATGACCCAAGCGGTCTTCATCGTGATGATCCGTCAGGTACATATAAGCACCTAGGGTCGAGATGAGATTTTTGATATTCCGTGAACTTATTGGTAACACATCACAGATCCTTTCCTGTCTGTTACCGAAAATAAATAGAAAAATACGGGCGGCGATGGCACCTGTGAACAGATAGCCGGCCAGTATATGAATATAGCGCATGGTCATCATGGGAAATAAGCCCGTTCCTTCCAGGTTGGTCAGGGTCCAGGGATTGAAAATGTAAAAACCTGTAACCGAGAGCGCGACAATGGAGCCTGCCATAGCCCAGTGGTACAGGCGAAGCAGGATGCTCCAGACATAATGTTTTTCATAGGTCATGATTACCTCCTCTCTCCGAATGGTTCCGGGGGGATGAATGTTTACCGTCCATTTTAAACACCGCGATCTCCTTCAGGGTCATACCATGAATCTCTGATTTTGTTCCCCGGCCCGGAGACAGCCAGTGTTGCAATCGTCATGGATAGTGCAGGAAAACCAAAACGTTCCTGCACTATCCTGTCAATTTTTTAGGCACCTTAATTCGTGTAAGAGCCTAAACTGCCTTGACTTTGATTGTTTCCTTGCCTTCGGTATCAAGCATGTGTACGGCACAGGCGATACAGGGGTCAAAGGAATGGACGGTGCGCAACACCTCCAGTGGTAGTTTGGCATCGGCGATGGGGTTCCCCACAAGGGAGGCCTCATACGGTCCAGGCAGCTCATCCTTGCCACGTGGGCCGGCATTCCAGGTGGATGGGACCACGCACTGGTAGTTTTTGATTTTTCCATCCTGGATGACGATCCAGTGGGAGAGGGTGCCGCGGGGAGCTTCGTGCATGCCAACTCCTCTCTGCTCTCCTTTGGGGAACACCGGCTTGTTGAAAATGGTCAGATCGCCCTTGCCGATATTGTCCACCAGCAGTTCCCAGTGTTTCAAGGTCAGATCAGTGATCATGGAGGCTCGAACTGCCCTGGCAACATGGCGGCCCAGGGTGGAATGGAGGACTTCCGGCCCAACGGTGACGCCGGCTATGGTGCTGACCAGGTTCAGGGCACCGTTCACGTTCTTGATAATCTCTTTATGTCCCTGGGCGTAGCCAACCAGGAGATGGGCAAGCGGCCCAACCTGCATGGGTTTATTGTCAAATCGCGGAGCCTTGAGCCAGGAATATTTTCCCTTATCATTAAATTCCGTATATTCAGGAACAGTTTCCCCCTCGTAGGGATGCTTGGTCCAGTCACCCTTGTACCAGGCGTGGGTGATGTTCTCCACCACATTTTTATGGAAGTATGGGTCATTAAAATTGCTGATTGGTTTGATTGTAGCCAGGTCGCCGCCCATAATGGTTCCGCCGGGCATCTCGAACTTGGTGGCCTTGGCATCAATGGGGAAGTCAGGAACGGCCATGTAGTTCAGAACCCCGGGGCCGTAGGGAAGCCAATCTTTATAGAGGGCGCCGATGGCGGCGACGTCGGGAAGATAGACCTGTTGAATGAATGTCTGGACCTCTTGCACCAGTTGTTTGATCCAGTAGAGGCGTTCCATATTGAGGGCGGAATCGCTGTCTGGATTGAGGGCGGTGGTCACGCCACCCACGGAGAGGTTTTGAATGTGGGGGTTTTTGCCGGAGATGATGGCCAGGGCCTGGGTGGCCTTACGCTGATAATCCAGGGCCTCCAGATAATGGGAAACGGCCATCAGGTTCGCCTCGGGCGGCAGCTTCATGGCTGGATGTCCCCAGTAGCCGTTGGCAAAGGGGCCAAGCTGACCGCTTTCCACTAATGTCTTCACCTTGTCCTGCACCGCCTTGAAACGCTTGGCGCTGTTATTCGGCCAGGCAGAAAGGCTGCCCGCAAGGGCCGCAGTCTTGACCGGATCGGCAGACAGGGCTGAGACCACATCCACCCAGTCGAGCGCGGAAAGGACATAAAAGTGGACGATGTGATCCTGCATGGCATGGATCCCCTGAACGATATTCCGAACGTACTGGGCGTTGAGAGGGATTTCCATTTGCAGGGCATTTTCCACGGCCCGGACCGAGGCCAGGGCATGAACCGTGGTGCAGACTCCGCAGATGCGCTGGGCGAAGAGCCAGGCGTCGCGCGGGTCACGGCCCTGAAGGATGACTTCAATGCCGCGCCACATCTGACCTGATGACCAGGCCTTGGTGACTTTGCCGCCGTCAACTTCGGCATCTATACGTAAATGGCCCTCAATTCTGGTGATGGGGTCGATGGTAATTCGTTCTGCCATGTGTTCCTCCTTTTAGAAGCAGGGTGAAAGATTTCCTGATCAACCAGGACTCTCTTTCGTTGCTTTCTGCGCCGTTCGTGCGGCACGTTAATGGTAATTTTGTCTGACTCGTGAAGGATCTGCCGGATTTACTCTTGGTTGCAGCCGGTTGCAGAGCTCCGGGGTTATTTTTTGTCCTTACAGCCGCAACCCGTGACCATGGACTTGCCGATGCCGACAGCGGCGTGAATGCCGACGGCGGCGGCAGCAATGCCGAGAATGGTTTTACCGGCCTTGTCGATGTTTGTGACCCCGGCGATGCCCGGAACATTGACATTTGGCAGTCGTTCGTAGAAGGGGGTCATGGTATCCCAGAAATCGGGCTCGGTACAACCGATACAGCCATGGCCCACACTGACCGGCCAGACATCGACATCATTAAAGCGGACAGACGGACAGTTGGCAAAGGTCCCCGGGCCCTTGCAGCCTACCTTGTACAGGCAGTAGCCATTTCGGTGGCCGTAGTCACCAAACTGTTCCGCGAAACGGCCTTCATCAAAATGGGCACGACGCTCGCAATGGTCATGGATCCTGCGACCATAGGCAAAAAGAGGCCGGCCAAGGTTGTCGGTCACCGGCAGACGCCCGAAGGTCAGATAGTGGAGGACGGTTCCCAGGAAGGAAATGGGGTTGGGCGGGCAGCCGGGAACGTTGATCACCGGGGTTCCGGAGACCAGGTCCTTGACGCCCACCGCTCCGGTGGGATTTGGAGAGGCTGCCTGAATGCCGCCATACGCAGCACAGGAGCCGATGGCAATAATGGCAGCGGCTTTAGGGGCCACATCAGCCAGGATTTCCATGGCGGTGCGTCCGCCAATCTTACAGTAAATTCCCTTGTCTTTGGTGGGAATGCCGCCTTCAACCACACACAGAAATTTACCGGCGAATTTATCCAGGGTATCATGCATGCTTTTTTCTGCCTGATGTCCTGCCGGGGCCATGACCGTTTCATGGTAATCCAGAGAGATGATGTCAAGGATCAGTCTGGCGATATCAGGATGGGAGGCCCGAAGAAGGCTTTCCGTGCAGCCTGTACACTCCTGAAAATGGAGCCAGATAACCGGGGGGCGTTGGGCCGAAGTGGCCGCCTCAACCAGTTTGGGGATCATTGCCTCAGATATACCCAGTGCGGCTGCGACTGTGGTACACCCTTTGAGAAAACTACGGCGATTGAGTTGTGGTTCTGGAATCGTGCTTTCTGGTGTGTCTGTCATCTCATCCTCCTGTGAATGAATTGAAACTTACAGAATAACCCTTCATTTCTTCCTGCCTTGTGCAAAGCTTGCGTCTTGGTTGGAACTATTAGAATTATTGCTCTTTACTATAAGTGGTATCGATATGCCATGGAAAATATGCGTGTCAACTTTTTTTTTTATAACTCTGCCTCTAGTCAATCACTTTGGAGATCGTTTTGCAAAGAAATTATTGAAAGAATATGGGTAATTGAAAAAAAGATAAACTCGCCGATGGGGTTCTTGAAGGATGACCCGGGGCCCAATTTAGCGACTGGTGCTCAACGACCCTCCAATCTTCACAATCCATGCCCTGGATTCCCACCGCTGCGGGGAGGGCGGCGGGGGCCGTAAGGGCGCATCGTACAGGACAGGCCACTCCTACTGTTTTTTCCCCTTGACGGCAGAAGAGTGTTTCTTGAAGCCGAAAATCCCTCCGGGGGCGTCCGAGGAAAAGGCCGGGCCGGTGATTCCCGGACGGGGCGGACGTTTTCCCAGGGGGGCAGGACGGGATTTCTGGGGAGGGGTGGGCAGGGGCGGCAGGTCGAGCAGGTCGCTGCCAATGGCTGCGCCGCCCATGGATTCCTGGTAAAAATGATAAAAGAGGAGACTGCGCTTGAAATAGCTTTTTTTTGTCAGCCAGTGCGGCCAGGCGCCTTTTTTCTCATGTTCGAGAAAAACCGGCATGCTGCCGATGAGGGAGACGATTTCCTGGCGCGTGGCGCGGGGCAGGTTGAGCTGGGCCCCGATTTCCAGGTCCAGTTCGGCTCGCAACTGTTTACTGAACTGATAGGCGGCGGTGCCCTGGAGCGCACGGCGGATGAAGTTAAATCTGGTGATGGCCCAGGGCAGGAGGAGCAGGGCCAGCAGGAACTCGTTGGGCAGTTGTTGGCCGCGCTGTTCTTCCGACATCGTGCCACTGATCCGGTCAATGACCGTCAAGAGACTGGTCAGCTGATTTCGGCACAGGGTCGCGGAACCATCCCGCAATTCGGTGCCGCCCAGGATCCTTTGATAAGGGGTCAGGAGGGCGCCGAACAGACCGGAGTCGGCGGCCAGATGGAACCAGTTGCAGAGGGCGCCGCTGTGCAGGTCTTTGTAGAGCTCATCGCGCAGACGGGAGGGCGGGCAGAGGGCCAGTTCATGGTGATGAGCGCAGATCGCCTGCCAGCTTCCGGGTTCGATGGTAAAACCGGTGCGGGCTGCGTGGCGAATGGCCCGCAGCATCCGCACCGGATCCCTGGTGATTCGCTTTTCGGCGTCGCCGACGATGCGGATGATGGCATGGTTGAGATCATCAATGCCGCCCACATAGTCGAGGATGGTACCCTGTTCGATCTCGTAGAACAGGGAATTGATGGTCAGATCCCGGCGCTGGGCGTCATCTTCCACGCTGCCGAAGGTGTTGTTGGGGGCAAGGACGGTTTCCGGGCCGTCGATATCGAATTCGCTGAGGGAGCGCAGGGTGGACACCTCGATGATCTTGCCGTTGCGGAAGAAGACCTGGACCAGCCGGAAGCGGCGGCCGATGGTCATGCTGTTGCGGAAGATCTTGCGGATCTGGCCGGGGTGGGCGTTGGTGCTGATATCAAAATCCTTCGGAATCCTGCCCAGGTAGAGGTCACGCACCCCGCCGCCCACCAGATACCCGGAAAATCCCGCTTCCCGGAGCTTGCGCAGCACAAAAAGGGCGTCGGCATCCATCATCGCCGAGGTGATGGGATGTTCGCCGGCTGCCAGAATCAGAGGCAGGGAGCGAGCCGGTTTTTTTCTGCTCTTTTCCGGTTTGTTCTGGGGAGTGGTCATACGATATCGGGTGGCTGAGGCGAGACTAAAGTGCGCCCTCGGGCTGGGGGGTAAAGCCGCGTCCTTCCTTGTACACGGATTCGGCCTGGGTCACAAACTGACGGAAGATTTCGGCCACGGGTAGAATCTCTTTCATCTTGTAGGTGTTGGCCCCGGAGAAGACCAGTCCTTCCTCCACATTGCCGTCTCTGGACATGCGGAGCCGCTCGCTGATGCAGTAATGGTGGTCGCATTTTTTCAGGCATTTGTAGTCGCAGCGCTTGGTGGAGACGTCTTCCCCCCTGGCCATGGCCTGGATAAAGGGGGTATTGATGGCCCGGCCGGGCATGCCCACGGGGGAGGAGGTGAGGACAATGTCCTCTTTTCTGGCGTTGAGAAAGGTCTGCTTGAAGCTGTCGGCCACATCGCATTCCTCGCTCAAGACAAAGCGGGAGGCAATCTGGATGCCGTCGGCGCCATATTTATCCATCATTTCGGCCATCTCATAGCCATTTGTGATGCCGCCGGCAGCAATGAGCGGAACCTTGCTGATCACATCGCGGATGGGTGGAAAGATCTCGCGCAGGGGCCGGTCGGTGCCCAGATGGCCGCCGGCTTCGGCGGCCTCAACGACAATGGCGGAGGCGCCCAGTTTTTCGGCGAGTTTGGCAATCCCCGGCGAGGAGACGATCATGACAATGGGGACATTGTGCTCCTGGCCGATCTTGAAGATATCACGGGAAAATCCGGCACCGGTGAAGATCATGTCAATGCCGGCCTCGATGGAGCACATCACCAGATTATAGAAATCCTTCATCGCGTACATGACGTTGACCGCGATAATCCCCGTGGTGGCCGCTTTGGCCTTGAGGATATCGGCCCTGAGTTCCTCGGCGGGGAGGGCTGAGCCGCCGATAACGCCTATACCGCCGCAATTGGCTACCGGCACGGCCAGCGCTGCGGTGGAGACCCGGATGGACATGCCGCCCTGAATCAGGGGAATCCTGGCGGTGAAATCAGCAATTTTCAGTGGAGGTAACTTCATTTGGATGGAAAACTCCTGTAATCAAGGATAAATCACTCTGAAGGGAAGCCGAAGGGCTCCTTGCAGGATCAAGAAGGCACAACTATCTGTAATTTGTCAGGTATAAAGAAAAAAAATCCTTTCCAAGGGTTTCTGATACGAAGAGTAAACTTCAAGAAAACCATAATGCTCTCCTTACCACGTTTTGTCAAGCGGTGCCTCAGGAAAGTGGAGAAACCTTTGACAGGAGCAGGGAAAGATTGCTCCCCCCCGAATGTTTTCGGGTGGCAGCCTTGAAGGGATAAGCCTTGCCGCACCATCCTTGACTTTTTCTCTGATTTATTGTTATTCTCTCAGGTTGATTTTTAGAAATTTTAAGGAATCGAGGTTCGTGCACGATGACCGGGAAGCCATTCCCCACGGCTTGCATCGGGATCGCCTTTTCCTGAAGCGCGGTCTCGCCTGGACTCAATAAAGGCGCGGCAAGGACCGGGGACGGGATGCGGGTCCTAATCCGGCCAGGGACTTTGATCGCAAAGGGTTTGCAGCGCCCGTGCACGATGAACCGGTCGGGAGAGACGGGTGCCGGGCGGGCTGTGCGCACCCGCACGGGAAACCATTGAGGAGGAACAGCCGTTGAATATCAAGGCCTTGAATGGCTTCAAAGACATACTTCCCGGTGAGGTGGAGCTGTGGCAGCGGGTGGAGACGGCGGCTCGTGACATCTTTGCCCGGTTTCATTTTGCCGAGATCAGATTGCCGATCCTCGAAAAAACCGATCTCTTTGCCCGCGCCATCGGCGAGACCACCGATATTGTCGAAAAGGAGATGTACACCTTTGTCGACAAGCAGGTGACCATGCGGCCCGAGGCCACGGCCTCACTGCTGCGGGCCTATATCGAGCATGGCCTGCATGTCCGGAAACCGGTGCAGCGGCTCTTCACCATCGGCCCCATGTTTCGCCACGAGCGGCCCCAGAAGGGCCGGCTGCGTCAGTTTCATCAAATGGATGCCGAGGTGCTGGGCTCCGCCGATCCCCGGGTGGATGCCGAGCTGATGGCCATGGGCGCCCTGCTCCTGGACGAGCTGGGTCTGTCCGTGACCCTCGAGATGAACTCCCTTGGCTGTCCGGCCTGTCGGCCCGCCTTTCGCGCCGCCCTGCTTGCCTTTCTTGGGGAGCGCCATGAGTCCCTGTGCGATGACTGCAAACGCCGCAGCGGCACCAATCCCCTGCGGGTGCTGGACTGCAAGAATCCCCGTTGCCGGGAGCAGGTGCTGGAGGCGCCCTCGCTGCTGGACTTTCTCTGTGCCGGTTGTGCGGACCACCTCCGGTTGGTGCGGGAAGGGCTGGAGCAGCTTGGGGTGGCCCACCGCCTCAATAAATTCATGGTGCGCGGCCTGGACTATTATACCCGCACCACCTTTGAATTTATCACCGGCGATCTTGGCGCCCAGGCCGCGGTGGGCGCCGGTGGCCGCTATGACGGACTGGTGGAGCAGCTGGGTGGGCCGAAGGTTTCCGGTATCGGTTTTGCCCTCGGCATGGAGCGGCTGGTACTGCTCCTCCAGCAGCGGCAGGCAGAGGAGGCATCCGTCGGCCCCCTGCTCTTTGTCGCCGGTATCGGTGAGCAGGCCTGCCGCCATGCCTTTGGCCTGACCCATGCCCTGCGCGTGGCCGGGATGGCGGTGGCCATGGATCTGGAAGGCCGCAGCCTGAAGAGCCAGATGAAGCAGGCCGGCAAACTTCTGGCCGCCCATGTCCTGATCATCGGCGACGATGAACTGGCCGCAGGCCAGGCCCAGATCCGCAACATGAATACCCAGCAGCAGCAGAATGTTCTGCTCCAGGAGATGTCGGCAACGGTCCAGGCGCTCCTCCACTTGACCTCCTCTTCACCGTTAACATCCACATCTATTTGAGAATCACATGGAATCAATGGGAAATTTACGCAGAACCCATTTCTGCAACGATCTAGGCAAGGGCAATATTGATGAGGACGTGGTTCTCATGGGCTGGGTTTTACGTCGGCGTGATCATGGCGGCGTCATTTTCATTGATCTGCGCGACCGTTATGGATTGACCCAGGTGGTTTTTAATCCCGAGATGAACCAGGCGGTGCACGCCAAGGCCCATCAGCTGCGCAGTGAGTGGGTCATCGCCCTGCGCGGCCGGGTGGTGGCGCGGCTCACCGGGATGGAGAACGCCAAGCTTGCCACCGGTGCCATCGAGATCATGGTGGAGGAGCTGCGTATCCTCAACACCAGCGAGACGCCGCCCTTTCCCCTCGATGAGGAGATGGAGATTTCCGACAACCTGCGCCTCCAGTATCGTTATCTCGATCTGCGCCGCCCGGCCATGGCGGCCAAGCTGATCATGCGGCACAAGGCGGTGCAGGCGATTCGCAATTATCTCAACGACAAGGCCTTTCTCGAGGTCGAGACTCCCATGCTCACCCGCTCCACTCCCGAGGGGGCCCGGGATTATCTGGTGCCGAGCCGGGTCAATGCCGGTAAATTCTACGCCCTGCCCCAGTCGCCTCAGCTCTTCAAGCAGCTCCTGATGGTGGCGGGCATGGATCGCTACTACCAGATCGTCAAATGTTTCCGCGATGAAGACCTGCGCGCCGACCGCCAGCCCGAATTCACCCAGATCGATATGGAGCTCTCCTTTGTCGATGAGGAGCAGATCATTGAAATCACTGAGGGGATGATTGCCAGACTGTTCAAGGAGACCCTGAATCTGGACGTGGCCCCGCCCTTTAACCGGATCACCTACGATGAGGCGGTGAGCCGCTTCGGTACGGATCGGCCCGACACCCGCTTTGGATTTGAGCTCACCGATCTCACTGAGATCGCCCGCACCTGCGGCTTCAAGGTCTTCCGGGCCATTGCCGATGAGGGCGGCACGGTGCGCGCCATTAATGCCAGGGGCTGTGCCAGCTTTTCCCGCAAGGACCTCGATGATCTCACCGACTATGTGGCCCAGTTCGGGGCCAAGGGTCTGGCCTGGGTAAAGATGAAGGGGGATGGCGAGTGGCAGTCGCCCATCGCCAAGTTTTTCAGCGACGGGGAACGGGCGGCCATGAATACGGTTTTGGATGCCCGGGAGGGCGACCTCCTCTTTTTCGGGGCCGATACCAGGGCGGTGGTATTGCAGGTGCTCTCCGAATTACGCCTTGAGCTGGCCCGGCGTCTGGGTCTGCTCAAGGGCGATGTCTTCAACTTTGTCTGGGTCACCGATTTTCCCCTGGTGGAGTATGACGCCCGCGAAAAACGCTATCAGGCCCTCCATCATCCCTTCACCGCCCCCCGGGAAGGGGATGTGGACAAGCTGGAGACCGATCCGGGTTCGGTGTACAGTCGGGCCTATGATCTGGTCCTCAATGGCACCGAAATCGGCGGCGGTTCCATCCGCATCCATCAGCGGGCCATGCAGAGCCGGGTGCTGTCTGTCCTTGGCATTGCCGAAGAAGAGGCCCAGGATAAATTCGGCTTTTTGCTCCGCGCCCTCGAGCTCGGTGCCCCGCCTCATGGCGGCCTGGCCTTTGGCCTGGATCGGCTGATGATGCTGATCACCGGCAGTGACTCCATCCGCGATGTCATCGCCTTCCCCAAGACCCAGAAGGCCACCTGCCCGCTCACCGAGGCCCCGGCGGCAGTGGCGAGAAAGCAGTTGACCGAACTCCATCTCCGTCCCGACTGGAAGGAATAGGGCCCATCCGACAGATGGGGAACCGTGAGAAGTCTCCAACGACTCCTCACGGTTCCCCATCTGCTCAGTTATCCTCCAAAAAAATCCCCTTCCTGCCCATTTCTAATTCAATCCTAATAATCCCATGCTATTGTGCTGACCTAACGCTTCACTACCGAAATCGTATTCAATTGATGCCCTCGGAGTCTCGCACAGTCGCTGACCTGGAAAATGAGGATTTATGTCCACGAGCCGTTATTCCCGCGCAGGCGGGAATCCATAACACGCTGAATTGAGGAAACTGGATTCCCGATAAGAGCACTCGGGAATGACGATGTGGTTATTTTACAAGAACTTCCATTATCAAGAAAAGGGGATTCCCATGCAGCATCGACGTCTTTTCTGGCTCCTGTACCCAAGTCAGCTCCTTATTACCCTGGCCGTTCTTGTTGCCTTGAGCTGGATCGGAATCTCGGCCATCCAATCCTTTCAGGTCAATGAGAAGGCAAAGGATCTGGAGGAGCGGGCCCATCTCGTGGCCGGCTCCATTTATCAGTATCTGGTCAGCGATGACCGGGCCGGTCTCCAGCTTTTTTGCCGCGAGGCAGGTCAGAGGTCTTCCACCAGGCTGACGGTGATTGCCCCGGACGGCAAGGTTCTTGCCGATTCCGAGGAGGATCCGGCCCGCATGGAAAATCATCTGGACCGGCCCGAGATCACCGCCGCCCTTGCCGGCAAGTCCCTTCCTTCTCTGCGCTTCAGTCAGACCCTGCAGAAAAAACTGATGTATGTGGCCATTGCCCTGCACCATGAGGGCCGCACCCACGGTGTTCTGCGCATGGCCGTGCCATTGGCCGGTATTGATCAGGAGCTGGCAGTAGTCTACCGAAAAATCATCTGGGGCTGTCTGCTCGTGCTGCTGCTGGCGGCCCTGGTCGCCTGGTATGTGGCCCGCCGCATCAGTCGGCCGCTGGAGCAGATGAAACTGGGGGTGGAGCGCCTGACCGGGGGTGATTTCAACATGCGCATCCGGGTGGAAGGGGCGGAAGAGATGGCCAGTCTGGCCCGCGCCCTCAATGAAATGGCGGCCCAGCTCGATTCCCGGATTCAGACCATCGTCGGCCAGCACAGTCAGTTGCAGGCGGTCTTTGCCAGTATGGTGGAGGGGGTGATCACCGTGGATATCGAGGAGAGAATCCTCGATGTCAATCAGTCCGGCGCCAAGCTGCTCAACATTGATCCCGAAAAAGTCCGGGGAAAGAGCATCCTGCTGGCGGTGCGCAATACCCATCTCCAGAATTTTGTTAAAAACGCCCTGGCCTGCGGCGCTCCCCTGGAAGGTGAGTTCAGCAGCCGGCTGGGCGCGGACGGTCAGGAAAAATATTTTTACGCGCACGGCGCCAGGCTCTACAACGCCCAGGGACAGACCACCGGCGCCCTGATTGTAATCAATGATGTGACCAAGCTGCGCCGCCTGGAGGCGATTCGCCGCGATTTTGTCGCCAATGTCTCGCACGAGCTGAAAACGCCCATTACCTCCATCGAGGGTTTTTCGGAAACCCTGCTCGATGGTGCCCTCGATGAACCGGAAGATGCCCGCCGATTTGTTGAGATTATCAAGAAACAGGCCTCACGGCTGCACGCCATCGTCGAGGATCTGCTGGCCCTGTCCCGGGTGGAACAGGGGGCCAGACAGGATGAGATAGCCCTGAGCAAGCTGCCGCTGGCGGATGTTTTGCAGTCGGCAATCCAGACCTGTAACCCGAAGGCCACGGCGGAAGAGGTGGCTGTCAGTCTTGCCTGCGAGCGGGGGATTGTCGCTGAAATCAATCCGGCCCTTCTCGAACAGGCGGTGATCAATCTTCTCGATAATGCCATTAAATACAGCGGCAAAGGCAGCATGATCCGGGTGGCGGCGGAGAAACAGCCGGGCGAGGTGGTGGTCCGGGTGTGTGATAACGGGGTCGGGATCGCCAAGCAGGATGTGGAACGGATCTTTGAACGATTTTACCGGGTCGATAAGGCCCGCAGCGCCAAGCTGGGCGGCACGGGTTTAGGGCTCTCCATCGTCAAGCATATTGCTGCCGCCCACCATGGCCATGTCTCGGTGGAGAGCAGTCCGGGCAAAGGCAGCACCTTCAGCCTGCATCTACCGATAAAGGAGTGAGGGGATTGGCAGGGAGGGGCGGGGAAGAGACAGGGGGGATGAGGAGCCTTGGTGGCGCGGCCTGGGCGGTTCTCTATTTTGCTGCCTGGGGATCCATCAGGGCCTGGGCAAATTCCAGGGATTGGAGATAGATTTCATACACATCTTTTCGGGGCACGTTTATCTTGACCAGGGCCCGTACACAGTCGTCGGCCTTCTTTTTCTCATAGGTGACGACCGCCGCCAGGTAGGGCGCAAGGGGGCCCGTTGCATCGACCAGGGCATCTTTGATAAGATCATTGATCGGAAGTTCATTCATCATGAATTCCATGGATGAGTCCAGCATGACATCAAGCAGGGAGAAAAGTCCCAGTAAAAACAGGTCATTCTGCTTTGCGGGGGGGGCTGGAGGAGTGCTTGCCGTCCCCAGAAGTTCGCAGAATTTGGCACGCACCAGGGCCAGCATGACCAGCTCTTCGGGTTTGCTGGAGGCCATCTCGGAGAGAATCATCATTATCAGGAAACGGCGGAGTTCCTTTTCGCCAAGGTAGGCAATGGCGTGCCGGATGGACTCAATCTTTTCCAGCCGGTAAAACCAGGCGGAGTTGAGAAAGCGGAGCAGCTTGTAACTGATGGCCACATCGTGGCTGATGATCTCGGTTAAACGGGAGATGGAGGTGACGCTGGAGCTGGCCTCGGCCAGCAGATGGAGCAGGTTGACCTTGGCTGCGGTCAGCTCCTGGATCTTCAGCACCTCCGGCATGCTGAAAAAGTATCCCTGAAAATAGGTAAAGCCCATCTTCAGGGCCTGTTCAAACTCGGCGCGGGTCTCCACCTTTTCAGCCAGGAATTTGATTTTGGGGTAGCGGGAGAGCCGGTACAGGGTCTTCTGGATGGTGTCCAGGGGGGTGGCAATGATGTCAATCTTGATGATGTTGGCCAGCGCGATGAGGGGATCCAGGCTGCGATTATAGACAAAGTCGTCGAGGGAGATGGTGTAGCCCTGTCTCGACAACTCGCGGCACACCGCAATGACCTCCGGGTTGGGGTCCACATCTTCGAGGATCTCCACGATCACCTTGCTGCTGGGAAAGGAGCTGGGAAGGTTCCGGGTCAGCAGTTGGGTGGTGAAATTAATAAAGCAGGGCTTGAATTTGGAAATCCGGTCAATTCCCTCGGTGAGAAAGGTGGCCGACAACAGGCTGGTGGTGGCGCGGTCGCCATCGAGGTTGGAATGATCGTGTCCCTCGGTGCCGCGAAAAAGCAGCTCATAGGCAAAGAGTCGCTGGGCGCGATCAAGGATGGGTTGCCTGGCTATGAGAATTTCCATACGGGGTGTGAGGTGGAACGGTTGAAATGTTTCGGCGTGAGAGGTAATTATTGGCCCTGACCGGGCTGTTGCCGTCAGCATGTGTACCATGCCGGGCAGCTATCGGCAAGAATGTTTCTTTTGTTCCGTCGATTCTCTGGTCCAGCGTAGAATCCGGGGCGGCGAGGATTTTTTGATTCTCATCACCACAGAAACTCCGGTGGCATGGGTCTGGCGAAGACGTGCCGGCGACAATTGGGGAATGGATCAGAGTGTCATCTCGACCAGGTAGGCGCAGACTTTAGTGCCTTACAGATTTTTTTCTTGTTCTTTTTACAAGAAAAAAAGCTGCGAAAGGCACTTATCCCGTTTATCGGGGTCAGGGGAGGAATCTTCTCCCCGGCAAAGATTCTCCCTTTCATCCCTTCCGCCACCTCCTCCCCTCCTCTTTTTCTTCTCCCTTATCAGTGACTTACAGTTTCTTTTCGTGTTTTTCTACAAGAATAGAATCCGCGAAAGGCGCTTATCCCGTCCAGCGGGGTCAGAAAATAAAGGGAAACGGCGGCTCAGGAATATACTCCACCATCTCCGTCTGAATGGAGGGGACGGTTATGGAAGCATTTTCAATGCGGGAGAAGGGGCCTTTGGCGCGAATCCACTGGTCATTTTTTATTGACCTGGCCTCGGGGTATTTGACAAAGACAAAAACCGGCAGAGCGTCGGCGGCGCAGCAGGTGATCAGGTAACGGTAGCACATAAAGAGATCGTCCGGCAGTCGCTGGTCAACGAAGGTCTTGCAGACGATCTCCACCTCCTTGCCTTCGTAGTTTTCCGGCTCCCTGGAAAGTCTGGTCAGGGGAATATCGGCTGCCGTTTTCTTGGGTGGCAGGAGGGGCGGATAGCCGCTGTCGTCATCCCCGGCCCCGGTATTGATCGATTGCGGAACAAATCCGGATGGCGTCTGGATAGCCCGTTTTGCAAGGGTTGCCGCGTCAAATCGGCCATTGCGGGCGGTGATGAAGTAGAGCAGGGGAACCAGCAGGATAAGCAGCGCCGGCCATTTGAGCCAACCCTTGCCCTGGTCGGCGAGGGGCAGTTGGCGGCGCAGGTTGACGGCGAGGAACAGGAGCAGAACCACCGTGGCGGCTCCCACCAGCCACCACAAGGAGGGGTGGAGGAGGCGGCCGAGCTGGTTTTGACCGAGGCTCACCAGCCAGCCGAAGAAGGCGGTCCAGGCGGCAAGGATACCGATTTTCATGAGTTGCAGGGCGCGCATTTCAGGCCGTTAATGGAGCTTGGGGAAAAAGGTGTGCAGGCCAAGCATGGCCAGGAACACCGTGGTTCCCACCGTTCCGATCAGTGAGAGAATAACCCGCTTGCGAAAGACGCTGAAGTACATCAGAATCAGTTTGATGTCGAGCATCGGCCCCAGCACCATAAAGGCCATCATCGCCGCATCCGGCATAAGGCCGCGGAAGCTCGCGGCGATAAAGGCATCGGCCTCGCTGCACAGGTTGAGGAGGAGTGCCATGGCCATCATCAGGACGATGGCCAGCCAGGGTGAGTCCTTCAGGCTGAGAAAGGTGTTCATGTCGATGGTGCTGCGCATCAGGGCGGCGATAAAGGCACCGACGATCAGGTAGCGTCCCACATCGAAAAAGTCATCGCCGGCATGTTCCAGGGCATGGCGCAGGCGGAGCAGCAGCGCTTGTCCGGCACTGCCATGGTCATGGCCGCAGCCACAGGTCGGCAGCACCTTCCAGGCCGGGAGCAGGCCGTTGCCCCGGTGGAAGAAAAGTCCGAGAAAGAGCCCGATAAAGACCGCGATCCCGTACCCCATCCCCAGCCGCACAAAGACATAGTTCCAGTCGTAGCGATAGGCAATGGCGGTGGAGGCGGCGACGATGCCGTTGACAATGGGCCCGGCCAGGAGAAAGGTGATGGCGGCGTTGAAGGGCACGCCCTTGCCGAGCAGCCGCCGTACCACCGGCACGATGGCGCATTCGCAAACCGGGAAGAAAAGACCCATGCCGCCGGCCAGAAAGACGGCCGCAAGGCGGCGGCGGCGAAAGAGCCGGTCCACCAGATCCACCGGAATAAAGACCTCGATCAGACCACCGGCCAGCGAGCCGATGAGCATAAAGGGCAGGGCCTCAACGATGATGGCCAGGAAGGTGATCGACAGCTCGCCCAGCAGATTGCCCCAGGCCGGGCTCATCCCCTGGAAAAAGAAGAGCAGCACGCAGGTGAGAAAGGCATACTCCAGGCCAAAGGCAATGATCTCGGAGCCGCGAGGTTCCTCCTCCGGGTCAGGGGCGGGGCGATAAAGGGGGAGCTGGATCATGGGGGGAGTCGGGATGAAGGTTAAAAAAAATTGAGAATTGCAAAGGGAAGGGGGAATCGGCGTATTTCTTTCGTTGGCAGCGTCACCACCCCCAACCCCTTTACCACCCCCAACCCCCTCCACCACCCCCAGCCCCCTCCTTAAAACAAGGAGGGGGCTTTGTCCGGTTTCCATGGCGTGGGTGAAGGAGATATGACTGCCTGCATATTTAAGGGATGGAGCTTTTATCCACTTATGCAGCGCAATCTTATGCCCCCTCCTTGTTTTAAGGAGGGGGGTGGGGGTGGTTTCTCTTTTCCGCCAGGCAAGCACCAGACTTCACCATTCCTCACCGGCGCCATCTTTCAGCTCACCCTTTTCAGGCACCCCTCAGCGCAGCGCCGCCTGAATCTTTGCGGCCATGGTCTCCAGATTTGTCGGCACATCTTCGGCCAGCGGGTCCAGGGGGACGACCTCGCCGTGGATGGCGGTGGCCACGGTCTGGGCGCTTCTGGCGTCAAACTGGGGCTGGACAAAAATGACCCGGGCCTTGCTGGCCTTGGCCTGTTCCATAAGGGCGGCCAGTTGTTTGGGGCTGGGCGATTTGCCGCCGGTCTCGATGGCCTTCTGGTGCAGGTGATAGGCATCGGCAAAATAGCCGAAGGCCGGGTGGAAGACATAGAAGGAGGCACCTTTATACGGGGCCAGATCCCGGCTGATCCGGGCATGCAGCTCATCGAGGGTTTTGTAGACGGTCAGCAGATTTTCCTGGTAGGCGGCGGTATTGGCAGGATCTTCGGCGATCATCGCCCTGGCCATGGTGTCGGCCATGATCTTCAGGTTGAGGGGCGAGAGCCAGACGTGCGGGTCAAGGCCTTCGTGCTGCTGGTGCTTCACGTTGTTATGTGCGTGGGGCTGGGCGACATGTTTTGCCGCGTCGTGACCGGGTTCTTTGGCATGGTCGTCTTCAACCATGGGAATCTTGGCAATGGCGTCGGCGGTGTCGATAAGCCGGAGGGTGGGCACGGTTTTCTCCAGGCGAGGCACGATCTGGGCCTCAAATTCCAGATCCAGGGTGAAGTAGAGTTTGGCCCGGGACAGGTCGGTGAGCTGACGCGGTGTGGGTTCATAGTTGTGCGGGTCCTGGCCCTTTTCCACCAGCACATGGGTGGTGATCAGATTGCCGCCGATCTTGTCACTCAGCCATTTCTGGGGCGGGATGGAAACAAAGACCTCCATGGCGCAGGCGGGCGTGGCATAAAGGACGCTGAACATGGCCAGCAGCCAGAAAAAAGAGATAGCAAAAAAGGACCGTAAAAGCCGTTGGAGAGCGGCCTTTACGGGGGGCATGGGCCGCTGTGCTGCTGATTGCATGGGGTCTCCTTCAAGGTGGATTGACGAGGATGGAACAGGCGGAATTTTTCCTTGGTTACCATGCACCGCATGGGAACCAGAAACGAAGACAAGTGTAGGTCGGACTTCAGTCCGACAACGGCGGTGGCGGCAAGCCCTGCTGTCGGACTGAAGTCCGACCTACAAGTCCGACTTACAATACCTGTTTGAAAATGGCAGCTTGGTGATTTCTTCTCCCTGGTTTCCGCCGATGAGGTAAATCATGGCGATTCAATTCCTGGTTGTTCTGTGTTGGCTTGGCTACGATCTGACAAAGGCCAGCAGCGGCCCATAATCATACCGATCGGCGGCGCGCAGAGCCTCGACATACTGTTTGCGGCAATCTCCGGCATTGACAAGGTTGCCGCTTCCCCAAGTAAAACGAGGCTGTTTGAGCAGGTGGACCAGAATAATATCGGTCATCATTCGGGCATGACGGCCATTTCCGTTGGCAAAGGGATGAATTGCCGTTAGCCGGTGATGGAAGCGTGCGGCGATTTCGTCAAACGGATAGGAATCATACTCAATCCAGAACACACAATCATCGCAGAGGGTGCGCAGTTCCGTGGCTATCTGCCAGGCAGGCAGGCCAATATTCTTGCCGGTTTTACGGTACAGTCCCGCCCAGCGCCAGACATGGCCAAACATTCGCTTGTGCAACCGCCTGGCAAAACCATCAGTGAGAATGTTCGGATGAGCGCGCCGAAAGGCCCAGGCTTCTGTCTCTGCAATGTTCTCCTGTTCCCACCGATCCAGCTCAGCCCGTGTGGTGATATGGGTGAGCAGAAGTCCATCAGCTTCATCAGGGTCAAGCGGTGTTGCCCCCTCCGGGGCATCAAATATCATGATTTTATATCCCAGAGATCCTGGGGTGTCTCCCGTGCCAACTCCTCAATGGCGTCATCCAGAAATGCCTGTTGTTCCTTCATGGAAAGCCCCTGGGCCTCAAGAAGCATGGTATGGGATACCCGTTGCAACCGCTCTCCAGCCACCATTCTGGCCCTCGTCCTTACGGTTTCCTCGAGCGTTGAGCGGGGGACAAGGGCGTAAACAAAGACACAATCCAGAGCTTCAGCAGCCTGACGCATGGTTTTAAGCGTCAACGCGCCGGATGGTTCTCCTTGTTCCAGCTTGAAAACACGGGGTTGGGAAACCTGAAGACGTCCAGCCAACTGCTTTCCAGACATGCCCAGCGCCTCTCGTACCGCCCGTATCCATCCCTTTGGTGGAGGCTTCATGCTCCTCATCTCGGCGAATTTGTCCAAAGTGATATCAAGTTGGCGCCTCGCAATCTGTTTCTGTTTTGTTTTCATATAAGAACCTTTTTATTCTTCACAATGATTATAAAAAGAAACGTATATGTTATATAATCATAAACAAAAAATAATATCAAGGTTATTTTCGCCACAGAAACTTCCACGAACTGGAAGGCAGAACTCTCATCAATTTCCTTGTAAAGCAGAGGATAGGGGCTCCGCTTGTCCTTAGGTCGTTATCTGGTTCCCATGTGCCGCATGGGAACCAGAAACGAGGACAAGTGTAGGTCGGACTTCAGTCCGACAACGGTGGTGGCGGCAAGCCCTGCTGTCGGACTGAAGTCCGACCTACAAGTCCGACCTACAAACGTACCATATAAACCGAGACTCTTCTCAAGCCTGACCCAGAAAACCGCCAACGGGCTCCACTGGATCAAGCCTCCAGCGATTCTCTGGGCTTTACGCTTTTTTCAATGTCGTTGCCCACTGCTTCCCATGCTACTTTTACATCATAGCTGCTTTGCAGGCTCATCCAGAAATCCGGCGTGCTGCCAAAGTATCGGGCAAGACGGAGGGCTTTGTCAGCTGTAACACTGCGCTGTTCGTTAAGAATCGGGGTGATTCGGTTGGTCGGTACTCCCAACACCTTCGCAAAGGCATTAGCGGATAAATTCAGTTCTTCCAATTCGCCTTTGAGGATTTCGCCGGGATGGATTGCTCGCATTTCGTTAGCCATGTTCATCTCCTTTCGCGCCTTACAAATCATTTTCTTGTTTTTTTGCAGGAAAATAATCTGCGAAAGGCACATATCCCGTTCTTCGGGGTTCGTGGTAATCAACGATTTCCACATTGTAAGCATCAGTATCTTTCCACTCAAAGCATAGGCGCCATTATTGGTTGACACGGATGCTGTATTGCCCGGCCCGGTCGCCGCTCAATGCTTCAAAACGCTTACTGGGCAAGGCCTGCTGTCGGACTGAAGTCCGACCTACAAGTCCGACCTGCAATACCTGTTTGAAAATGGTAGCTTGGTAATTTCTTCTCCTTGGCTCCCATGCGCTGCATGGGAGCCAGAAAAAAAGACAATTTTAACTGAACAGCTCGCTATGTGAACCGATTCGTGCCAATCTTAAAATGTTCTGATCTGTTTTTCGGTAAATCAGGAGCAGGTCGGGTTTCATATGGCACTCTCGGTATCCGGCCCAATTGCCACGGAGCGCATGGTCGCGATTGCTCACCGGCAAGTCTTGATCGGCATCATCCAGTAAGCGCAGTAAAACAGCAGACAAAAGAGCATCAACATCCTTGCTGTGTCGTGGTGTTGCCTTGATGCGTTTGGTAATCGCGCTTGAATACTGCTGAGCGTTCAAGCGTCCGCATTTAAGTCATCCATCAGTTTATCAATATCACTGAATTTCTTCCCTTTGCCGGCTTCAAGTTCGGCGATGGCCTTACGGGTGGCGGTGTTTGGAGTCTTCACCTTGAATGGTAAACAGCGTTCTTCTGCGATACGCAGCATCAGCAGGCGGATAGCGTCGGAGATGGACATCCCCATTGCTTCCAGCGCGTCAGCGGCACGGTCCTTGGTGGCACTGTCTATGCGAGCGCGTACATAGGTTTCAGGTCTCTTCATGGTGAGATCCCCCTTTTCTTGATTTTTATTCTGGTTTACCTGCGGCGCATGGAACCAGAATAAGTAGGTCGGACTTCAGTCCGACAACGGTGGTGGCGGCAAGCCCTGCTGTCGGACTGAAGTCCGACCTACAGGTCCGACCTACAATTAGAATACCTGTTCGAGAATGGGAGCTTGGGAATTTCTTTGTCCCGTGTTTGCCAAGGATACGCAAGCAGAGTTCTTGTGTCAAGACGAGAAAG
>JACDZJ010000150.1_pt1 | contig 30636 bp, 24 predicted proteins | sample 7365721 | NCBI WGS metagenome assembly JACDZJ01 (sample SAMN15143480, study PRJNA637477) | pond metagenome | biome: freshwater wetland ecosystem [ENVO:00000243]; feature: pond [ENVO:00000033]; material: pond water [ENVO:00002228]; isolation source: pond water containing pink berries ... | reverse complement strand
ATCCATCCCTGGAGCGGGCGACACTGGGCCTTCCCTGGCCTGCGGTCTCCCTTTATCCATCCCTGGGACTCCCGACACTGGGCCCTCGGGGGATGGTGCTTGCGTGGCATGTATCGTGGAAGAGGGCAAGGTGGACCCGCTCCGCTTTGCCCATTGTTCTCAGTGTGTCATTCTGGTGGCCGACAGCCATCTCGCCCATGCCCGGATCGCCGCCAATTTCCATGGCAACCCGGCCCGGGGGCTGACCCTGGTGGGCATCACCGGCACCAATGGCAAGACCACGGTGAGCTATCTCCTGGAGAGCATTCTGCGGCAAAAAGGTCTGGCGGTGGGGGTTATCGGCACGGTCAACTACCGTTACCGTGGCGCCCGAGGCCAGGATGTGGAGCTGCCGGCCCCGTTTACGACACCGGAGCCGTTTCTGCTCCAGGGCCTTCTCCGGCAGATGGCAGACGCGGGGGTGACCCATGTGATCATGGAGGTCTCCTCGCACGCCCTGGTTCAGCGCCGTCTTGGTGATCTGCGTTTCGATGTGGTGGCCTTTACCAACCTTTCCCGGGATCACCTTGATTACCATCGGGATATGGAGGAATATTTTGCCGCCAAGTCCTTGTTGTTTCAAGAGCATCTAAAACAGGGGGGGGGTGCCGTTATCACCCGCACCGAAACCGGGGAACCCGGGGAAACATCAAGGGTCGCCCGCCTGGTCAGTCTGGCCCGGGGGCAGGGGGCCCGGGTGTGGCAGTGCGGGCGGGTCGGGGTGGCTGATATTTATCCCCTTGATATCCATTCGGGACTGGATGCCACGAGCCTGACCCTGCACCTTCCCGCCGAATTGGTTTCTGTTGTCACGCCTCTGGTGGGAGAGTTTAATGTCGCCAACCTGCAGACAGCCATGGGGCTCGGTCTTGCCCTCGGCCTTGCGGCGCAGTCCATAAGCTCTTCCCTGAAGAACGCCACCGGCGCTCCGGGTCGTCTGCAAGGGGTGAAACCGGCCGTGGCCGAGCGCCACTTTCGTCCTTCAGTCTTTGTTGATTATGCCCATACCCCTGATGCCCTGGAAAAGGTGCTGACCACCCTTGCCCGATTACCGCATCGGAAATTGATCTGTGTCTTTGGCTGCGGGGGGGATCGTGATAGGGGGAAACGGTCGATTATGGGGGAGATTGCCGGACGGAACTGTGATGTGGTGCTTGTCACCGACGATAATCCGCGATCGGAGTCGCCCCCGGAAATAGTTGCCCCCATCGTCTCCGGCGTCCGCGCCAGCGGTCTTGCCCAGCGTGATCCATCCTGGCTTATGAGCTCAAAGGCGGAAGAGAAAGGCTTTCTGGTCCTCCATGACCGGGCCGCTGCGATATGGGCCGCCATCAATGCCGCCACCAAAGATGATAGTGTCCTGATTGCCGGCAAAGGGCATGAACAGTATCAGCAGGGAGGGGACGGAAAGCGTTTTTTTGATGACGTCCTCGAGGTTCAAAGAGGTTTGACCAGCTGGAGATTTGAAGGGCTTCTGCTCGCCACCGGCGGTGCATTGAAAACCGGGGGCACCGAAGTGACAGGAGGGGTCACATTGGGGGCGGTGGTGACCGACAGCCGAAAGGTGGGGGCGGGGGATATTTTTGTCGCCCTGGCGGGAGAGCAATTTGACGGCCATGATTTTTTAGGGCAGGTGGCCGCTGCCGGTGCCGGCTGTCTTGTGGTGCGTCGCGATACTCCGGCAGAGAAGCTTCCCGCCCTGCCCTGTCTGCTGGTGGATGACACCCTTCAGGCCCTGGGCGATCTCGCTGCCTACCGGCGGCAGATCATGAAAAGCGTGAACTGCCCCCAGGTCATCGACGTCGCAAGCTCTACTGAGCCGGGGCTGCCGGCCATGGCGGAGCCGGTGGCGGGGGCACCGTCGAGGAAGAAAGAGCTGCGGCCACATTCCCGCCCCCTGGTGGTGGGGATCACCGGCAGTTGCGGCAAGACAACGGTCAAGGAGATGGTGGCCGCGATTTTTGAGCAGCATTGGCCGTCGGCGCCAGGGGATGCTCGATCTCCGTCCCCACTGCCGTCGAACCAGGTGCTGAAGACCAGGGGAAACTTTAACAATCTGATCGGCTTGCCTCTGTCGCTCCTGCCCCTTGACCCCGGACACAGGGCCGCGGTTCTGGAAATGGGGATGAATCGCCCCGGCGAGATTGCCCGCCTGGCCCGCATTGCCGACCCTGATATCGCCTGTATTGTCAATGTCCATGCGGCCCATCTGGAGGGACTGCATTCCCTGGAAGGGGTGGCCCGGGCCAAGGAGGAGTTGTTCGCGGCATGTGGCGGGGACACGGTTCTGGTGGTAAACCTCGATGATCCCCTGGTGCGGGCCTGCGCTGAACGCTATCCGCAGAAGAGGGTCCGTTACGGAACGGCCCTTGCCGGCGTGCATCCGGCCCCAGAGGTCTGGGCGACGGATATTGAAAAAGCCGGGGGAGGAGTCCAGGATTTTATCCTCCATATTGCCGGTGAAACGGCGGCGGTATCCCTCCATATCCCCGGAGTGCACAATGTCTCCAATGCCGTGGCCGCCGCCGCCATGGGTCATGCGGCAGGAATCGACATCGGGGACATCGCGGCCGGGCTTGGTGCCTTTCGCTCCAACGATAAACGGATGCAGATCGTCCAGGGAAGGGGCGGATTGAATATCCTTAACGATACCTATAACGCCAATCCCGCCTCCATGCGGGCCGGTCTGGCCACCCTTGGCGAGCAGGCAGGGGGCCAAAAGCTGGCGATAATCGGCGATATGCTGGAACTCGGGCCAACCAGTGCCGAGGCCCACCGGGAAGTGGGCAGATACGCGGCGGCCCTGGCCCTTGATTATCTGGCCCTGGTGGGGGATTTCGCCCCGGAGACAGCGGCCGGTGCCGCCATGGCAGGGCTGGAGAGCAAGAAAATCAGGATTTTTGGAGAGAAGAAAGAGGCGGCCTCCTGGATAGAAGAACTTCTTGAAACCGGTGGTCTGCAGGCCGGTGACTGGCTTCTGGTGAAAGGCTCCCGGGGGATGCGTCTGGAACAAGTGGTGGCGCAGTTGCTTTGAGGACAAAGGGATGGAAGGCTGAAGGCGGCACCCCTGCAACTTCGGCAAAGGAATAGAGTCGACCGGTCACCGGGGCAAGTTGCTCTTCCTCCGAATCTGATTGGATCGTTGGCATGAATCATCATATTTTTTAACAGAGACTCCTTTTTATGCTCTATCATCTTCTCTATCCACTGCACACCGTCTTCAGCGGTTTTAACGTTTTTCGGTATATTACCGTCCGTTCCATCGGCGGGGCATTGACCGCATTCCTTCTGATGATTGTTCTGGGGCCCATGTTCATCCGGGCCTTGCGCCGCTTTCAGATAGGTCAGGTGGTGCGCGATGACGGGCCGGAAACCCATCTGAGCAAGCAGGGGGTTCCCACCATGGGCGGGGTTTTGATCCTCTCCGCCATCACCGCTTCCACCCTGCTCTGGGCCCGCCTCGACAGTAAGCTGGTCTGGCTGCTGCTCGTTGTCACCCTGTTTTTCGGGATGATTGGCGCCATTGATGATCTGAGAAAGGTGCGCAGGCAAAACAGCAAAGGGCTGAGCGCCCGGGGCAAGATGCTGCTGCAGATCACCGGGGCCTCCCTGGTCGGTCTCTTTCTTCTTCTCCACCCCGGATTCGACGGCCACTTGAGTGTGCCGTTTTTTAAAAATATCCATCCCGATCTTGGCTGGTTTTATCTGCTCTTCGCGGTGGTGGTCATCGTGGGCGCGTCCAACGCGGTGAATCTCACCGATGGTCTCGATGGTCTGGCCGCCGGTCCCACGGTGATTTCAGCCTCGGTCTATCTGATCTTTTCCTATCTGGCCGGTCATGCCGTCCTTGCTGAGTATCTCCAGATCCCCTTTGTGCCGGGGGCAGGCGAGCTGGCAATCTTCTGCGGCGCCATGGTTGGGGCCTGTCTCGGGTTTTTATGGTTTAACGCCTACCCCGCCCAGATTTTCATGGGTGATGTGGGAGCTTTGGCCCTGGGCGGCGCCCTGGGGTCGGTGGCGATTATCATCAAACAGGAATTTCTCCTCGCCATTGTCGGCGGGATCTTTGTCCTCGAGGCCCTGTCGGTGATCATGCAGGTTGGCTATTTCAAGATGACAAACGGTAAACGGATCTTTCTCATGGCCCCTTTTCACCATCATTTTGAGAAGAAGGGCTGGCACGAATCCAAGGTGGTGGTGCGCTTCTGGATCGTCTCCATCATGCTGGGGCTGCTGGCCATCGCCACCCTGAAACTGCGATGATGAATGGAGAGAAGACAATGGCGGCCAATTCCCATGTGGCGGTGATGGGACTGGGGGTATCGGGGCGGGCGGCCGTGCGCTATCTGGTCTCCCGCGGCATCCGGGTGTCGGTTTCCGAGGCCGGGCATCTGCGGCCATCGGATCTGGCCTTCCTCGCCGAGCAGGGGGTGGACCATGAGCTTGGCGGTCACACCCTGGCCTTTCTGCAACGGGCCGACGGAGTTCTGGTCAGCCCCGGGATCAGCTGGGATCTGGAGATCCTCCAGGAGCTTCGCGCCCGCGGCATTACCGTGCAGGGGGAGTTGGCCATGGCGGCGCCCCTGCTCCACAAGCCAGTGGTGGCCATTACCGGCACCAACGGCAAGACCACGGTGACGGCGCTTGTGGGCGAGTTGTTGCAGGGGGCAGGCAGGAAGGTTTTTGTGGGGGGAAATATCGGGACCTCCCTTTTTGATTACCTGATGAATCCCGAAGGTGTTGACCTGCTGGTCCTGGAACTCTCCAGTTTTCAGCTGGAGGCAGCGGGAGATTTCAAGGCCGATGTGGCCCTCCTGCTGAACCTGACCCCCGATCATCTGGATCGCCATGGGAGTATGGCCGGGTACGCCGCCGCCAAGATGAAAATCTTTGCCGGGCAGGGGCCGGAGGATATAGCCATCGTCAGCGGCGACGACCCTCTGGGCCGGGATCTGCTGAAACAATCGGGGCCGCAGCGGCGACTCCTCTTTGGTCATGACGATGAGTGTCAGGCGAAGATCGCGGGTCATGGGGTGCGGTTGGAGTGGCAGGGAAAAAGCGAGTACTATGATCTGACGGAAACCATGCTGGATACGGCCACCGGACATCTCAACAGCGCCGCCGCCATCCTCGCCGCCCGCTCTCTGGATTGCCCGCCCGAGTCCATTGTCAGCAGCCTGAAAGGCTTTCAGGTGGCGGCCCATCGCATGGCGCTGGTGGGAACCGGAGCCGGGGTGGCCTATTATGACGATTCCAAGGCCACCAATACCGGGGCGGTGCTGAGCGCCCTTGATAATTTTTCCGGCAACGTGATCCTGATTGCCGGCGGTCGCGATAAAGGCGATGATTATACCCTGCTGCGGACCAGTGTGAAAGGCAAGGTGCGGCTTCTTATCCTTATCGGCGAGGCCGCCGATTTGATTGCCCGTGCCGTTGAAGGGGCCACCGAGATCCGCAGGGCCGCTTCCATGGACGAAGCGGTAAAGCTTGCGGCCTCCGTTGCCCGGGCCGGGGATACGGTATTGCTGTCGCCGGCCTGCTCCAGTTTCGATATGTTTGAAAATTACGGACATCGGGGCAGGGTCTTTGCGACGGCAGTCCGGAAGGTACTGGATCGGCGCCCCACTGGTGAACAGAGACCGGTGGGGACAGCGGCGCAAGCGCTGACTGCCCGCCGATGAAACTCTCAGACCAGCCCCTCCGTCTGCTCCTCACCGGCGGTGGAACCGGCGGCCATCTCTTTCCCGCCATTGCCACGGCTGAGGCCATGTGCGCGCGGTTCCCCGGCACCAGAATCTGTTTTGTGGGAACCAGGCGAAAGATGGACGCGGCCAGTCTGGCAAGGTATGATTTTCAGGTCAGGACCATTCATTGCCAGGGCTTGAAGGGAAAGGGGCTGGTGGCCCGGCTCCAGGCCCTGCTGCTGCTGCCGCTGGCCATGATGGAGGCGATGTGGCAGATTGTTCGCTTCCGTCCCCACCTGGTGGTGGGCGTTGGCGGCTATGTGACCGCACCGGTGGTGGTGGCGGCGAAGCTTCTGGGGCGGCCAACCCTGATTCATGAACAAAACTCGGTGCCTGGCCTTGCCAATCGCAAGCTGGGGGCCCTGGCCACCCGAATTTGTCTCTCCCTGCCCGGCAGTGAAGCCTTCTTTCCGCCAGGCAAGACGGTTTTAACCGGCAACCCGGTCCGTCAGCAGATCCTCGAGCTGGCCAGGCGGCAGCCGGTGCGTGACATCGGGGACAGAGTGACGATCCTGATCCTGGGCGGCAGTCTGGGGGCACACCGGGTCAACGAGCTGGTGATCCAGGCCCTGACTGAACATCGTGCATTTTTTTCCGGGCCACTGGAGGTCATCCATCAGACCGGCGGGGCCGATGAACAGATGGTCCGCTCTGCCTATGAACGGGCCGGGATTTCGGCCACGGTGGCGGCTTTTTTTACCGATATGGCCGAGATTTATCGAAAAAGTGATCTGCTTGTTTCGCGGGCCGGGGCCACCACCCTGGCGGAGCTGGCTGTTCTTGGAAAACCGGCGCTGCTGATCCCCTATCCCCATGCGGCCGATGATCATCAGGATAAAAATGGTCGCCATTACGCCGTGGGCGGCGGCGCCGTGGTTCTGCCGGAGCGTGAACTCACGCCCCTGCAACTGGCCGAAACCCTGGCCGCGATTGCCGGAAATCCCGGCCGTCTTCAGAAGATGGCCGGGGCGATGCGGGCCATGGGTCGGCCTGATGCCACGGACCGCATCGTTGATGTCTGTCTGGAGCTGATCCATGCGGCCAAGGGAAGGGGAATTGAAGGATAGGAAGATCAACCCTGGATGAGGGTATCATCTTCGGTCTTGAGTGGGAAGCAACGGGAATCATGTATAAAAAAACCAAACATATTCATTTTGTGGGGATCGGCGGCATCGGCATGAGTGGGATAGCCGAGCTGCTGCTGAACCTGGGATACCAGGTGTCCGGCTCCGATCTGCATGGTTCGGCCATCACCGCCAATCTCGCCGCCCTCGGCGGCACCGTCTATACCGGGCACCATGGCCAGTGGACAACTGGCGCCGACGTGGTGGTGACCTCATCGGCCATCTCCATCGATAACCCGGAAGTGGTGGCAGCCCATGAGGCCGGGATTCCGGTGATTCAGCGGGCGGAGATGCTGGCCGAGCTGATGCGGCTGAAAAAATTCGGCATTGCAATCGCCGGCAGTCACGGCAAGACCTCCACCACCTCCATGGTCAGCTGGATGCTGACCCGGGCCGGACTGGACCCCACCATCGTGGTCGGCGGCAAGGTCGACAGCCTGGGCGGCAATGCCAAGTTGGGCGAGGGTGAATTCCTGGTGGCCGAGGCCGATGAGAGTGACGGCTCGTTTCTCAAACTCTCTCCGGTGCTGGAGGTGGTCACCAATATCGACCTGGAACATCTTGACTATTATCGTGATATTGATCATATCAAGTCGGTGTTCATGGAGTTTATCGACAAGATCCCCTTTTACGGGGCAGTAATCCTCTGCCTCGATGATGTCAATATCGTCGATCTTCTGCCCAGGATCAGAAAAAGAATGATCACCTATGGACTGACCGCGCAGGCGGATGTCCATGCCGAACAGCTGCAGGCGGCCGGCGGTCGGACGCGGTTTGTGGTCTGGCACCGGCAGGACAAGCTGGGGGAAGTCCATCTGTCCCTGCCGGGACGGCATAATGTCTATAACGCCCTGGCCGTGGTCTGCGTCGGCATTGAGCTGGAAATTCCCTTTGCCGTTATTGCCGAAGCCCTGGGGAGTTTTGGCGGGGTGCAGCGGCGCATGCAGCTGAAAGGGGCGTCGGCGGGGATCACGGTGGTGGATGATTACGGCCATCATCCCACCGAGATCCGGGCAACCCTGGCGGCGATCAAGGAGGCCTGGCCCACCCGAAGGCTCGTGGTGCTGTTTCAGCCCCATCGCTATTCACGCACCCAGGCCCTGTTCAAGGAATTTCTGACCGCCTTCCATCAGGCCGATTTTCTGGTGATGACCGAGATCTACGCCGCCAGCGAGGCCGCCATCCCCGGGATCAGCAGTGAAGCGCTGCTGCGCGAGATTCGGCAGCATGGCCAGCGGCATACCCGCTATGTGATGTCGGTGGATGAACTGGCCAGGACCATGCTCCCCCTGCTGGCTGAGGATGATCTGGTCTTGACCCTTGGTGCCGGCAATATTGTCAAGGCAGGAGAAGAGCTCCTCGATCTTTTGAGGATGCCATAAAATGAATGGTGAGCTGAGGCGAGTGCTGGCATCCCTGGTCCGCGGCCCGGTGCTCTGGGATTGCCCCTTGCGCGAGTACACCTCCTTTGCCATAGGCGGCCCGGCCCTGGCCCTGGTGACGGTGGAGGAGCTGCCGGAGTTGCAGCGAGTGCTGGTTTTTTTGCGGGAACAGAAGATCCCCTGGCGGATGATCGGCAAGGGCACCAATCTTCTGGTCAATGATCGCGGCTTTGCGGGAGTGATTCTGATCCTGGGGAAAGGCTTCGGGGCCATTGGTGAGGTGGGGAAGAGATTTGATCATGAGCCGTCGGTACCGGAAAATGACGGGCATGATTCACCATGGGCAGTAAGTGACGGTTCCGTTCTTCAGGTGGGAGCTGGTTGCAGTCTTGCCCGTCTTGTCGGCTGGTGTACGGATCAGGGGCTCTCCGGCCTGGAGTTTGCCGCCGGTATCCCCGGCACCGTTGGCGGCGCGGTAATAATGAACGCCGGAGCCTGGGGCCGGGAAATGGCCGGGGTGCTGGTTTCGGTGACGGTGGTCAGCCCGGCGGCAGAAATTCGCACTTTGCCTCGGGCGGAGCTGGATTTTGGCTATCGAATCTGGCATGGTTCTTCGCGTTGGTTGGGGGGAGCAGGAGATCCCGGCGAGGAGACAGTGGCGAAGCTGGTGGTGGTGGGTGTGGAGTTGCGGCTGACGCCGGGGGATCAGGGGCAGATTGGCGCTCTGTGTCAGTCGTACCGGGAACAGCGAAGGGTGAAACAGCCGAACCGGGAGTGCAGTGCCGGTTCATTTTTCAAGAATCCCGAGGGTGACGCGGCAGGCCGTCTGATTGAGGCCAGCGGGCTGAAGGGCGCCAGGGTCGGAGGCGCCATGGTCTCCCCGGTGCATGCCAATTTTCTGGTCAACAGCGGCGGGGCCACCGCCGAAGATGTGGTCACGTTGATGAAGAAGGTGCAGGCGGCGGTGTGGAAGGACACCGGCATCCTGCTGGAACCGGAGGTGCATTTTTTGTGAAAGGCTTGAGTCCATGATGGGTGTGCAAGGTGTGATCAATGCCCTGAAAAATCTGGGAGCTCTTTTTCGCCTGCAAAAGAAAAAGAGAAAAAATCCCGGTGGGGCAATGGCCCGGGGAGCAGCGCCGGCGTTTACCTCGAGGTCTGCCAGCCAGGAACCAAAACGGCTTTCCCTGCCAGCCAGAATCAAGGCCTGGTTTCAGCGCTCCGCCCGACGGAAGGAGCTGAATCGTTCTCCGGTGCTGGCGGCCCCAAGCAAAGTGAAGCCTTTGTTGCTGGTTCTCGTGATGGTGGCGGGTTTGCTGTCGCTGGCCTATCTGGCCCATGGCCCCATTGTTCGTGCCGTTGCTGATATCAAGTTTTTCAAGATTCGGGAGATCACCATCAGCGGTTGCCGGGTGACCACCCCTTCGCTGCTGCGGGAACTCACGGGCGTGAGGTATCAGGCCAGCCTGCTGGCCTTGAGTCCGGATCATATTGCCGCAATTTTACGGATGCATCCCTGGATTGCCGAAGCGGAGGTCAAGCGTGACTGGCCTGACGTGCTTGTCATCGCCATCCGGGAGTACGCGCCGGAGGCCCTGATCGTCCGGGAAGGATCGGGCGGCCCCCAGTTTTTTTACCTCGATAAAAGCGGGGTGGTGTTTGCCCCGGTTGAGCCGGGCGGGGAGCTGGATTTTCCGGTTATAACCGGCCTGACCGGCAAAGAGGATGCGGAAACCCTGCGCAGGGAAAGCGCTGAGGCCCTGGCTCTGCTGAAACTGGTTCGGCAGAATAATCCCAATCTGCCGCTTCAGAATCTCTCCGAGATGCATCTGGATCAGGATGCGGGGATGACCATTTATCTTGCCGACTATCCTTTTCCCATTTATTTTGGTAAGGGTGAGATCAGAACCAAATACAGTCGGCTGAAAAGGGTCCTGGAGGTACTGTACAAAGAGGCAGGACAGGGAATGACCATTGCGGATGTTGTGTATATTCGAATGGACTATCTGGAGAATAAGGTGCTGGTAGCACACAGCAGATCGGGTTGAGAACTGATGGATGAGAAAAATGGAGTGGAGTCGGGGATCGAAGCGGGGCAGGTTGCCGTAAAACACTCCGAAAAACGGAAGGCGGGCGAGGTTGTGGTGGGCCTTGATATCGGGACCACCAAGATATGCTGCGTGGTGGGCGAGGTCTTCGATGACGGAGTCGATATCATCGGCGTCGGGACGGCACCATCGGTGGGCCTGAAGAAGGGCATAGTGGTCAATATCGAATCCACGGTCAAGTCCATCCGTCAGGCGGTGGAGCAGGCGGAGGATGCAGCCGGATGTGAGTTGCACGCCGTCTATACCGGGATTGCCGGCAACCATATCAAGGGCTTCAACAGTCCCGGGATCCTGGCCATCAATGGCCGCGAGATCAGGGAGGCCGATGTCGAAGATGTGATCCTGGCGGCCAAGACCGTGAAGATCTCGGAGAATCAGCAGATTATTCATGTCCTCCCGCAGGAGTATATGGTGGATGATCATACCGGGATCCAGAATCCCCTCGGCATGACGGGGGTGCGACTGGTGACCAATGTCCATATCGTCACCGCTGATATGGCCGCCGTCCACAACCTCTACACCTGCTGCAAGAAAGCGGAACTGGAGGTGCTGGATATGGTCCTGGAATCCATCGCCTCGGCCTACGCCGTCCTCAGTGCCGACGAGATGGAGCTGGGGGTGGCACTCCTTGATATCGGCGGCGGAACCACGGATCTTGCCGTCTTCTGTGACGGAACCATCCGCCATACCTGCGAAATAGGCCTGGGTGGGCATAATCTCACCAATGACCTGTCGGTGGGGTTGCGGACGCCCCTCCAGGAGGCGGAGCGGCTGAAGGAGGATTACGGCAGCGCCATCTCCTCCCTGATCAAACCCAACCATGTGGTGGATGTGCCGACGGTGGGGGATCGTGAGCCGCGCAAGGTGACCCAGAAGGTCCTGGTGGATATCCTCCAGGCCCGGATCATGGAGATCCTCGAGATGGTCAACCAGGAATTGATCAATTCCGGGCAGAAAAACCGCATCCACGGCGGGGTGGTGATCACCGGCGGCACCGCCCTGCTTGCCAATCTGGTGGATCTGGCGGAGCAGATCTTTGACCTGCCGGTGCGGATTGGATATCCGGTGAAGATCGGCGGCCGGGTGGAAGAGGTACATACTCCGCGCTGTACGACGGCGGTGGGCCTGGTTATGTATGGCCGCCAGAACAGGGCGAGAAAGATGAATGCCGATCTTTCGATGATGCAGCGCACCAAGAACTGGTTTAAAAAAATAATGTGATGGCGAGGTTTTTTGTTTAAGCGACTATCCGCAGGTGCTATATTTCGTCAGCGGTGGTGCACGGATCGTGATGCCGGTCAGATTACGGCAAGGGCATTTTTTTTAAAAACTAACCCCGATAAACGGGATAAGTGCCTTTCGCAGATTATTTTCCTGCAAAAAAAAACAAGAATAGAATCTGTAAGGCACTTTTTGACTGACGGGATTGTGAACAGGCCCCACTCAAGGGCCTGGCAAATCGTACTCAGGGTGAGACTATGAGCGAGAATATGAGGCCGTTTAGAATGGCAGAGAGCACGGATGGGGTGGCGGTGATCAGGGTGATCGGGGTCGGCGGCGGTGGCGGCAATGCCATCAACACCATGGTCAACAATAAGCTCCAGGGCATTGAGTTTATTGCGGCCAACACCGATAAGCAGGATCTCCAGCGCTCCCGTGCTGATATCTGCATGCAGATCGGGCCCGGTATCACCAAGGGAGGAGGGGCCGGTGCCGATCCCGAGGTTGGCGCTCAGGCCGCCCACGAGTCCATCGAGGAGCTGAAAAAAGTCCTGAAGGGTTCCGATATGGTCTTCGTCGCCGCCGGACTGGGCGGAGGCACCGGAACCGGTGCCGCTCCGGTGGTGGCCAGGATCAGCAAGGAACTGGGGGCCCTGACCGTGGCGGTGGTGACCAAGCCCTTTCATTTTGAAGGCAAGGCGCGCATGCGCAATGCCGAGACCGGCTGGGAGGAGCTGCGGAAATATGTGGATACCATCATCACCGTCCCCAATGATCGGCTGCTGTCCCTGATGCAGAAAAACAGCAAGTTGTCCGATATGTTTGTTCTGGCCGACAATGTCCTGCTCCAGGCGGTCAAGGGGATTACCGATCTGATCAATGTGCCGGGGATCATAAATGCCGATTTTGCCGATCTGCGCACGGTCATGCGGGAAGTGGGGCCGGCGATCATGGGCTCCGGGTCGGCCGTGGGTGAACATCGGGCCACCGAGGCAGCGAAGCGGGCCATTGATAATCAGCTCCTTGAGGATGTGGGAATAGATGGCGCCCGCGGTCTCATCATTAATGTCTCGGCAACCCAGGAAAGTCTGACCCTGGCGGAGTACATGGAGGTGTCGGCCCTTATCCAGAGCAAGGTGGATGAGGATGCCAAGATAGTCCTGGGGGTTTTGTATGATGAGGCCCTGGGTGAGGAGTTGCGGGTAACGGTGATTGCCACGGGTATCGGCAATGTGGTCAAGAAAAATGAACCCCTCAGCCTGGTGGATGAAGGACGAAAATGCGTGAAGATTGCCAATGCCCAGGACGCCCCGGCTGCACCCGCCCAGCCGAATCCCCGGCCATCCATGGGTGGTTCGGTACTGAAGTCTAATTTTGAAGGATTTGATCACATGGGAAGCGGCTCCCAGCGCAAAGATGCGCCGCGGACCCAGAAGGACCTGCATCCCTGGAACGAAGACTATTTCGAGACGCCGACCTATCTTCGCAAAAAGGCCAATTGATTCCATGGTGACAGGTGACAGATGACAGAAATGGAAGGTATGAGCCCCGTGATTCTCACTCCTTCCCTACATCCCCTTCCAGCCTTTTGTCTTCCGAGAAGGGGAGCTATCTCAAGAAATGGACAGGGCGCCTTCCCATTGCCCTGATCTATCCCAATTCGTATGCGGTCGGCATGTCCAGTCTGGGTTTTCAGCTGGTCTATGGATTGCTGGGCGAGATGGAGGAAATTGTCTGTGAACGTTTCTTCTCCCCCCTATCCCCCGGCCCTCTGCGGTCACTGGAATCCGGGCGAACCCTGGACAGCTTCCCCCTGGTTCTCTTTTCCATCAGCTTTGAGCACGACTATCTGAATCTGGTGCGGCTTCTACTGGCCGGCGGGCTTTCCCCTTTCGCTGATAATCGGGACGACAGGATCGGACCATCACAGCCCCTGATCATTGGCGGTGGTGTTGCCACCTTCATGAATCCCGAGCCTTTGGCCCCCTTTGTCGACCTCTTCGTTGTGGGGGAGGCAGAGCCGGTGCTGGAGGATCTGGTCAGCTTCCTTGCCGACCACCTCCAGGACTGGAAAAACGGGCAGGGGGCGCCACGTTCTGAGCTGCTGCCCGAGATCAGTGTGCGCTTTCCCGGCTGTTATGCCCCGTCTCTGTACGTCCCCCGCTACCAGAGCAATGGTGTGTTTGCCGGACATCTTCCCGCCTCCGGGATGCCCGAGCGGATTCACAAGGTGACCAGCCTGAACTGTGACCGGGCCGCCCATTCCCAGTTGTTAACCCCGAACGCGGAGTTTTCCGATCTCTACCTCACTGAACTGGGAAGGGGATGTTCCCGGGGCTGTCGATTTTGTGCTGCTGGATTTATCTATCGCCCCCCTCGGTTATGGGATGTGGAAGCGGTCATGGCAGGACTTGCCGAACGTTCTGAATCCGTCAAGCGCATCGGTCTGCTGGGGATGGAGATGGCAAGCCGGGAAGCCCTGACCCATCTTTCCCGCTACCTTCTTGAAAGCGGCTGCTCGCTCGCCTTTTCTTCGCTGCGGGCCGACCGGATTTCCGGGCCTCTCCTGGATCTGCTTGAAAAAAGCCAGCTCAAGAGTGTTGCCATTGCCCCCGATGGGGCCTCCGAGCGGTTGCGCCGGGTGATTAACAAGGGTTTGACCGAAGATGATCTCCTGACCGCCGCCGAGGCCCTGGCCGCTGCCGGTCTCTCGACCTTGAAGTTGTACCTGATGGTGGGGCTGCCCAGTGAGACCATGGAGGATCTGGAAGAGATGCTGGTGCTGATTCGCAGGATCAAGGCGCGGATTACTCCTTTGGGGCGGCAGCGCGGTCGTCTCTGTGAAATCACCCTGTCGGTGAACAGCTTTACCCCTAAACCCTGGACCCCTTTTCAGTTTCATCCCTTCGGGGTGAGCGCACAGCTGGCCCCCGGCGAAACCAGGTCGGGCGCGGAAGCGGTGCAAACCCTGAAGGGCAGGATCAAATTTTTGCAGACCGGTCTGAAAAAAGAGGCCAATGTCCGGATAAGCTGCGACAAGCCTGAACATGTTCTGTTCCAGGCGGTGCTGGCGCGCGGGGATCGGCGGCTGGCCCCGGTACTCCTCGAGATGGCGGCAACGGGCATGGGCTGGAAGCAGGCGATGAAAAAGAACGGGCTTGGGGCGGAACAGTTTGCCGTCCGCAGCTACGGGAGAGATGAATCCCTTCCCTGGGAAATTATTGACCACGGTGTAAAACATGGCTACCTGTGGGATGAATATATGAAGGCCTTTGCCGAGGCTCAGACCTCGCCCTGTGAACCCACGGTCTGCCGGCGCTGCGGGGTGTGTCATGATTAATGGCGACCCCCCCGTGGACAAGCCGTCCCCGTTGAACGGAGATAAATCCCTGGCGCGGGAGGAGATGCGGGCCGGACTTCGTCCTTTCCAGCTGGTGAAATATTTTTCCTTCACCAGTCTGGTGGTTATTCTGGTGTTCACCCTGTTTCTTTCCTGGGTTATCTCCAACCATGCCCGCAAGGTCATGCTGGAACAGAGCGAGGAGTATTCTCTGCTGCTTGCGGAAAATCTGAACCAGCAGGTCTTCCGCAGTTTTGTCCTGCCCACGGTGGTCCGCTTTGGGAAAATCGCCCTCAGCCATCCCGATCAGTTTGAACTCCTTGACCGGATTGTTAAAAATGCCACCCAGGGGCTGAAAACGGAATCCGTCACCATCTATGACTCAAGCACCAATGTTATCTCCTATTCGACCCTGCCGGAGCTGGTGGGGAGGAAAGATGCGGGGGGGATTGAATATCAGAAGGCCTTGAAAAATAATCCCAATTCCCAGATAGTCTTCAGTGGTTCGGTGTGGAATCTGATTCCCGGTACCCCCGAGGTCTCCTGTCAACTCAAAACTTATATCCCTCTGCGACAGGTCAGCAGCACCGGCGCGTCCAGTCCGCAGATCATGGGAGTGGTTGAGATCACTCAGAATCTGTCCAAGGAGTATGGTGCCATTATCCAGCTGCAGGGGCGCACCATCCTTGTCTCCAGCGCTATCATGGCGGTACTGTTTCTGGTCCTGCGCACCATCGTCAGTCGGGGTGACCGGATCATGGAGGTGCGGGCCCGGGAGAGGCTGCGCCTGGAGGAGAAATTGAACCAGTCCGAGCGCCTTGCCCACCTCGGAACCATGGTGGCGACGGTATCCCATGAGATCAAGAGTCCCCTGGGAATTATCAGGAGTACGGCCGAACTTCTTGAAAAAAGGATTAAAAAGGTGGCTCCCGGCAATGAACAATTGGCCAGAATCATTGTTGATGAAACCTCCAGGCTGAATACCATCGTCATGGAATTTCTCGATTTTGCCCGGCCCCAGGAACCGAAGCTGATGCGGATGGATGTCAATGGCGTTGTGCGGCGAGCCCTGCAGTTTATCGAACCGAAAGCCCGGGAACAAAGGGTGGAGCTGCGGGCCGAGCTTGATGACACCCTTCCCTCCGTTGATCTGGACAAGGAGATGTTTTATCGCGCCCTGCTGAACATTCTGGTGAATGGATTGCAGTCCATGGACAGCCAAGGGGTGTTGGAGGTCACAACCACCAGGGCAAGGGCCAGCGTCACCGAAAAGGACAGTGATAAAGACATGCCCCGGTTTGCGGGAGCCGTTGAGATTATGATTCGGGACAGTGGCAAGGGGATGTCCACCGAAAAACTTGAGCATATTTTCGAGCCTTTTTTCTCCGATAAAAATCGCGGAACCGGTTTGGGTCTGGCCATTACCCGCAATATCATTGAACAGCACCATGGTTCTGTCAGGGTTGAGAGTGAAGAGGGGCTGGGAACGACCTTTACTATTATTCTCCCATGACTTACTGTCACCGTATTGTTTCCAGATTCTTCAGGCTGAAGGAAAAAATTGGCGGGCTGCCTGTCCGCCTTCGGCCTGAAGAACCTATGGGTCGTTGATGCAGGGAAGAGGGGAAATGGAATGAGTCGTACAAGGGGAGAGAAGATCCTCGTCATAGGGGGAGTGGCGGCGGGCCCGAAGGCCGCGTGCCGGGTGAAGCGCCTGATGCAGGATGCCGAGGTGACGATTGTTGATGAGGACAGCCTTATCTCCTACGGTGGATGCGGGATTCCCTACTATGTCTCGGGGGAGGTTGCCGATGAGACCGAGTTGCGCTCCACCAGTTTTCATATGCTTCGGGACGAGAAATTTTTCCAGAACGCCAAGGGAGTCCAGACCCTGACCCGCACCCGGGCCCTCTCCATTGACCGAAAAAAGAAGACGGTGCAGGTGGAACATGTGGAGACCGGCGCCAGGCAGGAGTTGAGCTACGATAAGCTGATGCTGGCCACGGGCAGCCAGCCTTTTGTCCTGCCCATTCCCGGGATGGATCTGGACGGCGTCTTCTCCATCAGCAACCTCCATAAGGCCATTGAGATCAAGAAGAGGATTGCCGCGGGCAAGGTTTCCCGGGCAGTGGTCATTGGTGGTGGCGCCATCGGCATCGAGATGGCGGAGGCGCTCACCGATCTCTGGGGGGTGGAAACCACCCTGGTCGCATCCAGACCGCAGCTTCTGGCAAGGATTGTCGATTATCCCATGGCGGCAATGCTCACCCGTCACCTGCGTGAGAAGGGGGTGACGGTGCTTCTGGGTGAGGGCGCTGCCGAGATTCTGGGGCGTGACGGCAAGGTGACGGGGGTTCGCACCGCCACGCGCACCATTGAGAGCGACCTGGTGATCTCGGCCGCTGGTACCCGTCCCCGCTCGGGTCTGGCACGGGAGGCCGGACTTGAGGTTTCACCAGCGGGCGCGATTGTGGTCAATGAACGGATGCAGACCTCTGACCCGATGATTTATGCGGGGGGCGATTGTGTTGAGCTCCGGCATCTGGTGTCCGGCAAAAAAATCTACGCCCCCTACGGCTCCCTGGCCAACAGGGAGGGCAGGGTGGCCGCTGATAATATGGCCGGTATTCCTTCGGTCTTTCAGGGGGCCCTGGGCAGTTTTATCCTGAAGGCCTTTGATGTCTCCATTGGTGCCACTGGCCTCAGCCTGGAGATGGCCCTGGCTGAGGGCTATGATGCCGATGAGTCCCTGACCTCCCCCTATGATCGGGCCCACTTCTATCCTGAGGTGGGCATTGTCGTGCTGCAGATGGTCTTTGACCGCCGCACGAGGCGGGTACTGGGGCTACAGGGGTTCGGCCCGATGAATGATGGTGTCCTGGCGCGTATTGACGCGGCGGTGCCGCTTATCAGCGCCGGTGCCACCATTGAGGATTTCGCAAATCTGGAGATGGCCTATTCGCCGCCATTTGCCTCGGCCATTGATTCCATCAATGCCGCCGCCTACGTCGCGGAGAATATCTGCGATGGACGTCTACATAAGATCTCCATGCTGGAATTTTTGACCTGGATGGATGACTTCTCCACTCACCCAGACTGGCGGGCCCTTGATATCCGGCATCCCAACGAGGCAGAACCCTTTATAAAAAAATTCGGCGAAGAGCTGTGGCTGGCCATTCCCTATAACGAGGTGCGAGCCAGATACCAGACCCTGCCGGTTGATAAGGAGCTGGTTCTGGTGTGTAATTCCGGAACCAGATCCTTTGAAGTCCAGAGTTTTCTCGACAGTGTGGGATTGAAGAGGAGCCTGGTCATGATTGGAGGATTGAATGTGGTGAAAAAGATCGGGGTGGATTGGTATCCGGAATAAGAGCAGATGGGCAGAGGAGCAGCATCGGGAACTTGGGCAGGACGCATCCTCCTTGTATCGTGAGATTCCTGATAATCTGGTAAACTATAAATTATGGCAGAGAACGACATGGTAGATTTAAATCCCCAGCATATGATTGAAGAAATTCAGGATAACATCAAAACCGGCGACGCCATGAAGACGCGGCTGGTGCTTGCCCATATTGGTGATGTGGATAAAAAGATCCAGAATCGCCTGATTTATGAGCTGACCCGGGGCGAGGTGGCGTTCAGTATCCCGCAGCTTCTCTATCTGCTGGACGAACACGCCGCACTGTCGGCGACCCTGCCGATTATCAAGGAGACCCTGATTTCGCAGCTGCTGGCCTATCCTGAGTTGTTAAATGATTTTCTGGTGGATCCAAGGATCCCCGGCAAGCAGTATCTGATCCAGATTGCCGGGGAATTACGGTCGGATGACACCACGCAGGCCCTTATGGATGTGATTGTCCGCTCCCATGATGAGGCGGAGATCAAGCTCATCCTCGAGACTCTGGGACTTATCGGCGATCCCGAGGCCATCAATCTGCTCACTGATTATCTCTATGCCGCCAACCGTGACCTGATTATTACCGCCATTCAGGCCCTTGGGCAGGTGGGAACGCCCAGCGCCATGCATCGGCTGGCGGAGCGGATGGGGACGGATAATGAGATTGATTTCATGATTCTTTCCATCTTTGCCGATGTCCAGGATCAGGTATCTTTGGAAAAATTGAACGAGACCCTGCGCTCCCATTACGCCCATATGCGGACCTATGCCAAACAGGAGATCGTCCGCATCGGGGCCAAGGCAGTTCCCAATCTCATCGAGAATCTCCTCCATGAAGACCCGGATTTTCAGATTCACACCTTGAATGTTCTTGGGGAGATTGGTGATGAATCAGCCATCATGCCGATCCGAAAACTGCTGGGGCGGGAGCCGAAAAGTGCCAATGTCCGTTTTGCCGGCTATGAAGCCCTGGCTCTGCTGCCCCTGCGCAAAGGGGCCTATACCTTGACGGCGGGACTGACGGACAAGGAAGATCATGTCTGTATCGCCGCAGCCCGGGCCATAGAACGGAATTACTCAGATATCCTGATGGCGGGGATCAAGAATCTGTTGATGGAAAAAGACGATGAAGCCCGTCATATCACTAAGATCATTGTCAATGGTCAGGTCGATAAGATATTTATGAGCGTTGCCGATGAGCCCTATTTTCAGGAAATGGCCATGGTCTATCTGCCCCACGCCCATCAGGATATCCGCCAGCATTACCAACTTTTACTGAAGCAGGCGGGCATGGATGATTTTGCTGCAAAACTGGTGGGGAGCAGCGAGGTTTCGGTGCGCCGGAAGGTGGTGGCCGTGGATGATTCACGGATGATTCTGAATATCTACAAGGCCACCCTCCATGAGATGAACTATGAGCCGGTTCTGTTTGAATTTCCGGCCTCCGCCCTGGAGTGGCTGGCCAAGGAGAAACCGGCCATGGTCCTCACCGACTTGAACATGCCGGAGATTACCGGCGTGCAATTGACGGCCAGGATCCGGGAGATCTATTCCGGAGCCGAGCTGCCGGTCATAATGGTCACGACCCAGAATGAGGTGCAGGACAACAAGGAAGCCATTGCCGCCGGAGTGAGCAAGATTATTCAGAAGCCTTTTAACACGGAGTCGTTGAAGGCTGCCATGGACGAGTTTCTTTGATTCCACTGCCCCTGCAGGGGGCGCATCTTCGCTGCTGGCATTCCTCCGCCGGCCCCGATCCCGATGACCCCGGGTTATGCGGCAGGGGTTCCTCGACTCTTCAACACCCCCATCCCTGCTACGCGGACCACCCTGGTGCCGACTTTCCGCACCGATCCCCGGGGCCGCTGTTTGTCTTTCCGGTAACGGTGGATGACTTTTTTGATGGGAAATGGGAACAAAAGGAGAGGATGACGGGTCAGGAGATTTGACCTGTCTGCCGGGGCTGTTGCCCGTTGATCTCGGTGGCAAGCTGTTCCAGCAGTGGGGGGATTTTGTGGAAAAATCGGCCCACGTCTTCAGGCCGGTGTGCGTCGGAGCCGGCAATCAGGCGGATATCTTTTTCCATGGCCATCCTGATAATGGCTGGGGCCGGGAAAGGGGTGCCGCGGATGGCATACCCCGAGGTGTTGATCTCCAGGGCCATGTCCCTGGCCTTGATGGTGTCCAGCAGCTCTTCCATCTGCTGCCAGTGGCCCGGACTCAGCTCCAGATGCGGCTGAAAGCGAAGGGCCGCGTCCAGATGGCAGACCTTTGTGCCGGGGAGAACCCGGACGGCCTCGGTCAGGGTGCGGAAGTAGTCGGTGAGGACCTGCTCGCAGCCTGTTTCCCGGATCGCCTGGACGTTTCGTTCCTGGCGGCTGACCAGATTCAGGTCAAAGGGCAGGTCTGGAACCGGCATGAAGTGGTAGGAAACCCCCACCTGTTCCCAGGAATGTTTGCTCAGCCGATTCAGCAGCTCCTCCGGGTGGGCGGCGTCATATCCCACCTCCACCCCCAGGCCGATGGTCAAACGGTCGCTGTAACGCTCCTGCAGCCTGCTGCCTTCCTCAAAATAGTCATCAAAATCCGTGTCGGTCAGCCAGGTGGTTTCAAAATACCTGACCGCTGCCCCTTCCATATGTTCCAGAAAAACAATATGAGTCAGGCCCTTGTCGATGGCTGAAAGAACATACTCCTCCATGGTGCCGGTGGCGTGATGGCAGTAGCGGGTATGGATATGGCTGTCGAGGTGGATGTCGATGGGCGGATGGGGATTCATTTTTTCAGGCGGGGGAGTAGCGATCAGGCGTTGCCCTTGGGGAAAAAATGAACATTCCCGTCAATCTCTGAGGTGTCACAGACATGGCCGATGTCCATTTCCAGATCAAGAAATTCGCCAATGCCGCCAATATGTAAAGATAAAGCGGGACCATTGGGGAGATGGTAGATCAGGGTCTGGACCTTTGTGTAATCAATGGGGCGAACAAAAAGCTTCATTCAATATACCTGCTGGGCTTCCATGCGATATGAGGTTGTGCGACTTGACAATTTTATGAATACATTTCGACTATAAGGATTTCCCTGATAAACCGCAAGGGATTATCAGGGGAGATGCAGCTTGTCGGCGCTGCGGTGGAATAGGTTTGACAGTGAGATCGCGCATGTTTAATATAGTCTGCTTGATTGAATGAGACCATTTTCGGTGCGCACGATGTTGGTCGGAGGGTCATTGTCAGTTGAAATGGCGCGTCTTGACCCCCCCCCCGGCATTCTTTTTTCCAGCCGTCGAACTCCGGTCAGCAGCGCGGGTTCTCAGTCGACGCCGTTTCCCCGATGACCGGGAACCCGCCAGTGTCGAGACCGGCGCAACAGATGTTCAGTGATGGAGAGGGTTGTTCCAACCCCGATAAACGGGATAAGTGTCTTTCACAGATTCTATTCTTGGGAAAAAAACCGAAAAGAATCTGTAAGTCACTCATCGCTCCTGATAATTATTTTAACCAGACAAGGTGGATCCATGAGTGATGAACAGATGTCCAGCAAAGAGAAGATTCTTTTTGGTAAAGCAACCAACCCCTCCAATATCCTTCCCCATAAACTGACCCTGGACAGTAAGATCAAGTTTCGCTGTCATCCCGGAGTCAGATGTTTTACCGCCTGCTGCGGCGGAATCAAGATTATCCTGACCCCCTATGATATCCTCCAGTTGAAAAAGCGGTTGAATATGCCGGCCCATGAGTTCCTCCATCAGTATGCGACCCCGGTGTATCTCGAGAAGACCGATATGCCGGGGGTGGCCATCAAGCTGCGGGAAGATGATCACAAATGTCCTTTTGTGACTCCGGAGGGATGTACGGTTTACAGCGATCGGCCCACCGCCTGTCGCTATTATCCGGTGGGCATGGCCGACTTCCATGAGGGGGGGGACGACAAGAGTAAAGATGGGGATCAGAATGATGAGGAGAAGTTTTTCTTCATCGTCAAGGAAGACCATTGCAAGGGATTTGAGGAAGATAAGGAGTGGACGGTACGTGAATGGCGGGCCGACCAGGGGGTTGATGTGCGCGATGAGATGAACAAGGAATGGCTGCGGCTGGTGATGCGGCGCAAATCCTTCGGGCTTCAGGCGACCCTTTCGGAGCAGGCCAAGCGGATGTTTTTCATGGCCTCCACGGATATTGATCATTTCCGTGATTTTGTCTTCCAGAGCTCCTTCCTCGACACCTTTGTCATTGATGATGAGACTATTGCCAAAATCAGGGAAGATGATGTTGAGCTGATGCTTTTTTCATTTAAGTATCTGGCGGCAACCCTTTTTGGCGCGCAGACCATGCAGATCCGAAAGGAGAAAATCCAGGCCAAGGTGGAGGAGATCAAGCAGCGTCAGGATGAGTCTGTTCTCGAGTCGGTTCAGGAATACGAGAAAATCAAGCAGCAGCGGGAGATGGATAAAAAAGCCTGAAGTCAGCCGGGGAAGGCTGATTTGTTCATCCAATGACTCTCCTCCCCATACCTTTTGGACTCAGTCCTTGATTCCGGAGGTTTGAGCCCTGTCCTTCAGGCAAGGGCTGGAAACAGTCCTTTCAGGCCGTTGGCAATAAACTCCACGGCGATGGCCGCCAGAATCAGTCCCATAACCCGTGAAAAGATATTGATGCCGGTCTGGGTCATATGGCGGGAGATCCAGGGGATGGAGAGAAAGGCCATCCACAGCACCAGCACAAGCAGGATGATATCCACGCCCATGAACAGGTAATGGAGGGGGGCGTGGCTTTTGTTGGCATTGAGAATGATCGTGCTGATGGCCCCGGGCCCGACAAGCAGGGGCATGGAGATGGGAACCACCGCCACCGATTCACGATTGCCGTCGTTGGCCTCTTCCTTGCTAAAGGTGATGCGACTCTGCCGGGCATGGAGCATGGAAATGGCCATAAGCAGGAGGAGGATACCGCCTCCCACCCGAAAGGAGTTGACGCTGATCCCGAAAAACGCGAGGAGAAACTCACCGGTGAGCAGGGCGACAGTGAGGATCACCAGAACGGAGATAAGGGTGGTCTTGGTGGTGCGCTGAAAGTCTTCCATGGAGGCATTTTCCGTCAGCGCCATGACAATGGGGATGGCCCCGATGGGATTGACGATGGCCACCAGGGTGATAAAGATCTTGGTATATTCGGTAAAATCAAGCATGATTTTTATCCCCTTGCGGAAGATCTCGAAACGAATGGGCCTCTTTCACCGCAAGGCTGTGATGGGCCATTATCCCGAGGTAAGTCTGCGCAGGGCTTCTTCGTAACGGGACTGGGTTTTGCTGATGATTTCCACCGGAAGTTTGGGGGGAGGCGGGGTCTTGTCCCAGGCAAGGGAAGAGAGGTAATCCCGCAGTAACTGTTTGTCAAAGCTTGCCTGACCCCGGCCCGGCTGGTAGTCATCCACCGGCCAGAAACGGGACGAATCAGGGGTCAGCACCTCATCAATCAAGATCAGGCGGTCATCGATGAGCCCCAGCTCGAACTTGGTGTCGGCAATGATAATCCCCTTGGTGCGGGCAAAATCAGCGGCCCGGCGGTAGAGTCGGGTGGAGATCTCGGCAATCTCCCGGGCCCGCTTGACGCCCACGATCCCTTCCATCACCGCGAGGGAGATGTTTTCGTCATGATTTCCCAGGGCGGCCTTGGTGGAAGGGGTAAAGAGGGGATGGTCAAACTGATCCGACTCGCGCATCCCGGCAGGCAGGGCAAAACCGCACACCGTGGGGTTTTGCCGGTAGGCACTCCAGAACGATCCGGACAGATAGCCCCGGACGATGCACTCAATGGACAGGGGCCGGGTTTTCCGCACCAGCATGGAACGGTGGCGCAGCTGCTCGGCATGGGGCTGACAGAGATCGGGATAGGCGTTGACATCGGCGGTGATTAGATGATTCTCGACAATGTCGGCGAGCAGATCAAACCAGAACAGCGAGATCTGGGTCAGGATCCGGCCCTTACCCGGCACCGGGTCATCCATGACCACGTCATAGGCCGAGATCCGGTCGGTGGCCACCATCAGCAGTTTATCATCATGGCCGGGGATGGCATACATATCCCTGACCTTTCCCCGATGCACCAGGTTCAGTCCGGTAAAATCAGTTGTCACAATTGTCTGGGTCATTTTTTCACAACTCCTGAGTTCTTCGGTTTATAAAAAAGAAGGCTGGATGCCAGGGCCGCACCGCCTCCCCGGCTTGCAAACAAGAGATCCGCCTTACAGGTTCAGTTTTACCCTCACGGCAGTGATCACATCATCGCTGGAGGTGGCGGAAACACTCATCGGCAGACCTTTTTCTCGGTAAAACCTGATAAGGGGGACGCCCAATAAACTCAGCCTCATGGACTCCTCGTTGTTTGGAGGTTGACAGCTTGAACTGTCTTTGAATCTTGCGGAATTTTCATTGCGCTCCTTGCGTCTGGCCGAAAATCCCGGTCGCTCAAGGTCCCCGTTCAGTATCCTGCGGTGTCAGCCCAATAACAATATTAACTTTTGCCTTTCTCTGCCAGTGAAATATTCCCTTGGGCTGAAGCAGGAAAGATGTCCCGGGTTCCATGGGGCGATCCGGGCTGATGCTACTCTGACACCGGAAAAAGTATCTGCTGTCGGCAGAAACAGGGCGTTTTCAGGCAGGCCCTCGGTGTGCTTTCAGGATTTTATTTGCATTTACCGATATCAGGATTACTGTAACGGCAGGTTGTCGCCATGGCTCGGGATGAGCTGCTGGTTTTTTGTGATTGGCGCATGATCAGAATGGAAATGCTGTTTGGAAAAAATAAACGGTGGTCTATCATTTTATATTTCAGGAGGAAGTCGTATGTCGAGTTCATGTGGAACGAGCAGTTCCTGCTCAAGCAGCAGTTGTAGCAGTCAGGAATCACAACAGGCCCGGATGGCCCAGCAGGATAATGCCATTACCCGTTCTCTGGGAAAGATAAAACACAAGATCCTGGTTATGAGTGGTAAGGGCGGAGTGGGAAAATCCACCGTTTCCGTGAATCTGGCCCTCGGACTTGCCAGAAAAGGGCATCAGGTGGGGCTGATGGATGTGGATCTGCATGGCCCGGACGTAATCCGGATGCTAAATCTCAAGGGAGAGCTGATTCCCCCCGCCACCCCCGACGCCCTGGTTCCGCCCCTCAAGTATAGTGACAACCTGAAGGTTGTGTCCCTGGAGTATATGATGAAGGATCGCGACGAGGCCATTATCTGGCGCGGCCCTTTGAAGATTCAGGCCATTCGGCAGTTTGTCGCGGACATGGATTGGGGTGAGCTTGATTATCTGATCATTGATGCCCCTCCCGGAACCGGCGACGAGCCGCTGTCCGTGGCCCAGACCATTCCCAATGTCAAGGCGATTGTGGTAACCACTCCGCAGAAGGTGGCTCTGGCCGATGTCCGCAAATCCATCAACTTCTGCAAGACCGTGGAGATGGATATCGTTGGAGTGATTGAGAATATGTCCGGTTTTGTCTGCCCGCACTGCAATCAGACCGTGGATATCTTCAAGACCGGTGGCGGCGAAGAGCTGGCTCGTGAGCTGGATCTGCCATTTTTAGGGAAGATCCCCATGGATCCCAAGGTGGTCATTGCCGGTGATGACGGTGCTCCCTATCTTTCTTCCGACGTGGACAGTCCTGCCGCCAAGGCCTTTGCTGATGTGGTGACCGCCGTGGAAGTCCGTTTGCCGCCCATCGCCACCGCCAAGTCTCCGATCACCATTGCCCCCGCCGGCGGTTGCGGATGCGGCAGCGGCGGATGCAATACCTCAAAGTGTAATTGCTGATACTGATTCACGGTTGCCGATTTCATCGTGCAGCCAGACCGGGCTTTTTGGCTCAAAGTCATGGTATCCTGGGGTCCTGTGCTGAAATGGGCACCAGATACCATGGCTGTTCTGGGTAAATCAATAGAGTGTCGATGGGTGGGCCTATGTTTGTCAAACAACTGACCGTTGGGGCGATGGGTGTCTGCTGCTATATAGTCGGCTGTACCAGGACCGGCAAGGGCGCGGTGATTGATCCCGGCGGTGACGAAGAGCGGATTCTCTCCGAGGTGAAGAAGGCCGGTTTGAGCATTGAGTATATCATTGCCACCCATGGCCATGCCGATCATGTCTGCGGCAATCGTCGGCTCAAGGAGGCAAGCGTCGCGCCCATTGTCATGCATGAGGCCGATGCCGTTTTTTTTGCCCGGCCTGAGGTCATCAGCTATTTTTCCATGCTCGGCCTGGAGGCTTCACCCCCGGTGGATGTCCAGGTTCTGGATGGGGATGTGATCTCCATCGGGGATGAAAAGCTACAGGTGATCCATACCCCCGGCCATACTCCGGGCGGGATCTGCCTCTATAATGCTCCTGATCTTTTCACCGGCGACACCCTCTTTGTCGGGGGACTGGGGCGCACTGATTTTCCCGGCGGCTCGCACAGTGAACTGATGGCCTCCATTGCCAACAAGCTGATGATCCTGCCGCCGGAAACCGTGGTCTGGCCTGGTCATGGCTATGGCGGCAGTCGTTCCACCATTGCCGAGGAAAAACGTACCAATCCGTATCTCCTCTAAATCTTCAGCGAAGGTGTCGGGGTAATCCCTGCCTCCGCTGTCTTCTGATTCCTGTTTTCTGACTTCTGCTTTGTTAAAATGCGCGAAATCGTCCTCGGCACCGCCGGCCATGTTGATCATGGCAAGACCAGTCTGATCAGGGCCCTCACCGGTATCGAAACCGACCGGCTGAAGGAAGAGAAAAAACGCGGCATTACCATTGAGCTGGGTTTCGCCTATCTGGATCTTCTCTGCGGCCATCGCCTCGGGATCGTCGATGTGCCCGGTCATGAAAAGTTTGTCAAAAACATGGTGGCCGGGGTCATGGGCATGGATCTGGTGGCCTTTATTGTGGCGGCGGACGAAGGAATCATGCCCCAGACCAGGGAGCATTTCGAGATCTGTCGTCTGCTTGGGGTCAAGGAGGGGATCATTGTCATCACCAAGGTGGATATGGTGGAACCGGACTGGCTGGATCTGGTGGAGGAAGAGGTGCGGGACTTCTGTGTCGGCAGCTTCCTTGAAGAGTCGCCTCTGGTGCGGGTCTCCTCCATCACCGGGGAAGGCATCGCGGAGCTGAAGGAAGAGCTTAACCGCTTTGTCAGCCGGCAGCAGCTCCAGGAGGTCCATGGCCCGTTCCGCCTTCCGGTGGATCGAATCTTTGCGATGAAGGGATTTGGGGCGGTGATTACCGGTACCTCCATCTCCGGGCGGGTCGCCATTGGTGAGGAACTGCGTTTTTATCCTGAGGAGCTGGTGGCCAAGGTTCGGGGCCTCCAGGTTCATTCCCAGTCCGTGGAAGAGGTGGAGGCAGGGCATCGCACTGCCATCAATTTGCAGGGGGTCGATACCGCCCTCATCGAGCGGGGAATGGTGGCCGCGACTCCCGGCGCTTTACAGGCGGGCTTTATGCTGGATTGTGATTTTCTCTATCTTGCCGGCAATGAAAAGCCGCTCAAGCATCGCACCAGGGTGCGGGTCCATCTGGGCACCGCCGAGGTCATGGGGCGTATCTCTCTGCTCCAGCAGGACGAACTCAGGCCGGGGCAATCGGCTGCGGTCCAGCTTCTTTTTGAGGAGCCCATCGCCGTCTGGCCCGGGGATCGATATGTGGTGCGCAGCTACTCTCCGGCCACCACCATAGGCGGCGGCGAGGTGCTGGGCAACCAGCCGCCCCGGAAGCGAAAGCGGGCCACGGAAGAGGATCGGCAGTTCAATGCCGGGGTCTTTCGGACTCTTCAGAATGGAACCATTGAAGAGAGGATACTTCTTTTTCTTGAGGAAAGCCAAACGACAGGGTTGACCGCCGATGAACTCTCGATTCGGTTGGGGCTCTTTGGCAAGCAGTTGAAGAAGGTGACGAATGCGCCCCTTTCCACCCGCAAGATCGTGGTGGTGGACTCCGCCGCCCAGCGCTATCTGGCAAAGACGGTGAGCGACAAGGTGGAAGAGGCCCTGCTTCTGAACCTCACCGCCTTCCATCGAGACCATCCCCTGCAGAGCGGCCTGTCCAAGGAAGAGTTGCGCTCAAGCCTTGGCAAGCGGCTGGAATCCAGGGTCTTTCAGTTCTGCCTGGGGGAACTGGTGAAAAAAGAGCTGGTGATTCAGGAGGAGTCCGAGGTGCGGCTCAGCTCGCACCGGATTGTCCTGCAGGTGGACGAGAAGGCCTTCCAGCTGAAACTGGAGGAGTGGTATCGGCAGAAAGGGCTGAGCACGGCCACCATTCGTGAGAGCTGGGAACATTTTTCCGATATTCCCGAATCCATGGTCAAGGAGGTTCTGGCCTTACTGCTGCGTCAGGGAAAACTGGTCAAGATCAGCGAAAGTCTCTATTATCACGCCGATACCATTGATAAACTGGCCCAGGATCTGACCGCATTCCTGACCCGTGAGAAGGATATCGATGCCCCCCGCTTCAAGGAATTAACGGGCCTGACCCGGAAATTCTCCATTCCCCTCCTTGAGTATTTCGACCGAATCAAATTGACCATCCGTATCGGAGATACCCGGGTTCTTCGTAAAAAAGCCGTGGAGAATCCAGGCTGAGGCCTGAAGGATGGACGCCGTATAAAGAGAGTTATGACAGAAAACTTTCAGTGGTTCCGTCTTCAGCCTGATCCACCCGGTATTCCACGACTATTCCACGATCATGACCGCGCAGTGTGTTGCATGATGGAGAATCCGGCTGGAGGTGGAGCCGAATAAAAATTCCTCGTTGCGGGTGATGCCGCGGCGACCCGCCACCACGATACGGCTGCCCAGCTTTGCCCGTTCCTCCAGAATGGCGTCACCGATGGAGGTGCAATGGCGGATGATCAGCCGCACGTCAACTTGTGAGCCCTTAAGGCCGGCACTGAGAAGAATTCCCTTGTAGCCGGCCAGGGCTCCGTCCATGGCCGTTGTCTGTTCCGTCATCCATTGCTGCTGTTTCTCCTCGGTGGCAAAAAAATCATCGGTGGGTTCAGGGATAATTGAAAGCAGAGTGACAAATACATCCGGATTGCCGCTGAAAAAGTCCGCCACATAGATGACCGCCCGTTTCGAGTTTTCAGAATTATCCACAGCCAGCAGCAGGTGTCGCTCCCTGTCCCTGCGGGCGGGATCGCCAAAGTCTTGTTCGCTCATGATTGCCTCCCCGTCAGTGAAATTATGTCTTGCCGAGCCAGTCCCAGGTCTTCCAGCATCTGGTCGGTGTTTTCATAAAAGTAGTTGGTGCCTTGGGAAAAGTGGAGCAGAATCCGGTTTAAGGAATCCGGGATATAGGGGTAGATCTTTTGCAGATTGGCCACCCGGTTTTTGTAGGCAATGCTCAGATCCTCCCCCCAGAGGGTGTCGAAGACCGCCCGCTGCTTATGGTAGAGATCCGGCACCAGCACGTCTCCACGTCCGACAAGAAAGATGAGAATATTGCCCAACCCCTGCATGTCAAAGCTGAACAGGGATTCGCCCTGCTGAAAGTTGTAGTCAAAATCGATCCAGCGGTTGACCTGCCGCTCTTCGTCCCAGATAATGTGATCCCGGCGGATATCACCATGTTTTTCACCCTGATCGTGGAGAAATTTGATGGACTGGACCAGCTCAATGAACTGATCAAGAACTTGAGGAAGGTGATTATGGAAGTAGTCCTCATGGCTGCTGCCGTAGCCCGTTATGACATCGTCAAAGCGGGGGCCGCGGATGAATTCCAGGATGCGGACGTTGTTGCCGGCGTCATCGAGAACCCAGCGGCCATGCATGAAATTTTTGTGGCCAGCCACCAGATCAAGAAGCCGGGCCTCTTTCTTGGGGCTGCGAAAACAGACCATCTTTACCCCGGCGATCATGGTCTGGAATTCTTCGAAAAAGACCAGCTTGAGAATCTTGGTGGCGCCGGAGGGCAGTTCGATGGCCCGGCGTACCCAGAATTTGGGCTCGTCATCCAGGCCAAAACGGCCCTCCTTTTCACAGCGTTTCATCCAGTAGGGGACATTGTCAAGAAGCACCACATCGTTGTACTCAATCTTGAAAAAGTCACTGGTGTCGGTAATGATCTTGAAGTGGCGGGGAACCCGATCCGCTCCGCAATGTCCGGCGATGAGTTCACGAATATCCGCTTCTTGCAGGGGGGCGGTTTCGGCAGCTTGTGGCATATTCATATTCCTCCTGAGGTATCATCACAGGTTAACGGACATATCATGATCGTAACTATTCAGCTGAATTTATTTTGTATTTTT